>ENA-OSAE01000154-OSAE01000154.1-marine-sediment-metagenome-genome-assembly--contig:-NODE-154-length-48865-cov-25.733784_pt1 | contig 48865 bp, 49 predicted proteins | sample MGYA00237870_ERZ529317 | MGnify/ENA primary metagenome ERZ529317 (study PRJEB26369, sample SAMN03142812) | marine sediment metagenome | biome: marine; feature: borehole; material: sediment... | reverse complement strand
TTTTTATCTCTTTATCCCTAATTCCTCCTACCGCCTACTAAAACTTTACACTAACCAAACCAGCGCTTCATCCCGCCCTTCCGGCGCGGTGGCACGAGGGACTACTCATACCTACCAATACCGAACTTCAAAGGACCCTATTCCCCTTCACCCTGGCCGCCAGGGCTCTTCTGGCCTCCTTGACGTCCTGCCGGATTTGGATTTCCAGCGCCTCAGGGCCAGAAAAACCGCGTTCGGAGCGAATCCACCTGATAAATGCCACTTCCAACTCTTCCCCGTAAATAGAGGCGTCAAAATCAAGCAGGTGAACCTCGAGCCTGTCCTCATTTCCTCCGAAGGTTGGCCGCCGCCCTAAATTAGCGACCCCGCTGAATTCCTTTGACCCAATCTTTGCCGTCACCGCGTAAACGCCCCTGAGGGGGAGGGCCTTGTAACCCGGAAGACCGACGTTAGCGGTTGGAAAACCCAGGGTGGTGGCCAGGCCGTCACCTCGCTGAACCTTCCCAGTCACCGAATACGGCCTCCCCAGTAGATTCCAGGCCAACCCCACCCTTCCCTCTCCGAGGACCCGGCGCACCACTGTACTGGAAACGGTTAGTCCCCCGAAAGAGACAGGCTTAAAGACCCTGACCTCAAAACCCAGTTCCCCGCCCATTCTTTTCAAAAGGTCTGGTTTCCCCTGCCCACCGCGGCCGAAAGTAAAATTGTAACCCACTGATATCGACCGGGGGTGCAGACCGGCCCAGAGCAGTTCCTCGACAAACTGCCTGGCTGTCTTGCGAGCCAGGGCCCGGGTAAAGGGAAAGGCCAAAACCACGTCCACCCCGATGGCCTTGAGGACGGCCAGCTTTTCCCCGAAAGTGGTCAAAAGCAAGGGCTCCCGCCCGGGCAAGAGAACCACAGAGGGGTGAGGGTGAAAAGTTACCACCACCGATGTGCCTCCCGCCCGCCTGGCAGCGGAGACCACATCCTCTATGAGGGCCTGGTGACCGATGTGAACCCCGTCAAAGACGCCGATAGCAAGGAAAGCCGGTTTCCTGAAGCCTGCCAGCTCCCGGGGATGGCGAACAACTTCCATGATCCATCGCTCCGTTATTAGGTCGGAAATACCTTCTCTAGCCTGAAACCAGTACCATCACTGTTGACCCTCGCAACGGCCAGCAGGTGGCCTGCCGGCCACTGCACCCGGACCCGTATTCCCGGTTCAAGCCCGTGGGGAAGGACAGCACACTCGTCGAATAAAGGTGGGACACCGTTTCTAGTCTTGGCTGCTGCCTTTTCGGTCAAAACCACAGCCGGCAAGTGGCGAACAGCACTGTTCATGGAAATGAGTGCTTCTCCCAGGCAACACCGGCGGTGCAGTTCATCGATCTCCTCCAGGGTCAAGGACTCGGATAGATTGAAACCCCCGGCTTTGGTACGGATGAGGGCGGACAGGTGGGCCCCGTACCCGACTCTTGCTCCGATATCGCGGCAGAGGGTCCTGATGTAAGTCCCTTTTGAACAAGAGATATCCAAAAGGGCCCTGGGGAATTTCCCTTCGCTAAACTGCCGCAGAACCAAGGAATGCACGGTAATCCTCTGGGGCTTGCGTTCCACGGTTACGCCCCTGCGGGCCAGTTCGTAAAGCTTCATCCCCTTCCACTTCTTGGCTGAAACCATGGGGGGTACCTGTTCCTGAACTCCGAGAAAACCCCGGAGAACCCTCTCCACTGTCTGGCGGTCCAGTGAAGAAGCATCCCGCCTGGAGGTAATCTTTCCGGTTTGGTCTTGGGTATCCGTTTCGACCCCAAAGGTTAACTCGGCACGGTAGAACTTATCACATCCAGCCAGGTACTCACTCAAACGAGTGGCCCGCCCGAGACAAACCAAAAGCACCCCCGCTGCCGGGGGGTCCAGGGTTCCGGCGTGGCCTGTCTTCCTTACGCCCAGCCGGCGTCGCAGGTGAGAAACCACGTCGTGAGAGGTCATTCCAGGAGGTTTCAATACGTTCAGTACCCCATCCACTTCAGGTCACCATCTTTACCTTGGTCTACGAGTTTTTCGGCCAAATCCAGAACCTTTTTTTCCACCTCTCGCTTTTCCCCTTCCAGCCAGCACCCGGCCGCCCGCGGGTGTCCACCTCCACCAAGAACCATGGCCAGCTCGCTTACATCCACCTTTTTCCTGGACCTCAGGCCTACCTTGATCCGCCCTCCAGCCGCCTCGCGAAAAAGGATCCCAATCTCCACGCCTTCAACACTGGAGGCGTAATTGATAATCCCGTCGCTTTCGTCCTCCCGGGCCCCACATTTCTCCAGCATGCTGCGTGTTACCCACATCCACGCTATCTGGCCGCCCGCGGTGGTCCGCAGGGTACACAGGGATTGGCCTAAAAGCATTAAGGCAGAGAGGCTTTTTTCCTCGTAGACCTTTTCCACCACCAACCTCGTGTCGGCTCCCAGCTCCAGGAGCTCAGCCACCACGCGGTGGGTTTCAACACCCGTGTTTTCGTAGCGAAAAGACCCGGTGTCCGTCGAAATCGCGGTGTAGAGACAAGTTGCCACCACCGGGTCAACCTGGACCCCGAGTTCCTTGAGGAGATAGAAGACTTGCTCGCCGACCGCCGAAACCTTGGCATCCACATATTTCACGTCACCGAACCCGGAATTGGAAACGTGATGGTCGATGTTGATGACCATACGAGCCAGTTCGGAAATCCCTTTCCCTCCCCCTGCCCTTTCAGGGTCCGTGCAGTCAACGAAAATAGCAGCATCATAGAAGCCGGATACATCATCCGGCTTAAACCAGGGTCGAAACCTCTTCAGAAAGGCATATCTGGGGGGTAGCGGGTCGGCCGCAACCAGGGTCACCTCTTTTCCGGCACTCTCCAGGCCCAGGCTAAGACCGAGAGCCGAACCAACCGCATCTCCGTCCGGCTGCAGGTGGGTCGTAATCACGAACTTCTGTCCACCTTTCAAACCGTCAAGGACTGGACCTGGGACTGTAGTCTTGGCGCCTCGGGAACCCTCATTCATTCCTTCTCGCCCGCCCCTTCCATCCTCTTGACATCTTCCAGAAGCTTCGAAATATGGACCCCACGTTCGATTGATTCATCCAGGTAGAAAACTATCTCCGGGGTATGGCGCAGGCGGATCCTCTTTCCAACCTCGCTGCGGATAAATCCAGTTGCACTGCGCAGCCCTTCCAAGGTCTGGATCTTCTTCTCCTCGCCTCCGAGTACACTGATAAAAACCTTCGCGTGTCTCAGGTCACCGGAAACCTCGACATCCACAACACTTGCGAAACCAATCCGGGGATCTTTGAGCCTGTTCTTGAGGATATCACTAATTTCTTCCTTGATAGCTTCCCTTACGCGGTAAGCCCGTTGTCGCACCATGGCCAGACCACTCCGTCCATCAGTGAAGTACTTCCGTGTAGTAGTCAATGAGATAGCCCTCGGCATTTCTGTCGATCCAGCTGACCACCGCCGCTAGAAGCTGGCTCGCATGCCTCTGTTCATTGGTCACACAGGCAATCCCCAGTACGACCAGATCATGCCGGTCCTGGCAGTCTACTTCCGCTACCGCCACGTTGTAACGCTTCCGGACCCGGTCGATAATACTCTTTACCACGCGACGCTTCCCCTTCAGGGTACCATTCTTCGGCAGCGCCAGCTCTAGGCGACAGGTTCCAATAATCAACGATCGACCTCTCCGTCAGGCAACTTCTTTCGTGATGTAAAACTCAAGGATATCGCCTTCTTTGAGATCGTTATAGTTTTCCACGCCAATACCGCATTCATATCCACTGGCTACCTCTTTAACGTCATCCTTGAAGCGCTTCAGCGAACCAACCCTGCCCTCGTGGATCACGATACCATCCCGGAGAATGCGCACCTTGGCCTTATTGGTAACCTTGCCGTCGGTAACATAGCTGCCCGCAATAACCCCGACTTTAGGCACCTTAAAGGTAGCCCGGACCTCGGCCCGGCCGATAACCATTTCCTTGAATTTCGGTGCCAGCATCCCCTTCATGGCTGCCCGGATATCTTCGATGGCTTCATAAATAACCCGGTAGGTTCTGATCTCAACGCCTTCCCTGTCGGCGTTCTTCCGTGCCCCGGGATCTGGCCTGACGTTGAACCCAACTACGATGGCGTCAGAAGCCGCAGCCAGCATCACGTCTGATTCATTGATGGCACCAACACCACCATGGATCACATTCACTTTTACCTCACCAAGGTCAAGCCTTTCCAAGGATTGGCATATCGCTTCCACTGAACCGTGGACATCCCCCTTAACCACCAGCTTGAGCTCCTTAACATCCCCTTCCTTCATGCGCTCAAACAAGTCGTCCAGGAACGGCCTTTCATGGGCCTTGAGGTCAGTCTCCCTTTTCCGGCGGGCTCGAGCCTCGGCAATCTCCCGGGCTTCCTTCTCACTCTCCACGACGACCAGCGAGTCCCCAGCCTCGGGAACATCGGAGATACCCAGGACCTCGATGGGTGTCGAAGGCCCGGCGGCTTTTACCCGCCGCCCCCTGTCATCCAACATGGCCCTAACCTTACCGTAAGTGGAACCAATCACAAAGGCATCACCCACGCGCAAGGTTCCTTTTTGAACCAAGATAGTTGCCACCGGCCCCCGCCCCTTGTCCAGCCTGGCTTCAATCACGGTTCCCCTGGCCAGGCGGTCTGGGTTGGCCTTGAGCTCCTGCATCTGTGCCACCAGCAGGATCATTTCAAGCAGGTCTTCAAGGCCCTGCCTCTTCAGGGCTGAAACCGAAACGTAAACAGTATCTCCGCCCCATTCCTCCGGCACGAGTTGGTGGTCGACCAGCTGCTGCTTAACCTGTTCTGGATTGGCCCCGGGTTTATCTATCTTGTTGATGGCGACGATAATCGGCACGCCGGCCGCCTTGGCGTGGTTGATGGCCTCCACCGTTTGCGGCATGACCCCGTCGTCGGCAGCAACCACCAAAACCACCAGATCCGTGACCTGGGCGCCGCGCGCCCTCATGGCCGTGAAGGCTTCGTGGCCCGGGGTGTCTAAGAAGACGATTTTCTTGCCGTCAAATTCAACCATGTAGGCCCCGATATGCTGGGTAATACCACCTGCCTCAGTGGCAGTGACCTTGGTCTCCCTGATGGCGTCCAAGAGGGAGGTCTTCCCGTGGTCAACGTGTCCCAGAACCGTTACTACTGGCGGCCGCGGCCGCAGGAGACCCGGGTCTTCCTGTTGGTCCTCCTCGCGTTCCAGCTTCTCCAAGATATCGACCTCTTCAGTGGGCGATTCTTTCTTCCTCTCCTCTACGGTGAAACCAAGCTCGGTAGCCAGAATCGAAGCCGTCTCAATATCCACTTCTTGGTTGAGGGATACCATGACCCCCAGGGATATCAGCTGCTTGATGGTCTCGTTCGGGGTCAGACCCAGTTTTTGGGCCAACTCCCTAACAGTGGGGTTGCGCTCAAAAGAAATAGAACCGCCAGGCTCAGGCTGCTGCACACCCTTTTTCGGGCGGAACGGCCTCGCCTTCGTTTCGGCCTTCCTGTCAGCCATCCGGGCGGGCCTTTTCCTTCTTTCCTCCTTTTTGACTTCCTTCCTGCCTTCTTTTTTCTCCTGGGTTGGAGCCCTTCCAGTCCGGGTACTGGTGGTTTTTTTTGCTCTCTCCCCATGCTGTTTTGGGGCTGGCTGAACAGTAGGAACCTCTACTGGCTCCTGCTCCTCCCGCGGTTTCTTGCCTAAATTGCTCAGAAAATCTATGACCTTCTCTGCCACAGGTTCATCCACAGAACTCATATGGTTCTTAACCTGGACACCGATCTGCCCTAGCCCCCAGATTACTTCCCGACTGCTCACACCTAGTTTCTTGGCAACCTCGTAAACACGAACCTTGCTCAATATCTCACCCCCGTTAACCGGATCCCTGTTTCATTCTGGCCGGCGGGCCAGAAGCCTTTCCACCGCGCCAGCAAACTCATCGTCGGTTACAGCCAACACAGAACATGGTGCCTTTCCGATGGCCCGGCCCAGTAATTCCCGTGTTCCGTGGCGAAAAAGAGAGACCCTTTGCCGGTTGCACAGGCGGGTAAATTCACGCACAACACCGACCCCGGCATCTTCTGCAACCACCACCAGCCGGGCCTCTCCTTTCAAAACACTCTCACAGCAGGTGGTAAAACCAGCCTTCAGTTTGCCAGCCCGACGCGCCAGCCCTAATAATCCCTGCACCCTCCCAATCATGCTTCAAACTCAACCCGAATCTGGGCCACTGTTTCTTCAGAAAGGGATGTTTTTAAGGCCCGATCTAGTTTCTTCCGCTTTAGAGCTTCCTGCAGGCAGTCGGGATTAGGACAAAGATAAGCCCCCCTCCCAGACTTCTTTCCCGTTGGATCGACTTGCACCTCACCCTCCGGAGTCCTCACGATACGAACCAGTTCCCGTTTATCCCGGCCTGTCCCACAGCCCACGCACATTCGTTGCGGTATCTTTCTCTTCTTCCTCTTCTTCGCCATCTCCCCCACCCCTTTTTCAGGTTTCATCCGGCGAAGCTCTTAAGAAGCACCGGGTCTTTCTCCATCACTTTCTGCCAAGGTCTCCTTTTCCATGTCACTTTCCCCTGGTGCCTTTTCTTCCAACCCTTCATCTAGACCGGCTTTGCCGGCAAGGGTTTCGGACGACACCTCCCGCCTTTCGAGAGGTTCGGCTGGTTCCGAGGGAACGTTGTCTTTTTCAACCTCCCCAGTCCCCCCAGGCCCCGTGGTTTCGTCTCCTTCTTCGTTTTCTGCCTCATCCCGTGCAGCAATACTATGGCTCTCACTCCGGATATCAATCTTCCATCCAGTTAGCTTGGCCGCAAGCCTGGCGTTCTGCCCCTCTTTACCGATGGCCAGAGAAAGCTGGTAATCCGGCACTACCACCCGGGCAATTCCTTGTTCTTCGTCGATTTCCACCGAGAGAACCCTGGCCGGGCTCAAGGCATTGGCAACATACTGAGCCGGATCAGGGTTCCACCTAACAATATCAATTTTCTCGCCCTTGAGCTCCCTGACGATGGTTTGAACCCTGATCCCTTTCTGGCCCACGCAGGCTCCCACCGGGTCGACCTTTTCTTCCTCGGAATGAACACTGATCTTGGAACGGTAACCGGCCTCGCGGGCGATGGCCATGATTTCCACCACTCCGTCATGAATCTCAGGTACCTCCAGCTCAAACAGCCTCTTGAGCAGGCCGGGATGGGTTCTAGACACAAAGATCTGGGGTCCTTTGGTGGTTTTCCGCACTTCTACAATATAAGTCTTAATGCGGTCATTCTGCCGGTAGACTTCGCCCGGCATTTGCTCGTTAGGGAGAAGGATGGCTTCCGTTTTTCCGAGGTTGATATAAACGTTGCGGTGCTCAGTCCGGTGCACGATACCGGTAACGATATCCCCTTCCCGGCTCGCGTACTCTTCGTAAATGATACCCCGTTCCGCTTCCCGGATCCTCTGGACAACCACCTGCTTGGCTGTCTGGGCAGCAATCCGCCCGAACTCTTTAGGTGTAACTTCGTGCTCCACCACATCCCCCACGTCGTAGGAAGGATCGATGACCCGGGCTTCCTCAAGGGATATCTCCAGCCTGGGGTCGGTGACCTCCTCCACAACCATTTTCCGGGCATAAACCTTGATGTCGCCTGTGTCGCGGCCGATCTGAACAGTGACATTTTGGGCCGACCCAAAATTCCGGCGGTAGGCGGAGATCAGAGCAGCCTCAATCGCCTCCAATAAGACCTCCTTTGAGATCCCCTTTTCTTCCTCTATTTGTTCTAGGGCGCCGATAAACTCGGCATTCATAGTCGGACGTACCTCCTTTAACCTTCCGTAACATCACCCCTGGGCCACCACCGCCAGGCAGCTCGAAAACAGGTGCCCAGTTGGTTCTAAAACTCAGCCTTTAGCCTGGCCTTGGCTACCTTTTCCAGGGGAAGCGTGGCGACCCTACCGTCCTCTAGTTGAAGCCGGATGCTGTCCTTCTCCAATCCCAGGAGTTCTCCGCAAAACTCTTTCTGGTTATCTACCGGGGCATAGGTACTGACCTCAACCTGTCGCCCGGTATACCGAATGAAATCGTCCCGCTTCTTTAACGGCCTTTCCAGGCCGGGCGAAGACACCTCAAGAAAGTAATTGACAGGAATCGGGTCGGCTTCGTCCAGGTAACGGCTCAGCTCTTCACTGACAGCCTGGCAGTCCTCCACCAAGACTCCACCTTGTTTATCAAGGAAAACCCTCAAATACCACCCACTCGGTTCCTTTTCGAACTCCACTTCCACCAGGTCCAGACCCCTGGCCTCGGCTGCAGACTCCGCCAACCGGCCGACAACCGCAAGGATTCTCTTCTTATCCACTGTACCGCCTCCCAAGGCCGCAGTTTGCTGCCAACAAGGCATTATCATTCTTCCATCAAGGAAATAAGCTTATTCCGCCTGGTTACGACCTATCTAACATCATTACACAGCAGTGCTCCTTGTCACCTCTGAAGCGGCGGTATCACGGAGGATCTAACTCTGACCAGCCGGGTTCGCTCTGGAGCGAGATTCGGTTATGCCTCAACCACCGGAATCCGCCCAGACGACCGTCTACAGCGGCACCGGCAAAAGGATAACAATTGCCCGTTGCACCCCGATCTTTTCTCGATGATCAAAGAGCCTAATTGCTCACAATGATGAAAGAGTGGGCGCAAACCCACTCTCAAAAACAACATTTCTCACGGGGTAGGAAACCCACTACCTTCCTGCCCAGCTAGGCTTAGTATACCACAAGGTACCAAGCCTGGCAAGTCTAATCCTGCTCCACCGTCATGATCCCGTCTGCCTCGTACAGTTCCTGGGTCAGGCGGGCGTGGTCCAGACCCCTGGGTTCCTCAACATGCAGCTGAATCTCCACGCAAGCCCCTTCCACCTGGCGCAACTTGATACCCTTGATGTTAACCCGGTACGAACCCAGGATACTGGCCACCCGACCCAACTGTCCCGGCTCATCCCGGGCAACAACGGACAGGGTGCGAAACTTTCGCTTTGTAATAAAAGTCCCTTCAAGACGGGTGAGAAAAAAGAGAGCTAAGAAGACAATCACAGTGGTGGATACCGCTTCAAAGAAGAATCCCGCGCCCACAGCCAGTCCTACTCCGGCAACGACCCAGAGGCTGGCCGCGGTGGTCAAACCCCGCACGGTTGCTCCTTCCCGCAGAATGGTTCCAGCCCCCAGAAAACCAATACCACTGACAACCTGGGCAGCAATTCGACCCGGGTCACCACTGGCCCCTCGAACCAGCCAAGGCATGTGCAAAGACACGATCATCACCAGGGCTGCCCCCACGGCCACAAGCATGTGGGTGCGAAACCCGGCCGGCCGGCCGGCACTCTCCCTTTCCAGACCGACAATGCCTCCCAGGACCGCCGCCAGGAGAAGACGCAGAACCGCAACAGGACCATCGATCACCCCTAATGCCTCCCTTTCCAGGCCTGGTGGACCAGGTCCCTTTGAAGATAACGCGCGATCTCCCAGTACATTTTCAGGCGCGCCGCAAATCCCTTAACCATTCCCAGTTTCTCTTCTTTCATGTGGTGCGACATGTCAGTCAGGGCCACCTCAACTACCCTGATCCCCTTTTTCCTGGCATGACGGGTGAGAGCCACTTCAACCCCAAAACGACAAATCTCAAGGTCGGAAACCTCTTGCAGCACTTCCCTTCTGACCGCCCTTTGCCCGGAAAGGTAGGGGGCCAACGCCTGGGCCAGGTCCGTGGCGATCCGCCCCTGGTCAAAGAGACCGATGCTCATCTCGGCCTCTCCCTCGAGAACGGGACGAACCAGGTCCTGGACGTGGACGGCAGTTAAACCGATGAGGTCGGCATCAAGAAAGAGCAGAACCTCTTCCCGTGTAGATTCAATACCTATTTTCATGGCTCCGCCCTTACCATGGTTTGTCTTGAGTTCTATCACCCGAGCCCCGTTCTTCCGTGCCACTGCCGCCGTATTGTCTGTGGAGCCATCGCTGACAACCACGACGTCGTTGATAAAGGAAACAGAACGGACAACCTGGACGATACTGCCGATGGTCTTTTCCTCGTTGAACGCCGGAATAATGGCCGCTACCAACATTCTCCCGCCCCCCACGGAAAACCCCAACCGGCAACTGTGGTTAACTTTCTCAGGAAGACAGCCGCTTCCTCCAAGGCCGAGACCGGCTCCGGCACTGCCTCAGTAAGCCCGGGCAAAGACGACTTTCCTGGATTCCCCTTTGCCGCAGCAAACACACTTCATGGTTCCCTCTGGTTGTTCAAAGGGAATGCACCTGATGGTAGCACCGGTCTCTTCCTTCACGGCATCTTCACATTCTCTTTTACCACACCAGCCAGCCCAGATCAACCCGCGCCTCTCCTCGAGGATCTCCTTTATCTCCGCAAAGGTTTCGGCCTGGTGCGTGTTCTCGTCCATGAACCGTTTGGCCCGGCGGAATAGGGTGGCCTGAATATCTTCAAGTTCCCTAACCACCCTCGTTTCAAGCCCTTCCCGGGAAACCGCTGTCTTTTCACCGGTATCCCTCCGGACCAGAACTACCTGGCCCTTCTCGATGTCCCTGGGACCGATTTCGATTCTGAGCGGTACCCCACGCATTTCCCAGTCATTGAATTTCCACCCCGGTGTATACTCGGGCCGGTCATCAAGCTTTATCTGTACCCGGTCTTCTAACCCAACAGCCAGGGCACGGGCCTCGGCCAGCACCATTTCCCTTTGCTTCCTGGGGGCTATGGGCACCACCACTACCTGCAAAGGAGCGACCTTGGGTGGCAAAACGAGGCCCCGGTCGTCGCCATGGACCATGATCAGCGCCCCAATTAACCGCGTTGAAACCCCCCATGAGGTCTGCCACACGTACTTCAGCTGGTCATCTTGGTCCAAGAAGGTGATATCGAATACCTTCGCAAAATGTTGGCCCAGGTTGTGGGAAGTCCCGGCCTGCAGGGCTCGACCGTCACCCATGAGGGCTTCGATGGAGTAAGTCCTGAGGGCTCCAGCAAATTTTTCCTTTTCAGTTTTCTGCCCGGCAATTACCGGGATCGCAAGGATGTTTTCAACCCGTTCCCGGTAAACCTCCAGCATCCGCAGTGCTTCTTCTTCCGCTTCTTCCTCGGTACGATGGGCGGTGTGTCCCTCCTGCCACAAGAATTCCGTGGTCCGGAGAAAAGGTCGCGTCGATTTTTCCCACCTGACAACATTACACCACTGGTTGATGAGAACCGGCAGGTCCCGCCACGACTGGATCCACTTGGAATACATGGCACAGATCAGGGTTTCTGATGTCGGCCGGACCGCCAGCCGCTCTGTTAGTTCCTCTCCCCCACCGTGGGTAACCCAGGCCACCTCGGGGGCAAAGCCCTCAACATGTTCGGCTTCCTTTTGAAAAAAACTTTCGGGAATAAAGATGGGGAAATAGGCATTCTGGTGGCCGGTTTCCTTGAACCGGCGGTCAAAAGCCTCTTGGATCCTTTCCCAGATGCCGTATCCATATGGTTTGATGACCATGCATCCCTTGACCGGGGCATAATCGATGAGGTCTGCTTTTCGAATCACATCCACGTACCACTGGGCAAAATCCTCAGATTTCGGCGTAATCTCCTTTACGAATTCGCGTTCCTGACTGGACAATTTCTCCATTCCCTCCCTTCGCGGCAGTCCTGCTCCAACCACTTCTCTACTTCCCCAACCAGTTCATCAACCATGCGGTCCTCTGGCACCTTGCGCAGTTTTTCCCCTTTCCGGAAAATAACACCTGCCCCCTGGCCGGCCGCCAGGCCAACATCAGCCTCCCGGGCCTCACCCGGTCCATTGACGACGCAGCCCATAACGGCCACGGTCACAGGTTCGGTGATCTCCTTGAGTCTCCTTTCCACCTCTTCTGCCACTGGCACCAGGTCGACCTGGCACCGCCCGCAGGTCGGGCAGGAAACGAGCCGGACCCCCCTGCGCCTCAGGTTGAGCGCCCCCAAAATCTCGTAAGCCACCCTGATCTCCTCAACCGGGTCACCAGTAAGGGACACCCTGATGGTATCCCCAATCCCTTCATTGAGAAGGATCCCAAGCCCTACCGCCGACCGGACCGTACCCGCCCGCTTGGTACCGGCTTCGGTGATCCCAACATGGAGCGGGTAGTCGGACTTGGCGGCAAAAAGCCGGTAAGCAGCCAGGGTCAGGGCAACATCAGAAGCCTTGAGGGACACCACGATATCATGAAAACCGAGGCGTTCCAGGATCCGGATATGTTCCAAGGCACTGGCCACCATGGCCTCAGCATTGACACCACCGTATCTTTGCCGGACAGCCTTATCCAGGGAGCCGGCATTGACACCGACTCGAATGGGAACCTTGCGGGCCAAAGCAGCACGCACCACCTTTTCAACCCGCTCCGGACCCCCGATGTTCCCCGGGTTGAGCCTCAACTTATCTGCCCCGGCCTCCAGGGCCTCCAGGGCAAGCCGGTAGTCAAAATGGATATCAGCTACAACCGGCAGGGAGGAAGAAGCCTTGATTTTGGCCAGGGCGCGTACTGCCCTCTGGTCAGGAACAGCCACCCGTACGATTTCACACCCTGCTGCTGCCAGGCGTTGAATCTGGTCCAGAACCTTTTCCGTCTCGTGGGTGGGCACCTTGGTCATGCCTTGGACAGATACAGGTGCACCCCCACCGATGGTAACCCCTCCAACTTTAACCGGCCTTGACGCTCGTCTCTTCATTTTTTCCTTGAGCCTCCGGGTTTCAGTCCTCAAACACCAAGACGAATGATGTCCTGGTAGGTGATAAAGAGGGCCAAAATCATCAGAAAGACCAGGCCCACAAAATGGATGAAGTTCTCCCGGGCCGGGTCCACCGGACGTCCCCGGACCCCTTCAATACTGAGAAACACCAGGCGGCTGCCGTCCAGGGCCGGCACCGGAAGGAGATTGATGATCCCAATCACGGCATTTAGCGCCCCCACCAGGTGCACCAGGTACCCCAACCCCATGGTAACTGCCTGGCTGAGCATTTCCGTAATTCCCACCGGCCCCGCGATATCAGCCTCAACCTGCTTGGTCAGCATCAGGACGATCCCCTTGAACCAGACCACCATCATGGCGCCGGTTCGCACGACACCCAGCCCAATGGACTCTAACAAGCCGTACTTGACGGTTCTGGTAACAGGCCGGACCCCGATAAAACCGAAGGAACCAAGCTTCTCGTTCGTGGCCGGGGTCACCGGAACCTGGATCACATTCCCGTTCCGCTTGATGGTGAGGAGGACCTCCCGCTCAGGGTTTTCCTGGATGATTCTCACCATTTCGGCCCAAGAGTTAACCTGCTGCCCGTTGATTGCCAGCACCTCATCACCAGGCCTGATACCAGCACCCTCAGCGGGAAAACCCTCCAGAACCTCGCCAATTTGGGTATCTGCCGGGTCGTTGACAGGAACACCGATGGCCCAGAACAAAAGGGTGAAAGCCAGGGCTGCCAGGAGAAAATTCATGGCTGGACCGGCAACGATAATGGCCATGCGCTGTAGTACCGTCTTGTCGTTGAACCCCCGGCCCTGGGTGTCCTGTTCCTCGGGACCGGTACCTGCCATCCGCACGAATCCACCCACCGGCAGAAACCGTATGCTGTACAGGGTCTCACCTTTCTTAAACCCCAGGAGCCTGGGCCCGAAGCCAACAGCAAATTCCTCCACTTTGACACCGGTACGCTTCGCCATCAGGAAATGCCCAAATTCGTGCATGATGATGATCAAACCGAAGACCAAGACGGCAATCATTACATTCAGCATCTGCACTGCCCTCCCAGGGCGAATGTCCCAAGCCCGATCTCCCGTCTTGCCTCTTCCCTGGCCCACCTGTCGGCCGCCAGGATATCTTCCAAGGTGGGGTTCTTGACCGGTGTGTGCCTCTCCATGACCTCTTCAACCACGGCCGTGATCCCGGTGAAGGTGACCTCACCCAGGAGGAATTTTTCCACGGCAACCTCATTGGCGGCATTGAGAACCGCCGGCATGGTCGCACCTATTCTACCAGCTTCAACGGCCAACCTCAGGGCAGGGAAGGCCCGGTGATCAGGCTCTTCAAAGGTCAAACGGCCCACCTCCCGCAGGTCCAGCAAGGGGAAATCATTCGCCAGCCTTTCAGGGTAGGCCAGGGCGTACTGGATGGGAACACGCATATCGGGAAGCCCCAACTGGGCCTTTACAGACCCGTCTACAAACTGGACCATGGAGTGAACAATACTCTCGGGGTGAATAACAACTTCAATTTTATCATAGGGTTGGGCAAACAACCAGTGGGCCTCGATGATCTCCAGGCCCTTGTTCATTAAGGTGGCAGAATCAACGGTAATCTTCTTTCCCATGTTCCACCGGGGGTGTTTCAGGGCCTCCTCGGGACGAACCTTATGAAGTTCGCGCCGGCTGCACCCGCGGAAAGGTCCGCCGGAAGCCGTCAGAAGGATCCGTTCTACGACGCCCGGCGGTTCACCAGCCAAACATTGATAAATGGCGCTGTGTTCGCTGTCTACAGGCAGCAGGGTGGCCCCAGTCGCCCGGGCCCTTTCACTCACTATCGACCCTGCCGTCACGAGGGTTTCCTTGTTGGCCAGGGCCACGGTTTTTCCTGCTTCAACAGCTTTCACGGTGGGAAGCAAGCCCGCTGTCCCAACCACGGCCGCCACCACAATGTCTGCCGTCTCCATGGATGCAAGCCGCTCAAGGCCCCTGTTCCCGGCGTAAACTTCGGTCTTGACTCCGTCTAACCTTGAACGGAGCACGGCCGCAGCCCCCGGCTCGGCCAGGGCAACCGCCCGGGGCCTGAACCGCCTGACCTGTTCCTCCAGGACTTCCAAGTTACGTGCAGCGGCCAGCCCCTCCACCTTGAACCGCCGCGGAAAATGCTCAATAACTTCCAGTGTCTGTCTTCCGATGGATCCCGTCGACCCCAAGATGACAACCCTTTTCAAGCTCAAGAACCTACCTCCCATTCAACCGGGTTTGGCTTGGTGACCCAGATCTGCTACGAAAATACCACAATCCGCCTCGCCCGGGCTGCCCCCCACGCGCCTTCATTACTCCTCGGCCTTTCGGGCCTGTGGTATAACCGGTCTCGTTCCGGAGCACCCCGGGCGTGCAACCTTTGCGAAATACCGCTTCCAATTTTCATGCTTCGTGGTCCCGCCGTTTTGGGGGCGGCATGGAGCACTACTATCTTAACAGCGACTACCGTACAGCATGCACATTCCTTACCTTGCTTTACAATCCATAACCCGCTTATTTCCTTATTTCCCTGCCCTGGTATGCATTATGTGGTCAAAGCCTTCCCGGATAATGTTCAGGACATGACGGTCATCAAGGGAATAATAGACCTGCTTGCCTGCCCGCCGGTTCTTAACCAGGCTCGCTGCCCGCAAAATCCTCAGGTGATGAGAGACATTCGAGATACTGGTTCCGAGGACCGTCGCCAGGTCACAAACACAGAGTTCCTCCCTCGATAGTACATAGATAATGGTAGCCCGGCTGCGGTCACCAAGTACCTTAAAAAGTTCTGCCAACCCACCGAGGTCAGGAATCCTTCCCTGCAGGCGGTTCACCTTTTCAGGGTCAAAACAGAAGTCGTCGCACGTTTCCCCTTTCTTTCCTTCCACCAGGAATGACCAACCCTTCATTATATGGTGAGATGTGATAAGGATTACTTGAGCAGACAAATCACCAATTGTAAACGTACCACCGCGCCGTGAGGTTGTCAAGCCAAAAATACTCAGGGGTTTCAAGTTGGCCGTTTAAGGAAGGATAGGTTCATCAAGGGTCCTTTTTCCGTACCCTTTAGCCAGCTTACCAACAAAATCTTACACCCAGGGAAGGAATTCCCTCACTCCTGCGCGAAAAGGACTTTTATATCCAGCCAATTCAGGTAGCATCCTTTCCCTTACGCCCACGCGCAGCGACGCCCCCTAGTTATGGAACAAGCTTAAGGAGGTTTCAGGTGCTGATGCTCAAGACAAGAGAGTTTTTTCAGAAGAAGGGTTTTCTGGGTCAAGACCCTTACGACTTGCCAACCTCGGAAAAGAGATTTCCCGATGGAGCCCAGTACCGCGTCGAAATTCCAAGTGTCGAAGGACCGAAGGCGTTCCAGGCCGTATTGGATGCCTGCGAGGAATTTGATGTAGAGATACAGCGAATTTCTCAGGGAAGCGGGATTATGCTCTTAACAGACGGTGAAATTAAAGAAATGGCCCGCCTCGGCCGGGACAACGGGATGGAAGTCAGCCTTTTTGTTGGCCCGCGCGGAACCTGGGATATTAATGCTCAGCAGTGGTCGGACGCCGGGAAAAACATGGCCCTACGGCTCGAGGGCATTGACCAGCTTGTGTACGCCGTCGAAGACGTTAAGAGGGCATGTGATCTCGGCATCAGAAGCATCTTGGTGGCCGACGAGGGACTGCTCTGGATGGTCAACATGATGAAAAAGGAGGGCGAATTACCCTCTGACCTGGTCGTTAAGGTATCAGTTCAGATGGGCGCTTGTAATCCCGTCTCGGTAAGGATCATGCAGGACCTGGGTGCCGATACCTTTAACGTCCCGGGGGACCTCACCCTACCTCGCCTGGCCGCCATTCGGCAGGCCGTAGAGATCCCCATTGATCTTTACGTCGAGGTTCCTGACGATTTCGGTGGATTCATCCGGCACTATGAAATCCCCGAGATTATCCGGGTCGCTGCTCCGGTTTACATCAAGTTCGGTCTGAGAAATGCCCCCAATATCTACCCGTCAGGGACACACCTAGAAGAGACCGCCATCAAGCTCTCCCGGGAACGTGTCCGCAGGGCTAAACTGGGACTGTCCTTGGTTGAAAAGTATTACCCCGAAGCAGTGACTTCTCCGCGAGGTGCAGCCGACCTGGGCATTCCTCAAATTTAAAAGCCTCCACACTCTTTTCGGCAGCATGGGGACCGAGTGTCATTCACCTACCGGTCCCCATGGCCGGTCCCGCATCGGATCCTCTGGACCCTTTCAAGGTTTTGCCGCAAGACTCTGGCTTTCCTCTACCGTACGCTCAAGGCAGTAGCCAATCCAAACACCGCACCTACCACGGCAACCTGCCATGGTTTGAGAGTCTCGCCTCACCCGCACCCGATAGCTCGGAGAATAAAGCCGTAGCTCAGACCGAACAAGGCTCCACCGCCAACACTTGATACTAGCTTGAACCAGTCCAAGACGATCCCCCCTGTTGATGCTCAAGCCCCTTTACCTGGCCCGAAATTCAGCCAGGATTAGAATTCCCGTCTCGGCAAGAGGGAACTGAAGGCAGCATCAATTTTCCCCTCCTGGAGCAGCCGGCCGTACCAGGCTGCCCCCTGAACCTGTAAGACAAAGGCCAGGGTAACAATCAGTGCTGCAGCAGGTCCAAAGGCTGCTGCCGCCACCCCAAGGGCAATTGAAAGGTTCCTCATCGCCGTCCCGTACACCAGGGTCACGGATTCAGAACGGTCCAGCCAGATCCGCCCCACCACCGTGGAAAGGGTGAAGACCGTAAGATAGAAAGCAATGAGCGCCAGGGCAGCCACCCAGATCATTTCGGATTCGGCGAGGATCGCTTTTGCCTTCATGCTCATGCTGGAGAAGATAACGAAAAGCATGACCCAGACACTAGCCGCAGGAAGAAGAGGCTTAATTCGCTTTTTGAACTCTTGTTCTGTATATCTTCTCAAAATCACCAGGTAGGTCATCGTTCCCGCCAGCATGGGCAGGAAAACAACAAGCCCGATGGTACGGAATATCGTCCAGGTATCAACAGAGACGTACCTTCCTACCATCCACAGCAAATACCAGGGAGCGACCAGGGCGCCGGTCAGAAGGCCGAGTACCGATATTTTCAATGCCGCAGGAACATTACCTTTATTAATCATAGTCCAGGAAATAGTCATTCCACTAGTCGGAATGATCGAGATCAGCGCTAAACCAGCAAGCAACGCGGGCCTTTCTACCAAGAGCCCTAGACCCGTTCCCAGACCCACCAGGGGGACCACGAGGAAGTTAAGGGCCAGGGAAATCAAAACCACTTTTAGGTACGAAAGGCTCACCGCTTCCCCCAGGCGGAATCCAATCATACTCGGAAAGATCATAAAAAAGGTCCCAATGAAAAGATAACGTTTCAAAAACCCCGTGTCTCCGTTCAATCCGGCAGCAAACCCTAGAGCCATGACCAGGGGTATAACTACCGTCAGGTGCCGTGCAGGCCACAGGTAGATTTTCTTGAGCATACCTTCTCGGTTCTCGACAAAGAACCGTTTCTCACTCCTTTCCACCCAAAACCCTCTTTCCAAAATGTTCTCATCCTCCAGCGTCGATGCTTACCCATACCCCTAGGGGTACCCTTCTCCAATTGTAAACCATGGGGGTGGGCCTGTCAAGGTAAGGGGTTTCCTTCGAGAACGGTCCTTACCGTGTAAACTGGTGGCTTTAAGCTGCCTTTTACAGGTCACTTTTCAGTGGTGCAACCCTGGATTGTCTCACCCTCCGTCGTGCCGTCGCGCGCAGCAGCACGGAAGCACTACCATGTAACAATCCAGAGCAGCTTAGGTAAGGAAAAAAATTAAACGTGGACCTCCACGTTTAATTCAAGTGGTGCCGGGAGCGGGACTCGAACCCGCACGGGCCAAAGGCCCAATGGATTTTAAGTCCATATCGTCTACCAGTTCCGACATCCCGGCGTTCCTTTGGTCAAAATCAGTTCATCCCTTGGCTGACAGGTAGTTGCTCCTCGGCTCACCTTTTGGGTCAAAGTCAAATAGTGCAGTTAGATTATACCCTAATCACAGTTAATGATCAAACCCCTTGAGCGAAAAACCCGGACCCCTATGATTAGAAAAACGGCATCCCTCTGGGAACGCCGTTCAAAGAATTTTTCTCAATTAACCACAATGTGTAAGTTGTAATAAATAACTACCCTGGTATTACCTCATTTCCGGACCGAGGGTGCTGAAGGGAAAACTACCTAAAAGATCCCTTCCCCCCGCCGGCCACGGCCGCCGCGTTTAGACTCGGTATGCCTTCTTAAATCTTGAAGCTTCTCGTCACTTTCCCTCATGAACTTAGCCAGCTTATCCTCAAAAGAGAGATATGTCTTTTTGCGCCGGTTTCTAAAGGAACGCTCAGCATCTGAAGCAGCCTGCTTAATAGAAAGACCAATCTTATTCTCAGCTTCGTTGATGGACAAAACCTTGACCTTGACCCGGTCTCTTTCTTTCACATAATCCTTGATGTCCCTTACGTAGGTATCGGCCACTTCAGAAATATGAACCAACCCTGTTTTTCCGTTTGGCAGCTCTACAAATGCCCCGAAATGGGTAATTCCTGTTACTACCCCTTCAACAATGCTCCCAACCTGAAGTGACATGTACGTTAGAGTTCCTCCCGCTTAACTTTCGTAAAGACTCCCGATCCTGCGGATTCATTATATAATATGTCAATATCGCTGTCAACTGTACGTGAAGGGTTTATTCCCTAAATATTCCGTTATAAAAAACATGGTGTTTTTTCTTGCAACCTCAATTTTCCCCTTCCTCCTTTGGTTCGCCATCGAAGGAAAGCCCCGGAACATAAAGGATTTCACCCGGTTTCACCAAGCCGAGTTCACGCCGGGCAATTTCCTCTATGTATTGATCACTGTTGAGAAGACCGATCTGTTTTTTCAAAGCCTGGTTGGAGTCCCGGAGCCGGTTAAAGGCCACCTCGAGGCTGACCATTTCCTGCTTCATCTCTGTGATCTGCACCTGCTGACCAGTCAAAGTAAAGAGGTTGTAAAGAATAAAACCAAATAGAGCCAGGCGGAAATAGCTCACGCGCAGTCGCCGGCGGCCCTTGTACACTTTCAAGGGTCTTGGTGCTTTGGACACCACCTTTTTCGCCCGAAGCCGCCTTTTACGAATTAGCATTGACATCCCCTTCTCCAGGTTCCGAACCGAAAATGCCAAGCGGGTCTCCCGAAACCACGATCACCACCTGGTATCCCTTGGCTCGAGCCCGGCGAAACAGGGTGGTCACCGTGGCCGGGGCCAGGTCCAGGCGTTTTGCTATCTCCCCGGTACTCATCCCTGTTTCCTTGAGTACCACTACCTGTCTTTCCCGAAAGCTTAGTCTTTCTGCCCCTCTAATCTCAAGCTGCATTTTCTCTCACCAATCCGGGGCTTAAGCCAGTTCTACGGGGACCTGTTTCAATGCACCACTGATTCCACGATATGTACTTATAATATACATGATTTGTACCAGTCTTGTCCACCGTTCCTGAAGCTGTATACGGCCACCGCCAATAAAATAGGTCCTGGGACCTAGTTATGTCCGCTACCTACGGGAGAACCGCCCCAGGAACCTTCGGAACCTCCGCTTCAACTCCCGAACCGGTCGGAGGGGTGCCCATGACCAGGCAAAAACCCTGAAGCGCCGCATCAAGGACCGGGCCGGCCGCCGAACAGTATCATAGAAAAATCTAACCTTTCTTAATACGAAACCGACCGGGATCACCACCACCTGGCGCATGAATTTCAGAACCCCTTTGCACGCCCGCTCGGCAAACCGGTAGGTATGCATCATTCCGGCAATAACCGCTGCACTTGCCAAATGCCAATAAAGAACCAAGCCGAGGGCAAGGGCGACGAAAACGTAGAGACGTAGTTCCCCCCAATTCCCGACGATCAGGGCCCCAAAAAGGAAAACCAGTACCACCAACCAAAACAACAAATCTTCAAGCCCCACCACGTACCCCTTCGGCCTGGTAAGACCACGGAAAACCCGGTAAAGGTCAAAAACCAAACCCAAGCCGATTCCAGCCAGGACCAGAACACAAAACATGTAAAGCTGAAGATCTAAAGGAACCAACGCCCCACCACCTTGGGCACCACCCACACCTGGCTCGGAGGGAACTGTGCTTCTTCACCTACCTACGCAAAGAAAAACGTGGTTCTGCACCACGCCTAACCGGTACACAGTTTGCGGCCGCCTCATTTCAATAATCTTTGAAGAAACCCCTTTCCTTTCGCCCCTTTCCCCTTGGAAACCGACGTGTATTGCATGGCGTTGATCAAGCCCTCCACCTCAAAGTCACCCTGTTCAAGGTCAAGTTGTTTAATATGAAGGCCTTCTCCTTTCACGGTTAAAGTACCCATATTGGTATCTAGAATAATCTCCTCTTCGTCAAAGCTCTCCACGTGGAGTACCCCTTTGATGGTCGCACTTTCACGGTTTGTGATTCGAACTTCATGCTCGTTGGCCCGCTCCTGTTTTGGCTCCATTTGCCTCCCTCCTCCTCACGAACGCAGGATGCTACCGGTTACTCGGTTGCGCGTATCGTCTACACTCGATAATTCCTTCCTCTTAATCTGATAATTATGCCCGTCCCAGTTGTTTATACCAGTTTTGTTGGTTGGAGCCAGCCTGTGATTCGGGAAGGAAAACAGCTTTAGGTGTCGAACACTCAAAATTAGTCCTTTTGAACTGGCCCTTAAATGCCGCAGCTTAGCCCTCTTGAGCCAATTCCACCTGCCCACTGAAAGGTAGGGGGACTAAACAATGTCCTTGGCCCAGGATATTCCGGAGGCTGACAAGGCCGGTAATTTGCAGGGCCTCGAAGGGCCGAGGGATTGCCAGACGACTCGGCCTTGTATTCATCTTACGTCCACTCCTTTGAAACAGGGGTGTAATCTATTGTTTAGGCTCGTGAAGTTTTTAACGATTCAAAAGATTGGAAAGGAGGTCGGCTTATGGCTCAGTTTGCTGGGGTAGGCATTTTTTTGCTTTTCGCGCTCCTTTTTGGCCTTGTGGCCATGTTGATGGTGAGAATCCTTTCGCCCAAGAAACCAACCCCAGAAAAACTCCTAACCTATGAGTGCGGTCTCGATACCGTCGGGCCCACCTGGGTCAGGTTCCGGACGAGCTATTTTATCTACGCCCTGCTTTTTGTCGCTTTTGATGTCGAGTCTGTATTCCTGTACCCGTGGGCAGTAGAATTCACGAGTTTAGGCCTGGTTGCCTTCATTGAAATGGTGATCTTCATTGGTCTTTTGCTCTTGGCCCTGTGGTACGCATGGAAGGAAGGGGTGCTAGAATGGATATAGCCAAGAAGGCAGGTGTTGAAGGGCAAAGCGAAGCTGCTGTTGACCGTGAAGTGCAGAAGAATGTAATTCTCACCCGGGTCGAGCATGTCCTCAACTGGGGCCGCAAGAATTCCATCTGGCCGGTAACCTTCGGTCTCGCCTGCTGTGCCATTGAGATGATGGCCACAGGTACCGCCCGTTACGACCTGGCCAGGTTTGGATACGAGGTCTTCCGGCCTTCGCCCCGCCAGGCCGACCTGATGATTGTAGCGGGAACCATCACCAAGAAAATGCAGCCCCAGATAGAACGGATCTACCAGCAGATGCCTGAACCCAAGTGGGTGATGGCTATGGGTACTTGCGCCATCAACGGCGGCCTTTTTGCCAATTCTTATTCAGTGGTACCGGGAGCAGACCTCTTCTTGCCTGTTGATGTCTATGTTCCCGGCTGCCCACCTCGCCCCGAAGCTCTAATTTACGGTTTCTTACAGCTCAAGGAGTTAATTGCCGATCCTACTAAAGCTAAAGCGAGGGCTGGTGCCGATGCCGGAAAGTAAGATGGCCCAACTGGTTGAAAAGGCGGAGAACTCTTTCGGGGCCCAGGTCGTCGAGGGTTTCGTCAACCCCACCCTGTCGGTAGCCCCTGAAAACCTCGTGGAACTGCTCAAGTACCTCAAGGACAATGACCTGGTATCCTTCAACTATTTGCTGGATCTCACCGCTGTTGACCAGAAAGACCATTTTGTCCTGGTTTACCACCTGAGGTCTGTTGATTCAAAGGTCAGCCTTGGGATTAAGGTTAGTGTTGACCGGGACACCCCCAAGGTACCCTCTGTCACCAGCCTCTGGAAAGGGGCCAACTGGCATGAGCGGGAAGCATTTGACCTTTTCGGCATTGAGTTTGCCGGGCATCCGAACCTGACGAGGATCCTTCTTCCGGAAGATTGGGTGGGACATCCCTTGAGGAAAGACTTCACTACTTCCGGGGCCTCAAGTTAAGGCCCCAGCAGTCGAGGTGAAAAGATGCTCAAGACACAAGAACTCACCTTAAATGTCGGTCCCCAACACCCGGCCACCCACGGTGTCTTTCGGGTAATCCTGACCCTAGACGGGGAAAACGTGGTTGATGCCAAACCAGTGGTTGGCTACCTCCATCGTGGCATCGAAAAGCTGGCAGAAGGAGGTACTTACCTGCAGGCCCTTCCCCTGACCGACCGGCTGGACTATGTTTCGGCGATGTGTAACAATCTTGCCTACGTCCAAACAGTGGAAAAACTTCTCGAGGTCGAGGTCCCGGAAAGGGCCGAGTACATCCGGGTGATCATGGCCGAACTGAGCCGAATTGCCAGTCATCTTATCTTCACGGGAACCTTTAGCCTGGACCTGGGTGCTTTCACCCCGCTCCTGTACTGCTTCCGCACCAGGGAGCTAATTCTCGACCTTTTCGAAGCTGTCTCGGGCCAGAGAATGACCTTCAGCTACATCAGGTTCGGCGGCGTCGCCAAGGATCTGCCCGACGGCTTTGAAGAGAAATGCCGCGAAGCACTGGGCATGGTGCGGAAAAATATCGACGATCTAAATACCATTCTGACCGGGAACGAGATCTTCCAGGCTCGGTGTCGAGGTGTTGGTGTGCTCGACCCGGAACTGGCGGTTGAGTACGGGGTAACCGGTCCCATCTTGCGTGCCTCTGGGGTCAGGTACGACGTTCGAAAAGACGACCCCTATGGCATCTATGATCGTTTTGACTTTGAGGTTCCCACGGGAACCAACGGCGATACCCTGGACCGTTACCTGGTCCGCGTCGCCGAGATGGGGCAAAGCGCCCGGATCATTGAACAAGCCCTGGACCAACTGCCAAAGGGGGAGGTTGCCGCCAAAGTCCCGCGCAACGTCAAACCGGTCGTAGGGGAAGCCTATCACCACATTGAAGGGCCCCGCGGTGACCTGGGGTTTTTCGTAGTTAGTGACGGTTCACCCAAGCCTTACCGGTGGCGAGTCCGCTCCCCGGCCTTTGTCAATATTTCTGTTCTACCTGAACTCGTCCGGGGATTGAAGGTGGCCGACCTCGTCGCCATTCTGGCCAGTCTGGACCCGGTCTTGGGTGAAATTGACCGTTAAATATACTCGGGAGAGGTGGCCATGGAAACCATTAATAATCTTTTGATTAACATCGCGCACGGAATAAGAGGGTTTATCCTTTCGTACGGGGCCACTGGGGATGCTGCTGACCTCCTGATGACCGTGGTGGCCGCTGCCATTCTGCTGGGGATTATCGGGTTCGTTGGTTTATACGGCATCTACGCCGAGCGCAAAATCGCAGGCTTCTTTCAGGAGCGTTACGGCCCAAATAGGGTTGGACCCTACGGGCTCCTGCAATCGGTAGCCGACGGCCTCAAGCTCATCGGCAAAGAGGACCTCCGGCCTGCGGGCGCCGACCCGTGGGTCTTCACTGCCGCCCCTTATGTCGTCCTAACCCCGGCGGTAATGGTTTGGGCTGTGCTGCCCTTCAGCAAGAACATCGTTGCCGTGGACCTAAATATCGGTATCCTTTACGTGGTCGCAGTCTCATCGGTAACCACCCTCGGCCTGCTCATGGCCGGGTGGGGTTCAAACAATAAGTACTCCCTTCTCGGGGGTATGCGTTCCGTAGCCCAGATGATCAGCTACGAGATTCCACTGGTTTTCTCCCTGATGGGAGTTATTATGATTACCGGTTCACTGAACCTGTCTGACATCGTCGCCGCCCAGGAGCGTGTCTGGTTTATCGTGCCCCAGATCCTCGGGTTCTTGGTCTTTGTTTGCGCAGCTACAGCTGAACTAAACCGCGTCCCCTTTGACCTGACCGAGGGAGAATCCGAACTGACCGCGGGAACCTACACCGAGTACAGTGGGATGCGTTGGGCATTGTTCTTTGCCGCAGAATACGCCAATCTTTTCGCTGTTTCCGCCATCGCCACGACCTTTTTCCTGGGAGGCTGGCAGGGACCGCTTCTTCCACCGTACCTTTGGTTTTTCATCAAGACCTGTGGGATGATCTTCTTCTTCATGTGGCTCCGGTGGACCCTGCCCCGGTTCCGGATCGACCAGGTGCTGAACTTCGGGTGGAAGCTGCTTCTGCCCCTTTCTATCGCCAACATCTTTATCACGGGAATCGGTCACTACCTCTTGGGCTAGCAGCGAATCTCATAGGATGGGAGTGATTTAGGAATGCTAGGGCTAGGTCTTGTCAGGGGTATGGGGCGCACCCTCAGGTACTTTTTCTCGAAGAAAATCACCCAAATGTACCCGGAAGAGCGTCCCAACCTGGCACCGCGCGTGCGCGGGCCAATCAAGCTGACCCCTTCGAAATGTATCGCCTGCTCCATCTGCGCCCAGGTCTGCCCGGTACAAACCATTACGGTCACGGCCAGGCGAGACCCCGAAACCAGGAAGCGCCGGCTGGTGCGTTTCTCGGTAGATTACGGCCGCTGTATTTACTGCGGCTTTTGTGTGGAAAACTGTCCAACCAACGCTATCGTCAACAGCCAGGAATTCGAACTGGCTACCTTCTGGCGTGAATCACTGCACCGCCAGTTGTACCCGGTCCCGGCAGAACAGGAAGTGGGCCGGACTGAACCAGCCCAGGAAAGCGGGGTGAGTGTATCTTGACTGTCGTCTTTTGGATTGCCGCCGCACTCACTGTTCTAGCAGCCCTGACCATGGTTGGGGTTACCAACCTAGTGCACAGTGCCCTGGCATTAGCCCTGAGCCTGCTTGGAATCGCCGTCCTCTTTATCTTACTCTCAGCTGACTTCCTGGCTGCCATCCAAATCTTGATTTACGTCGGCGCAGTAGTTGTTCTCCTGGTATTTGGTATCATGCTCATCCAACGTGGAGACATGAAAGAAAGCAACTTGCCAAACAGGTATGTAGGGGTAGCCACTCTTGTCGTCCTGGTTGTGGTGGGGCTTTTTTCGTGGCTTATAAGCACCACAGATTGGCAGGTCAGTACGGCAGCACCGGTTCCGAGCACGGTAGAACCCATCGCCCGGCTCCTCTTTACCAGGTACATCATCCCCTTTGAAGTAGCGGGCTTGCTTCTTCTGGCTGCTGTTATCGGTGCGATCATCCTGGCCAGAGAGGTGAAATCAAAATGATTACCCTGACCCACTACCTGGTCCTGGCCGCAGTTCTCTTTGGCATCGGACTCTTTGGTGCTTTGACAAAACGTAATGCCATCGGCATCTTCATGGGCATTGAGTTGATGTTGAACGCGGTAAACCTCAATCTCGTTGCCTTCTCGCGCTTCATAACACCTCAGGTGCTCGTGGGACAGACCTTCGCCGTCTTCACCATCGTGGTGGCGGCCGCGGAAATTGCCGTGGGTCTGGCGATTGCCATTACCCTGTACCGTGAACGCTCCACCATTAATGCCGATGAACTCGACCTGATGAAGTGGTAATGCTAGAAGGTAAATAACAGAAGGTAGGTGGCAAAAGTGATTCAGTACGCCTGGCTCATACCACTGTTACCACTGGCGGCCTTCGCGGTAATCATCTTTTTCACGGGACGTAACCGCCTCCTTTCCGCCGGTGTGGCTATTGCAGCCATGGTTTTGTCCACGATGATTTCGACCGGTATTCTCTTGGAGTACCTGGCCAACCCCATTCCGGTCGAATACGCGTTGAAGTGGATTGATATCACCAATCTTACCGTTGAGATGGGTGTTCTCATAGACGGAATCAGTGTCATGATGCTCTTTGTGGTTACCTTTATCGCCACGTTGATCTTCATCTACTCCCTGGGTTACATGCACGACGACCCCGGCTTCAGCCGGTTTTTCGCCTACTTGAGCTTATTCACCTTTGCCATGCTAGGCCTGGTCTTGGCCAATGATTTCCTCCAGATGTTCGTTTTCTGGGAACTCGTTGGTCTTGCCTCTTACCTCTTGATCGGTTTCTGGTTCGCCAAGCCTGCCGCTGCCCAAGCTGCTACGAGGGCCTTTGTCGTCACCAGGTTCGGAGATTTCTTCCTGCTTTTAGCAATTCTAACCCTCTTTGCCATCTTTGGCACCTTTAATTTCGACGAGCTGGCCGAAGGGATTGCCGGCTACAGCAATGCCGCCGTCTTAACCGTCGTGGCCATCCTGGTCTTCCTGGGGCCGGTAGGTAAATCGGCACAGTTCCCGATGCACGTCTGGCTACCAGACGCCATGGAGGGTCCGACACCAGTCAGTGCCCTGATTCACGCCGCAACCATGGTGGCAGCCGGTGTCTACCTGGTGGCCCGGACGTATTTCCTCTTCGCGGCCTCCCCGGTTGGCCTGGAAGTGGTGGCCTATATTGGTGGTTTTACCCTGGTTTTCGCCTCAACCATCGCCTTCACCCAATTTGACATCAAGAAAATCCTAGCATATTCCACCATCAGTCAGTTGGGCTACATGTTTCTTGGGCTCGGTGTCGGTGGCTTCACAGCCGGTACCTTTCACCTGATGACCCACGCCTTCTTTAAAGCCCTCCTCTTCCTGGGCTCCGGCAGCGTGATCATCGGGCTGCACCACAAACAGGACATCCGCGAGATGGGTGGGCTTTATAAGAAAATGCCCATCACCACCATCACCTTCCTGGTGGGCGCCCTGGCCATCGCCGGTATCTACCCCTTAAGTGGTTTTTGGAGCAAGGATGCCATTCTCGCTGCCACCCTGGAATCGGGGCATGTAGTCCTGTACGGTACTGCCGTCATCGGTGCCTTCATGACCGCCTTCTACATGTTCCGCCTCTTTTTCATTGCCTTCATGGGGGAACCGCGCTCCGAAGCCCACGAAACCTCTCCTTCCATGACGGTACCCCTGGTGATCTTGGGGCTCTTCTCGATCTTCGTGGGCCTGGTGGGCTCACCACTGGTACATGACGGTTTCGGCCACTTTATCTTCTACGGTGAACCCGTGGCTGAACACCTCGACCCGGGGATCGCCCTGACGTCAAACCTGGTCGCCCTCATGGGTATCGCCGCCGCGTGGCTTATCTACGGCGTCAAGGTCCTGTCCCTGGAGCCTTTCGCCAGGACCTTCCAGGCAATCTACAACCTTGTCCTCAACAAGTACTATTTCGACGAAATCTATGCCTTCCTCGGCAATCGCGTGGTAGAAGGCATTTCGAGCGCTTTCCACTGGCATGACAAGTATATTGTTGACGGCGTAGTTCACGGTGTCGCCAACCTGACCAATTGGACCGGTGCCAAGCTTCGTTTCCACGAGACTGGCCTTTTGCAAACCTATGCCCTGGTGATCCTCTCGAGCGTAGCCGTCTTGGTGCTACTCCTGGCTGTACTTAACCCACCATTGGTGCTGAAACTAGGAGGTGCGCTATGAACTTCCCATTCCTTTCCGTCATCATGCTGGCTCCCCTGGCCGGCGCGTTAATCATCCTGTTTCTTATCAAGGAGGACCTGCACGTCAGGATCGTCTCCGCCGTCGTGAGTGCCATTTCCCTGGCCCTTTCGGTTTTCGTCTATTTCACCTATGACCGGGTGGTCGGGGGAATGCAGTTTGTAGAAGAAATACCGTGGATCCAAAAACTGGGGGTTTCTTACTCCCTAGGGGTTGATGGCATCAGCCTTCCGATGGTGCTCCTCACCGGGCTGGTTATTTTCACCGGTATCTTTGCGTCCTGGACCGGGATCACCAACCGGGTAAAGGAGTTCCACATTGCGCTTCTCATCCTCGTCACCGGTGTCTTCGGTGTCTTTATGACCCGTGATCTCTTCTTCTTTTTCGTCTTCTACGAGATCGCCGTCATCCCAATGTACCTCTTGATCGGTATCTGGGGAAGCACCCGAAAAGAGTACGGGGCCATGAAGCTGACCATCTACCTGATGCTGGGCAGTGCCTTCCTCCTCATCGGTATCATCATGCTTTACCTGGCCTCAGGGACAGGAAGCTTTGATATTGCTACCCTGGCCAGTGTCGAGTACGAACGCAGCCTCCAGAACATTGTTTACCTCTTGATGCTGGTAGGTTTCGGTGTTCTGGCTGCCCTCTGGCCCCTGCACACCTGGTCCCCTGATGGTCACGTGGCAGCGCCAACAGCGGTAAGTATGCTTCACGCCGGCGTCCTTATGAAATTAGCCGCCTACGGCTTGGTCCGAGTGGCTCTCTTTGCTCTCCCTGAGGGAGCACAAACCTGGGCCCCGGTTATCGCCACCCTCGCCACGGTCAATGCCGTTTATGGAGCCCTGGTGGCCATGGCTCAGCGAGACATGAAATTCGTCATCGGGTACTCCAGTGTCAGCCACATGGGTTTTGTCCTTTTCGGACTCGCGGCCATGAACTCCATCAGCCTGAACGGTGCCGTCGCCCAAATGTTCGCCCACGGCATCATGACCGCCCTCTTCTTTGCCCTGGTGGGGCTGGTTTACGATAAAGCCCACACCAGGTACATGCCGGAACTGGGTGGACTGGCCCACCAGATGCCCAGAGTAGCCGCTGCCTTCGTGATCGCCGGCCTGGCCTCACTAGGTCTGCCCGGGCTGATCAACTTTGTCGCAGAGTTCCTGATCTTTACCGGCTCGTATCAAGTCTACCCGGTACTGGCAGTGCTTTCGATCCTCTCCATCGTGGTCACTGCGGCGTACGTGCTGCGGGTGGCAAAATGGGTCTTCTTTGGCCCCAGCCTCAAGCGTTGGGAACACCTACCTGAAGCTACGGGTGTTGAGTTTGTCCCCATCGCGATTTTGGTCGGGGTCCTGGTGGTGATGGGTGCCTTTCCAAGCATGCTTACCGGCATGATTGATACGGGCGTTGCCAGCCTCATGGAGCACATCGGATTTGCGCAGATAGGGGGTAACTTCTAAATGAACTACGTGCTGTTCTTGCCCGAACTTCTCGTGGCGGGCTTGGGGCTGCTGCTCCTGGTGGTTCATCTCCTCTGGCGTACCCAAGACGGCAGCCGGTCCTTCGGGTATTTCACGGCCGCCGGCCTGGCCGCGATAGCCCTTTATGCCTACTTTAATCTTGGCGTGAACCAGACCACCTTGGAAGGGACATGGGTCAGCGACCCCCTGGCGGCCTTTTTCAAACTCCTTTTTCTCCTCGCTGGGATACTGGTAGCCCTCTCGTCCATTTCCTATCTTAGGGTCATCAAGGAATACTTCACCGAGTACTTGATGCTCGTGGTCTTCGCCACCCTGAGCATGATGCTCGTGGTCTCAGCCGGTGACCTCATCAGCCTCTACATCGGTCTTGAGTTCATGGCCATATGCTTCTGTGTGCTGACCTGCTACCTCAAGACCAGCCCAAAGTCACCTGAAGCCGCGTTGAAATACATCGTCATCAATGCGTTTTCCTCGGCAGTTCTCCTCTACGGCTTTTCCCTGCTCTTTGGGCTGACCGGGTCCGTGAGCATCACGGGGATTACCCAAGCCCTCACGGCATCAGACCCGCAGCCTGCTGTCTACCTGGCCCTGGTCCTGGTCCTGGCCGGATTCAGCTTCAAGACCTCCCTGGTCCCGTTTCACATGTGGACCCCGGATGTCTACGAAGGAGCGCCGACACCCATCACCAACTTCTTCGCCATTGGGTCCAAGGCTGCCGGGTTCGGCCTGATGATCCGCGTCTTCCTCACCGTCTTTTCGGCTACCGCCGGAACCCTGGTGCTTCTTCTGGCCGTGCTTTCCTTCCTCACCTTTACCATCGGTAATCTCGTAGCCCTACCCCAGACCAACATCAAACGCTTCCTGGCCTATGCTTCCATCGGAAGCGCCGGTTACATCATTATGGGGCTCGTTGCCGGTGGCAGAACGGGAGTGGAAGCCATCCTCTTCTACCTGATGATCAATGTCTTTTCCACCTTCGGTGCCTTCGGAGTGGCCAGTGTTTTCGGAAGCACCGTGGGTACAGATGAAATTGCAGACTACGCGGGGCTCAGTAAGCGCTCGCCCTTCCTGGCCCTGGTGATGTTGCTGTCAACCCTATCCTTGGCAGGTGTCCCAGGCCTGGCTGGTTTCGTGGCCAAGTTCTATGTTTTCCTGGCCCTGGTTCACAAGGGCTTTGCCTGGCTGGCCCTGGTTGGTGTCGTGATCAGTATCGTGTCCGTCTTTTACTTCCTGCGGCTGGCCAAAGTCATGTACGTCTACGAAGCCAGTGAAAAGGAACCGGTTCGGGTCGATGCCTCCATGCAATTGGCCCTCGCCGCTTCTATGGTGGTTACCGTGGTGTTCGGAGTCTACCCAACTCCCCTTGTCAACCTCGTCGGCCAGGTGGCACAGGCCTTCTTGCCGTAGGCTCTCACCCCAACCGGCTGGGCGCTACCAAACCCCTGGCAGCTTGACCTTGCTCCAGGCGGGCGGCGCGGACTGGGCAGCTAAAACTCCCAGGCCCGCCACCCGGGACAGGGACAGCAAAGACGGTAGTTGGGATAGGAAAGGTGGCGGGCCGCGGCGCGGCCCGTTGTCGAGGGGGCGCAAGGGCCCCCCGGATGTCTTTCCTGTTTCACGCGGTAGCCTGACATCATACCCTAGGGCCATCCGCTCTCAGCTTAAGTATCAGAAGTCTCCAGGGTTTTTGTGACGGCACAAACCCTGGCATCGCAAGGGTTAGGCGGATGGCCCTAAGGGTCATTAGCAAAGTTCGTCTTCATCTAGGATCTTTGATAGTGTTTCACGCACAGTTAATCTTCCAGGAGCATCTTCGGGGAGATAAATCATCACTCCGCCCCTCCGGGGCTGCATAACAATTTTCCCGTCACGGGCAAGTTGTTGTGTGACTGGGACTGGATCTTCCCCGTAATATTCACGAAAGGCTTGGTTGAACCCGCTGTAAACAGAATGGATTCCTAGGGACTTGGACGTGTCACGCAGTCTCAAAACAGCCCGCCTAAAGAATTCTTCGTAGGTAAGGCGTTTCCGAGGCGTTCCGCTTGCCACCGTTAGCTCACCTCCATCTATCTTCCCAGGGCCCGCGTTACCGCCCACCTTTGTTTTCCCTGTCCTTGGTACAGCCGGCGGGATAAATTCAGTCACGGCAGATCTGCAGGGGTTTCGCCGTGCCTGCGACTGGCTAAGGGATCTGCTGGTGTTACTGGAGACAGTGTCGGCCCGTCTATACAATCTATATGATGAGATGTCCGTGGCAAGAAGTATGGCCTAGAAGAGGCCTTGCCCAGGTAGGCCGTCTTGAGGGCTTTCGGCCCCAGGAGGGGCAAAAACTTATCAAGCCCCGCACTCCAGCCGGAGTGTCCAGGGCTTGATCAAGCAAGGTGGCTTGGACTGTTTTCTGTTCCTGCAACATGAACCAACCTTACCGGCCAAAAGGGTCAAGATTCAATCCCAAAACTGCTCGATCTTGATCTCGTGGTAGTAAAACTTGATCACATCTTCGGCTGACTGGCCGTCCTCGGCCATGGCCTTCGCTCCCACCTGGGACAAGCCCACACCGTGACCGTAGCCCCTACCTTTCATCACCACCGTGCTGCCATCCATGGTGATGCCGGTGAGAAAGGTTGAACGCATCTTATCCGGCCCCAGGGCGATGCGTAGCCGGGGAGCCGAGACCTCTGTTTCCCCGAGCTTGATGGTCAGCGCCCGCCCCGATGGCCCCTTTGCGCCGATGGCAACCTTGTTGATTTCTCCGACAGCCTTCCCCGACCCAGAAGCAGCCCTCTTCACTTCCGCAACACTGAAGCGTGCCGTCCAGGCCTGTTCCGGGCTGGCCGAGTCCTCTATGGAACGGATATAAGGAATCTCCTCTTCTTCAAATTCCAGCCCCTCTTTCGGCAGTGCTGTCCGACCCCCTGAACCAGCATGGAACCAGGCCCGAATGGGCTTGCCCTGGTAGGTTACCACCTTCCCCCGCGTCTCTTGAACGGCCCTTCGTACCCGGTCGGTGACCCGCGCCCGGTCGTAGGCCTGGAAGTGTTGGGGATCAGTACAGGCATCAACCCCGGGCCCGTGGATCTCCTCGATCTTCCCTTCATCCATGCGCTTCAGGGTAAAGGTCCGGGCAATGATGGCCTGGGCCTTCAGTGCTTCCTGGGGCCAATCAGGGTCCATCTCAGCTGCAACCACTCCCTCCAGGTAGCGTTCCATTTTGACCTTGGTAGGAGAGGCTTTTTCATGGTCAAAAAGGGTAATGGTAGGCTCAGGTTGGCTCCTTGACTGCTCCGGTGCCGGTTTTGGTTTTCTAAAAGGATACAAAGCACACGCTCCAAAGAACACGGAAACCACCAGCACCAACACCAAAAACCTTGTGGCCCTGACCCTCGTATCCTTCACCACGTCGGCCGGCCCAGTGAAAAAGCCGGGCCTTCCCCCCTTTCCTATGGGATGCCCGGCTTTAGTATCCCCAATACCAAGGTGCCGTACCCTTGACCTTGGAACAATCAATGCCATCTTTCCACCAGGACAGCGATCATTGGCTCCGGAACCCGGGATTCAACCTTCCTCCTGGTACATTTTTCGCGCTTGGTCCGCTGAGGCTGACTCCCGCACTTCCAGCACCCTCACCTTGCGGGTCTTGGTGCCAAAGGTGAGCTCAATGGTATCTCCAGGCTTCACTGCCGTGCCTGGCTTGGCTAACCTTCCGTTCACCAAAATCAGGCCCTTGGTACAGGCCTCTTTGGCCAGCGTGCGCCGCTTGATGAGCCGGCTAACCTTCAGGTACTTATCAAGCCGCATCCAGGCCCCTCCCACCCTGCATGGAAAAACACAAGGAGAAACCCGGGCCAGGCTCACCCAGTTTCTCCGTTGTTTCTCGAGCATAATCCGGTCTCGTGCTCCTTCTTTTCACCAAGCAGCCGGGGCAGGCTCCTATTTTTCGACGGAGGCCCTGAGCGCTTTCCCGGCTTTGAAAACAGGAACAGTAGTCGCGGCAATCTCGATCTCCTCGCCGGTTTGAGGGTTGCGTCCTTTCCGCGCCGCCCGGGTGCGGACATCAAAGGTTCCAAACCCAACCAAGGAAACCTTGTCTCCCCTGCTCAAGGCCTCCTGAATACTTTCAAGGACCCCGTTGACCGCCTTCTCTGCATCCTTTTTCGTCATATTGGCCTTCTCGGCCACACTTGCTACCAATTCCGCCTTGTTCATGGAATCCCTCCTGTACCAGTTTTTCTCTGCCTTTGTCTATTCTGCAGAAACCCTTGTAAATCCTGCCTTTAGAGCACTTTAGTGGGTCATTTTCCCTCTTGTTTGCCCCCTTTGGCTTCGTTCCAAAGCCGGTCCAATTCCTCCAGGGTGACGTTTTCCACCCTCAGCCCCGCCTCTTGAACCCTTTCTTCTATGTACTTGAAACGGGTAATAAATCTATCTACGCTCTGGGTCAGGGCCTTTTCCGGGTCGATCTCATAAAACCTTGCGTAGTTCACGATACTGAAGAGCAAGTCCCCAATTTCCCGCGCAAGAGCCTTCCTGTCCCCTGAAGCAACCGTTTCCACTACTTCCTCGGTTTCCTCCCTGACCTTAGCCAAGGCCCCGGCCGCATCCTCCCAATCAAATCCCACCCTGGAGACCCTTCTCTGCACTTTTTCGGCCCGCATCAGGGCCGGCAGGTGGCGTGGGATATCATCCACAATAGAGGCTTCAGGGTCAGCCCTTTCCTCCCTCTTGATTCTCTCCCAGTTTGCAACTACCTCAGCGGCTTCTTCTACCTCAAGACCACCAAAAACATGGGGATGGCGCCGGATCATCTTGGCCGTGATGGCCTTCACCACGTCCTTGAGGTCAAAAAACCCGTTCTCTGCGGCAATCCGGGCATGAAGCACTATTTGTAGTAGTAAGTCTCCCATTTCTTCACACAATTTATGCATATTTCCCCGATCAATGGCATCCACAACCTCGTAGGTTTCCTCGATAATGTACGGCCTCAAAGATTCATGGGTCTGCTTCCTGTCCCACGGGCATCCATGTTCACCACGAAGGCGTTCTACCACCTTCGCCAGCGGGTCGAGGGTATAGCCCCTTGTCCGCCTTTCTCCTTCCCTTGCTTCAGAAAGGGGTGGCACATAAACACAGCAGAGATGGTCCAGCCAGTCAAGCTTGTCCAGTTCCCAAAGGGGGATTTCGGTTACCCCTTCCCTACCCACCACGCCAGCCGACCTGACCACTTTGACCGGCCAGTTGGCCGGGAAGGCCCGCATCAGCCAGAGTCTTAGCTCTCCAGCCACGTACTGGTTATGCACCTGGGCGACAATCAAAGCCTCAGCCGTGGAAGGTTCCCGGTCACCGAGAGCATACCCGTCAAGTACCCTTAAACCGTCAGTCGGGTCAATCCCAAGGCTGACGTAAACAGCATCCAGAAAGCTCGGAGCCGGGATCACCCTGACAGAAAACCTCAAATCACGTGCCCGGTCCATGAGCCTTCGAACCGACTCCTCCGCCACCAAGGGATGTCCCGGTACCGCGTAGGCAACTAGTTTCCCGGAGCAGGCCTCCTTGAGAACCTGCTCTACGATCCGGTCGTAGACCTCTTCAAAGGTTTCAGCCTCTTCGTAAATCTCGTCACCCGAGGAAAAGGTGATCCCTTCCCGCCGCAAAAATTCCACGGCTGGGTGCCTGGCCGTCCGCAAAAAGACCAAGTCGGCTGTCTTTAAAGCCTCCCAGGCTGCCAGGGGGATCAAGCCACTGTCCCCCGGTCCAAGCCCAACAATAGTTATGGCGCCATGGCTCATTTCTTCAGCAGCCCTGCCTTTCCGAGAACCTTTGCTATCTTCTCTCCAGCCTTCGGAATCATCTCCAGGTCCCTGCTCCGGATCCCGCCAATCAAAAGCAAAACCAGACCGTAAGCCAGGGCAGCAGCCAGGATGGCAAAAAGCGTCGCCAGGGAAGCGCTCGCCTGGAAGCCCAGGAAATAATGGGTGCCCCTGGCCACCACCCCCATCACACCTGTCGCCAGAAGTGGTTTCCAAAGCATGTCCACAATACTAAAACCCATCCCCACCAGTTGGTACACGGCCCGCAGGTTCAAGCCCGCCGCAAGCCCAAAACCAATTGTACTGGCGAGGGCCGCACCCTGAATCCCGAAGCGGGGAACAGCCGTCAGGACCCAAGTAAAGGCCAGCTTCCAGGCTGCACCAAGCAAGAGATTCTTCACTGGTATATCACTCCGCCCCAGCCCCTGGAGAACCCCGGAGCTGGTTTGCTGGAGGGCGAGAAAGAACATCCCGGGGGCCAGGGCAGCCAGCGGGAATCCCCCCTCCGGTATGTCATAGAGCAGGTCGGAAATAGGTACTGCCAGCAGGTAGAGGCCGGCAGCCGCCGGCAAGGCAAAGATGAAGGTCACCCGCAGGGCAGCCGTGGCCCTGCTCCTGATTAACCCGTAGTTTCGGGATACGAGGGCCTCGGAGACGGCGGGAACTAGGCTCACAGCCAGGGCGACAGTAACAATGGTTGGCATGTTTACCAACGGGAAAGCAATATTCGCCAGCTGCCCATAAAGGTTGGTGGCCTCCCTGACCCCGTACCCGGCGGCCTGGAGACGCAAGGGCACGATAGTACTGTCAATAAAGCTCATAATGGGCAGGACAATGGCTGCCAGGGAAATCGGTATCGCCAGGGTAAAAAGACGTTTGAAAACAGCTCCAACAGAATCCTGGCCTGTAGAATCCTGGGTACCAGCCGGTCTTTCCTGGCTGAAACGGTAGCGGAGAAAGACAACCAGGATAAAGGTCAACCCCGCGATACCTCCCGTGGTGGCCCCGAAGGTGGCCCCGGCAGCGGCGAACTCCAGGCCCCTAGGGAGAAGCAAGTAAGCCAGAACAAACATCGTCACTACCCTGACCACCTGCTCGATGATTTGAGAGGCTGCCGTTGGTGTCATGCGCTGGAGTCCCTGGAAGAAGCCCCGGAAAGCAGCCATCACCGAAACAAAGAAAATGGCGGGGGCAATAGCGCGCAGGGAATACACCGCCCGGGGGTCCTGGTAAACATGCTCTGAAAGGAACCCAGCCGCCAGAAAGAGAAGGACGGAGAAGACTAGACCCGAGGAAGCCAGGAGGACCGCAGCCAGTCGAAAAACCCGCATCATGCCCCGGGCGTCCTTTTCGGCACCTTTCTCCGCCACCAGCTTGGAGATGGCAATGGGGATACCAACCGCCGAAAGGCCCAAGATAACCGAGTAAATGGAATAAGCCATGGAAAAAAGACCCATGGCTTCGGTGTGCACCAGCCGGGTCAAAAAGATACGGTAAACAGCACCAAGGGACCGGCTAACCAGGCCGGCCAAGGCCAAAATGAAGGCTCCTTTGAGAAAGGACTCTCTACCCAACTGACTCCATCCCCTCCAAAAACTCCTTTCCCTATTATATCAAAAGACGATCCACGGTAAAATAAAAAGTAGCGAACGTAGTCCGCTACCGTTTACCTTACCCTCTCACCTTTGGTCCTCTTGATCATGTAATCAAGACAAACCCTACCAAGCCTACCCCTTCCGGGCCCCAAGGGAGGGCTGTACCATATCCCGACCTTACTGTTCCATCTGTTTGGCCAGAAACCCGGCTGCTGTTTCGGCGATCTTCAGTTCCAGGTCAGCCATCTGGGTGCCCGGCTCCCGCGAACAAAGGATTACTGTACCAATGGGATCACCCTCGGCCACTATCGGTGCAATGACCTGGGCCGAGAAATGAAAACCTTTATCGTCAACATCTAAATCCAAGTCTAGAATACTATCGTCAGCATCCCGGTTTCGGCCAGGCTGGTTAACTAGGACCGTTCGACGGCCTTCCATTGCTTCTTCCACGGCAGGACCAATGGGGCGGCCGACGAATTCCTTCTGGGGGGCTCCGGCAACAGCAATCACTGAATCACGGTCAGTAATCATGGCAATGTGTCCAATTGCTTCGTGGAGTGAGTCAGCGTATTCCCGGGCAAAATCCCCCAGTTCACCAATCGGTGAGTACTTCTTGAGGATGACCTCTCCATCGCGATCAACAAAAATTTCCAGGGGATCGCCCTCCCGGATCCTGAGGGTACGCCGTATTTCTTTCGGTATCACAACACGACCAAGGTCGTCGATTCTTCTCACAATTCCTGTTGCCTTCATTCATGACACCCCTCCTTTCCATTTTCTCACTGATTAGTATATAAGACCGCGTTCAGGTTTATTCATTTTTTCCCATTGAAAAGGCGGCTCTTCGACTTTGACCTCCCGCCCAGCTCGACAATATCACCCAGGAGGTTTTCCACGGTCTCCAGGACCTCTTGCGGCTCAAGGGAGTGCCTCAAGTCCCGGACCCTGAGCTTGATCATCGGCCTTTTACCAGGAAGGACGACAATTCTCCTGTGGTACCGGCGCTGGAGGACAGAAGACAACCGGTTAGGAATAACGATACCCTCCATGAAGCGCAGAACCACCTCGTATTTCTTTTGGGCAATAGATTGAAGACCGGTCTGCCGGGCGAGAATCTTGATGCGGGCCACCGTCAATAGGTTACCGGCCTCACGGGGCAAGGGCCCAAACCGGTCTTCCAGCTCTTGCCTGAGGTCCATAACATCGTCCAGGTTCTTCACGGCAGCCACCTTCTTGTAAGCCTCAATTTTCTGCCCACCATCAGGAATATAGGAATCGTCCAGGTAGGCGTCCACAACCAAGTCGATACTCGGTTCAGGCAAACTCGGCGTTGTCTCGCCCTTCATTTCCCGAACCGCATCTTCCAACAGCCGGCAGTACAGGTCAAACCCAACAGAAACGATGAATCCGTGCTGTTCCGGACCGAGGATGTTCCCGGCACCCCGGATTTCCAGGTCCCGCATGGCAATCTTGAAACCGGAACCAAACTCGGTGAACTCCCTGATGGCCTGGAGTCGTTTCTCCGCTACCTCCGAAAGAATCTGGTCAGGCCGGTAGGTAAAGTAGGCGTAGGCAAGCCGGTTGGAACGCCCCACCCGGCCCCTCAGCTGGTAAAGTTGGGCCAAGCCAAACCTTTCCGCCTCTTCCACAATGAGGGTGTTGACATTGGCAATGTCCAATCCGGACTCGATAATGGTAGTACAGACCAGGACGTCATACTCACCCTCCAGAAATTCGGCCATGATGTTTTCCAACTGCTCTTCTTTCATCTGGCCGTGGGCCACGGCCACCCGCGCCTCGGGTACAATCTCCTGGACCCGGGCCGCCACCGCATCAATGGTTTGAACCCGGTTGTGAACGTAGTAGACCTGGCCCCCGCGGGCCATCTCCCGGGTAATGGCATCCCGGACCAGTTCACGGCTGTACTCGACAACGTATGTTTGGACCGGAAAACGGTCCTCAGGTGGAGACTCGATCACACTCATGTCGCGCATCCCTACCAGTGCCATGTGGAGGGTGCGTGGAATAGGAGTGGCGGAAAGGGTCAGAACGTCCACCGCCTGGCGCAGTTTCTTCAAACGCTCCTTCTGTGTCACCCCAAACCTCTGTTCTTCGTCAATAATCAAAAGCCCCAGGTCCCTAAAAACCACATCATCTTGGATCAAGCGGTGGGTTCCAATGACGATGTCAACCTCTCCCTGGCGCAGCTTCTTCACCGTCTCGGCCTGTTCGGCCTTGGAACGGAACCTGCTCAAGAGGCCGATGTTGACCGGATAGGAAGCAAACCGCTCACGGAAAGTATGGTAATGCTGCTGGGCCAGAATCGTTGTCGGTACCAGCATCGCCACCTGTTTACCATCCATCACAGCTTTGAAGGCCGCCCTAATGGCAACCTCGGTTTTCCCGTAACCAACATCACCGCACAGCAGTCTGTCCATGGGGGTGGGTTTTTCCATGTCCCCCTTGATTTCCTCGGTAGCCTGGAGTTGGTCCGGGGTCTCCTCATAGGGAAAAGCTTCCTCAAACTCCCTTTGCCAGGGGGAATCAGGCGCAAACTTGTGGCCACGGATGGTCTGCCGGACGGCATACAACTGCAACAGCTCCCTGGCTATCTCCCGCACCGATTCCTTGACTTGTTTCTTGGTCCTCGCCCATTCATTGCCCCCGAGGCGGCTCAGCTTGGGTTTCTCCCCTTCAACCCCGATGTACTTTTGGACCATGTCCATTTGGTCCGTGGGGACGTAAACCCGGTCTCCAGCCGCGTACTCCAGGTGGAGGTAATCCTTGCGCACACCTCCGACCTCAAGGGTCTTGACCCCGCGGTAGACCCCGATCCCGTGGTTGGTGTGAACGACATAATCACCTGGTTTGAGGTCATGCAGAACCAGCATGCGCCTCGCCTTGGCCTGGGTCCGCAGACGTCGTTTCTGGCGCGGCTTGGGGAAAACCTGCGCCTCAGACAGAACCATCAGCTTCTGGGCAGCCAGCCGGAACCCCTCCTGCAGGGACCCCACCGTAACCACAATCTCCCCCTTTTGGGGTGGACGGCGGACCGCCGGGAGAAATGACGCCTCCAACCCCCGGTCCCGCAGCATCTCAACCAAGCGCCGTGCCCTTTCGTCCGTAGCCACAAAGAACACGACCCGGTACTGCTCACCTTTCCACCGCTTAATCTCCGAGCCCAGGAGGTCCCACTGCCCTGCAAAGAACGGTACCTGCTGGGTCTCAAAACAAAGCACCCGGGCCAGCCTTTTCTCAGGGACCTGCTTCAAGAAAGCCGAGAGATGGACCAGCGGGTTTCCCTGCCACCGGGCTGTCACCTCTTCGAAGGCAAGATAGTTCTCGTGCTGCCGGGGGAGGCTTTTCCCTGCTTCAAAGGACTCCAAGTAGCGGTTCCGGTTCTTTTCCTCAAGGGTTTCCGCCGCTTTCTGCACCCGGCCTATTTCGTCCACCATCACCACCGGCTCCACCGGGCAATAGTCCATTAAAGTGCTCAAGCGAGGGAAGAAGTAGGGAGCGTAGTTCTCTACCAGTTCCAAGGCCCCTTCCCTCAACTTCTCCACGTGTCCAGCCACCCGTTGGCGCAAGTTTTCGGCTGCTTTGACAAAACCCTTATCCGCGAGCCGTGCAGACATGGCCCTGGCCTCAGCCTCAAGGGCCGAAAGGCCTGAGTCCAGGTATTCAGGTGGGACTACTCTCTCCCTGGCAGGCACTACGTGGGCCTCTTGGACCCTTCGAAGGGACCGCTGGGTTAAGGGATCAAACTCCCGAATGGAATCAATCTCGTCGCCAAAAAACTCAACCCTTCTGGGCTTCTCCCAGGTCATGGAGAAAACATCCAGGATGCCCCCGCGGATGCTGAACTGGCCTTTGCTTTCCACGAGACCGACGCGCTCGTAACCGGCATCAACCAGGGCCCGGCTCATTCCCTCCAGGTTGACTGTTTGACCTTCCTTGAGGGTTAAACAAAACTGGCTCCAAATCTCCGGCGGGGTCAACCCCACCATCAGGGCGTCCACCGGAACCACTACTGTCAATGCCTCTCCCCGGAGGAGCCGGGCGAGCACCTGGAGGCGCTGGGATGTGAATTCCGGCCCGTAAGCAACTACGTCGTATGGGAGGATGTCGACCGGTGGGAAAAGGGCGACCTTGTTCAGCCCCAACCAGGCAGAAAGGTCCTCGGCCATGCGCTCCGCCATCAGCACGTCGGCGGTAACAAGCAGGCAGGGGCGGTGCATGACTTGGCTGACCGCAGCCACCAGGTAACCCTTAAAGGCCCCCCCCAAGCCGTAAACCACTTGCGCCTTTCCTTGTTCAAGGGTTTGGTGCAAGGAGCGAAATTCACTTGTCAATGGAAGTAGGTCCAACAGACCGGATTGCTCCATTTTCGTCTCTCCTCAAGCTCTAGGGTTGGTAACCCCGGCGTTAAAAAAGGCTTTAGCTTGAGCTAAAGCCCCGAGGCATCTCACGGCCGCCAGGCTATCCCAGGCACAGGTCCCTCCCCGCCAGACCCATCCCCTCCAGGTCCAGTATTGTACCCACCTGTCCTACCGGCCCTGTCCCCTGAAAGTCATTGACCCAGGCCCTGAAGCCCGTTGAACCTGTTCATAGCTTCCTCGAGACCAGATGTTAAGACCTCAAGGACCGCACGGGCCGCAAGATCTATGATGTCACCTAATGCCTTAATTTCTTCGTCATTAAATGGTTCCAGAACATACTGGGCTGCAGTTTGCACCGCAGCCGGGCGGTTGATACCAACCTTCAGGCGCGGAAAATCACCCGACCCCAGCTCTTTAATTATCGACCTTATTCCCCGGTGGCCACCATCTCCACCACCACGCTTAATCCGGACCCGTCCGAACTCCAGGTCCAGGTCGTCATAGACCACGAGAAGATCAGACAGAGAAAGGCTGTGGGCCGTAACAACCGAGCGAATACTCCTTCCGCTCAGGTTCATGTAGGTCTGGGGCTTTAGGAGGATAACCTTTTCCAGCCCGTCGACACCCTTGACCTGGGTTTGCGCGTAAAAACCACTGTAGCCCCCGGAATGAAAGGAGGTCTGCATTCGGTCGGCCAGCTCATCCAAAACCAAAAACCCTATATTGTGGCGGGTTAACTCGTAACAAACACCTGGGTTCCCAAGCCCGGCAACCACCTTCATCGCCAAAAGCCTCCCAGTCCGAAAATCTCGGCCTTCCGGCGGCCCGGGTCCAGCACTTGGCTCCCCCTTCTTATTCCCCGGTCCTTCGGGCTTGCGGTATGACCACTTGCGCTCCCGGCGTAACCAGGCAAGTTATGGCCCAACTCCCCGCAAGCCGACCGTAGGTATGATTCACTGCCGGCAGGCATGGATGGCTACCAAAAAGCGTAACCCCTCTGGTTACGCCTCTCCTACACGCCAGACCTGACTTATTCGGCAGTTCCTGTGTCTTCTCCTGCTGCCTCCGGAGCAGCCGTTTCAGTTTCTGCTTCTTGGCCTTCGGCTCCTTCCGCAGGTTCTACCGCCCTTTCTTCAACCACCTTCGGTGCCACCATCGATACTATTACTTCTTTGGGATCCGTCAGGACCTCAATACCTTCGCCGAGATCAAGGCTGCCCACTTCCAGCTGGTCACCGACCTTGAAATTGGAAACATCAACCTCGATAAAGTCGGGGATACGGGTCGGCAGGCACTTGATCTCTACCTGGCGCAACCAGTACTGGAGCACACCCCCGCTCTTGCGGGCTTCCTCTTCCCCAACGATATGGATCGGCACAGAAGTCTCCAGCTTATCCTTCATGGAAATAAGGTAGAGGTCAGCGTGCAGAACACCGCCTTTCAGGACATCCCATTGGACCTCCTTGATCATGGCGGTCTTGGATTCTGTCTTGTCCTCCCCCTCAATCTCCAACCGGATGATGCTGTTACGACCCGCTCCAGAGCGTAAGATGCGGGCGAATTCGGCCGCGTCGACCTGAAGGGGAATGCTTTCTTTATCCTGCCCGTAGACCACGGCGGGGATGAATCCTTCCCGGCGCAGCCTCCGGGCCGCACCCTTGCCGACATCCCTGGTTCTGGCTCTCAAGGCTACCTGTTCCATAATAGAACCCCCCTTCTCCAACTCCGGTCCGTGTCCCTGGTCCGTACGTAACAACACCAGATATGATACCACATAAGTACTGGTTTGGCAAACACCCGGCCCCGTCACTACATAAAGAGCTCACTGACCGAGAGGTCCTCGTGAATTCGAAGGATAGCCTCGCTGAAGAGCTTGGCCACCGAAAGGATCACAACCTTGTCAATCCTTTTTTCATGCGGAACGGGAATGGTATTGGTTATGACGACCTCCTTGAGGGAAGAGTCACGCAGACGTTCCAGGGCCGGCCCGGAAAGAATGGGATGGGTACAGCACGCGTAAATCTCCTTTGCTCCCTTCTCCAGTAAAGCCCGGGCGCCCTGGACGATACTACCACCTGTGTCCACCATATCATCGATCATGATCACGGTCTTTCCCTTCACCTTGCCGACAATGTGCATGACCTCGGAGACGTTGGGTTCAGGCCTCCGTTTATCAATAAACCCGATGGCTGCTTTCAACTTTCCGGCAAGGTCCCTGGCCCTCGGTACCCCTCCCGCGTCGGGCGAGACGACAATCAGGTTCTTGATCTTTTTCTGTGAGAAATACTCGGCCAGAATGGGAACAGCAGTCAGGTGGTCCACAGGTATGTCAAAAAACCCTTGGATCTGGCCGGCATGCAGGTCCATGGTCAGCACCCTCTGGGCACCAGCCGTGGTGATGAGATTGGCCACCAGCTTGGCCGTGATAGGCTCCCGGCCCCTGGTTTTTCGGTCCTGGCGCGCGTACCCGTAATAGGGAACCACGGCAGTTATTCGGCGCGCAGAAGCCCTTCGAAGAGCATCAATCATGATTAACAGTTCCATCAAGTTATCATTCACCGGGTGGCTGATGGGCTGAAAAACAAAAGCATCACTGCCCCTTACACTTTCGTTGATAATAACCTTGATTTCTCCATTCCGGAACCTGCCCACCTCAATATCACCCAGGCTGGTACCCATGCGGTCGGCAATCTCCCTTGCCAGACCCAGGTTGGCGTTTCCAGAAAACAATCTAATCTTGGTGCCGTTGTTCGCGGACAATCCCTTTACCCCCCTGCTGGACCTCTAGGCCTTTTCCACTTCTGCACCCCTTCGGGCCTGGTTCTTTTGCCCTCGCCTCTCCCTGAAGCGGTCAGCCCAACCTTCCTTGTTCACCTGACGCCCACGACCGATCCCCAGGGCCCCCTCAGGAACATCCTGGTTGATGGTAGAGCCGGCCCCGATGTAAGAACGGGCTCCCACCTTGACCGGAGCAATCAAGTTAGAATTGCAGCCGACAAAAGCCTGGTCCCCAATATGTGTTCGGTGTTTTTCCAACCCATCGTAGTTAACCACGATCACCCCTGCCCCAATGTTAACCTTGTCACCGATGTCGGTGTCACCAATATAGCTTAAATGAGGGATCTTGCTTTCATTCCCCACCCGGCTGTTCTTGACCTCCACGAAATCCCCAATCCGCACTTTGCGGCCGATCCTTGTCCCGGGCCGCAGGTAGGCAAAAGGTCCTACAGTGGTTTCGGCCCCAACCTCGCTCTCAACCACTACCGAATACCAGACCAGTGCCCCATCCCCAATGTGGGAATTGGATATTTGCGCCGACGGCCCAATGGTGGCCCCTTCCCCCACGATGGTATCCCCTAGAAGGTAGGTGTGGGGATGGAGAACCGTATCCTTCCCAACGGAAACCCTCTTGTGGACAAAGGTCAGGGACGGTTCCACCACAGTCACCCCTTCCGACATCAGCCGGTCGATGATCTGCTCCCGCATCATCCGGTCCGCCCGGGCCAGCTCCTGCCTGGTATTGACCCCCATCACCGCCGCCCGGTCGGAAGTCTGAACTGCCTTAACCCGGTGCCCACTGGCTTGCAGCAAAGCCAGCACATCGGTCAGGTAGTACTCGCCCTGAGCGTTTTCCGGCTGAAGGCTTCGCAATACCCTGAACAAGGGTCCTGCTTGAAAGCAGTAGATTCCCGTATTGACCTCGGTGATTCCCCTCTCCGCGGAACTGGCATCGGTTTCTTCGACAATCCTCTTAATCTCGCCGTCCTCACCACGAACTATACGCCCATACCCTGACGGGTCTTCCAATTCCACGGTCAGTACCGTCGCCGCCGCGCCCGAGGCACGGTGGCTTTCCAGCAACCGGTGCACAACCTGTGCTGTCAGCAGGGGAGTATCACCGCACAAGACCACGATGCATTCATTTTCTTCAAAACACCCCCGCGCCTGCTGAACCGCGTGCCCAGTCCCCGCAGGCTCCCTTTGCCAAACATACTCTACCTGGTCACCAACGGCCTTAACAACTTTATCACCCTGGTACCCAACGACGAGAACCTGGCGCTCAAGTCCGGCACCGGCTGCCGCCTCCATCACATGTTCGATCATCGCCTGACCGCAGACAGGATGCAGAACCTTGGGAAGCTTCGATTTCATTCGCTTCCCCTGCCCGGCGGCCAAGATCAAAGCCGATGCTTTGCTCACCAGCGTAAACCCCCTTGTACCCCTTTACACTTTACAACTTCAATACCGGGTATCCTTCACTCTCCAGTTTATTAATGACCTTTTGTATATGATCTCGGTCACGGGTTTCCAAGGTCAGTTCAACCCCGGCCCGCCCCAGCGCCAGCCTCAGGTCGAGCCGGTCGTGGGCAACAGAAATGACGTTGGCCCGCACCCGCGCTACCACCTGTAACAACCTCTGTAAGGCACCCGGCTGGTCAACCACCGTCGTCCGGAGCCGAACAAAGCGGCCCGATTCAGCCAGTCCCCTTTCGATGATCCGGGACAGTAGATTAACGTCAATGTTCCCCCCGCTGACTACAGCCACCACCGGTTCCTTAAGGTTTTCTTCTTCCTTGAGACCGGCGAGAAGAGCGGCCATGGAAACAGCTCCAGCCCCTTCCACCAGCATCTTCGCCCTCTCCAAAAACAGAAGAATCGTCCGGGCAATCTGGTCGTCGGTGACAGTAGTCATGGCATCAACGAACCGACGGATATGGCGAAAAGTGATCTCTCCCGGACCCTTGACAGCAATCCCATCGGCTATCGTACCGACCCCTTCCGCCTCAACCGGTCGGCCAGCCTGGGTCGAGTTGAACATGGAGGGCTGCCCTTGTGCTTGGACTCCAATGACATCAATGCGGGGGTTAACACTTTTTACCACCGCGGAAATCCCAGATATTAATCCTCCCCCGCCAACGGGTACCACCACGGTCCCTACCCCTGGAAGTTGGTCGAGGATCTCCAAGCCAATGGTTCCCTGTCCGGCAATAACAGCAGGGTCATCGAAGGCATGAATGTAGGTTGCACCCCGTTCCTCCCTCAACTCCAGGGCCTCCAGGTAGGCGTCATCATAGTGGTGTCCCGCCAGGACCACCTCTGCACCGTAACCCCTGGTAGCCGCAATCTTACTGATTGGAGCCCCTTCTGGCATCACGATGGCAGCCCGAATCCCCGTTTTCTTTGCCGCCAGGGCGACCCCCTGGGCATGGTTTCCCGCCGAAGCCGCCACTACCCCGGCCGTCCTTTCCCTTTCCGTCAAGGACAGGATCTTGTTGGTCGCCCCCCGGATCTTGAAAGAACCCGTTCTTTGAAGGTTTTCACACTTCAAGTAGATTTCCACTCCGGCCAGGTCACTGAAGGTTCGGGAATGGATCAAAGGGCTGGACCGGACATAGGGGGAGATCCTGGCGTGGGCAGCTTGAACATCCTCCAGGGTAACCCAATCGCTCACTCCAAATCCCTCCAGGCGCTGGCGAAACCAGACCTGTCAGCCGTTGAGGTCTGGCACCACTACCGGCCTAAGTCGCCTTGAGCGTCTGCCACCTGAGCTACTCCAGTCACCCACGCCCCAAACAGGTAGGGCATTGGGGAGGGTGAATGTTGGAGCCGGCCTTCGCCGAGGGCTGCATGCCAGGGCGGCTCCGGAACGAGACCGGTTCCGCCGCAGGCCCCCGGGCCGGGGAAGAAAAAAACGCGTGAACACAAACCCTGGCGCAGGAAAGAACGGCTTTAAAGTCCATTCATTGGTTCTACAAACTTCCACAAAAACCCTGCCGGTAGAAAGTGCCTCGGGGTCCCTGTTAGCGTTGTCCTATTTGGTCCAAGGCCTCAATGAGCCCCTCGATATCTGATTCCGAGTTAAAATACCCCGGGCTGAGGCGCACCGTTCCTGCAGGAAAGGTTTCAAGGGTGAGATGGGCGTCACGGGCACACTGAAGCCCGGACCGAACCAGAATTCCGTACAGTTCATCAAGGAGTTTCTCTACTTCGGAAGGTTTTAGCCCCTCGACGTTGATACTTTGAACTGCCGTACACCACTCGACCCGATCAGGGCCGAACCGGGTAACACCCGGGAGCGAAGCCAGGGCATCCTTGAGAAGGGCCATGAGGTTGCTCTCATGCTCGCGAATCTTGTCAACACCCTCGCCCAGCACAAACCTGACACCGGCCGCCAGGCCGGCAATGCCAGGCGTATTATGGGTTCCACTCTCGTACTTGTAGGGCAGCCGGTCTGGTTGGCGGTCCTGGTCAGAAAACCCGCCTGTACCCCCTTCGCGCATGGTCTTGAGCTCGATCCCTGGTGCCAGGCACAATACCCCCACGCCCTGGGGCCCGAAAAGGCCTTTATGCCCCGGGCAGGCCAGGATGTCGATCTTCATGGCATCCATATCAACCGGTACCCTCCCTGCCGTCTGGGCGGCGTCAACCATCAAGGTTACGCCCTTTCTGTGGAGGATCTCCCCTATTTCTTCCACCGGGTTCAGGGCACCGGTAACATTGGAAGCATGGGTGATCACCACCAGGCGGGTGTTGGGGCGGAGGGCCCCGGCTACGGCTTCGGGAGCAACAAACTGCTCCGGACCCGGCTTGACCTTGGTGATGGCCACTCCCTGGTCTTCGAGGTGTTTCAAGGGGCGCGACACAGAATTATGTTCCATGGTTGTCGTCACCACGTGGTCACCTGGTGACAGGTACCCCTTAAGGGCCATGTTGAGGGAATCAGTTCCGTTTAGGGTAAAGATCACCCTGGAAGGGTCTTTGAGGTTAAACAGCTCAGCTACTGCTTTCCGTGCTTCGGCTACGATCCGTTCTGCCTCCTGGCTGAGGTGGTGGCCGCCCCGCCCCGGACTTCCCCCAACCTCGCGCAGGATACGGCTGACCGCACCAGTGACACTGCGGGGTTTTGGAAAGGATGTAGCCGCGTTATCCAGGTAAATTGACATCTCCAACCCCCTTAATGGACGGCTCTCCTGCTGCGTAGTATTCCCTGGGCCAGGAGAAACTTAACTCCCCGGCCGGGAAGTCCTCGGCTCCTGGTAGGCCTCCAGGACGATCGAGTAGGGTGGCGCTAGGTGATCAAGCTAGCGCCATCCCTCTCACAGAACC
>ENA-OSAE01000152-OSAE01000152.1-marine-sediment-metagenome-genome-assembly--contig:-NODE-152-length-49041-cov-46.182542_pt1 | contig 49041 bp, 47 predicted proteins | sample MGYA00237870_ERZ529317 | MGnify/ENA primary metagenome ERZ529317 (study PRJEB26369, sample SAMN03142812) | marine sediment metagenome | biome: marine; feature: borehole; material: sediment... | reverse complement strand
GATAGTCAGCCAGCCACGCTTGCAACTGGTCCATCGCTAACAGGCATCTCATTTGTGCCATATGGTGGGTTCCTTCTTCAGTCCAGCTCATCCCGCGCTTTTTCATCCGGACGGCCAATACGTGGTTGATTTCGGCTTCCGAAGCCCCCAAACCGCGCTCTTCACCTGGTGTCTGCCCTTGGCGCCAGTCAAGCAAACCCGTCCAGTGATCCTTGAAGTAACGGCGCACTTGTTTTATCCGCTCGACGTGCTTACCGGAAGGCGCCTGGTTCAGGGCCTTGGCCATTACGCCGTCCAAAGCCTCAAGGTTCCCTCGCTGCAAGGCCTGGTGAGCCAGGATGAGCGGCTTGGAGTCGAATCCCAAAGCCTTCCACCCCAAACAGGGTGTTAATCACACGCTCTCTCTTGCCGATGGACGTCCATCCCTTTGTCGTCCCCCCAGAACTTGGCCTTGATATACAACGCGTCGTCCGGGCTGTTTAAAAACAGGCTCAAACCACGCGCAAAACTTTTATACTGACCCCATAAAAGATCCGACAAACGGCATGGTAGAATAGGAGCGGACAAAAGAGGGGAGCCTTGCGCCGAAACGTCAATGGACCGCCGAACAAAAGATGCAAATCGTCCTGGCGGGCCTGATACCTGAAGCTAACATTGCCGCTCAAGCCCGGGAGTAGCAAATCTCCCAGTCCCAGTTTTATCGGATGAGCGGGATGCTTTCCCTGAGGGTGGCAAGGCCGCTTTACAAAACGGTTCTTCCAACCGGGAACAGGAACTGGAGCGTAAGCTCCGGGAAGCCCAGGCCAAAATCGGGGAACAGGCCATGCAGATTGACATCCTTAAAAAAGACCAACTGGGTCCTGAAGTGACCGTCAGGGAATCAGTTCGGACGCTCCACCGGGACGGATATAAGGTCGCCCTTATGGCCAAGACCCTCGGGCTTACCCAGAACATATTGCTATAGTCTCAACTTGACAAGCCTCAAAAAGAACGGCCTGACAAAGACGCCGAAATAAAGCAGGCGCTTCAATTGCATCTGCATCCCGTTCCCGGGCTTTGCGGCTACCGCCGGGTTACCGCTGTCTTGCGGAACCGGTCAGGGCGCTCGATCAACCGGAAGAAAGTGCAGCGGAGCATGCCGGAAGAAGGCTGCAGCCGTCCCGGTCAAAGAGCGCATTGCGAAGCGCGTTAAGGAACCAGGCCGCATCCCGGTGACCCGCTCGAACGAGCACTTCCAGGTTGATACCCGAGGTATGGTGTGGCGTAAGAGCGGCTGAGGGTATTTATTTGCCGTCGTTGACACCTTTGACCGGGAGATCGTCGGCGCCTTTGCGTTGCGCTGTGCCACAGATTTCCTAGTGGATGCTGTGGATATGGCACTCAACTACCGGTTCCCCCACGGCACCCGGGATCAGGACCTGACCATCGGGTCGGATAACGGCTGTCAGATGTTAAAGCCAAACGTTAATGTCTTGAGTGCTACGCGACTGCGGCATAACCCACGAACGGACAGGTTACAACAACCCAGACGCTAACGCTTTCATCGAACGGTGGTTTCGGACCTTGGAAGAAGAAGCCGTTTGGCTTACCGAATACCAGAACTTTGGCGAAGCCAAGCGCGACCGCGAGCGGTATATCCATTTCTACAACACCGAGCGGTTGCATTCCGCCCCTGGTTACCGGTCACCGGCCGAATACCGGGCCTACTTAGCCCGGCGGGCTGCAGCTTAAGAAGGGTGACGCTAATCAATATTCCACCCTTGAGCACCCCTAACTGTAATTCCTATCGCAGCCCGGTGGGCAGTCAAGGGGCCGCGCAAGCGGTGTAAGCCCTTGCCCTTCCTGCCTGCTGCAGGCAGGGACGGCGGCCGGGCGAGATGGATAATGGCTCTAAGGCGGTGTTCAGTTCCTGTTGCCAAAACTTCAAAGACTCCCTTCAAACCAGCCGATTTTGTCTTGACTTACGGGGGTCATTACGCCATGAACAATATCCGTGAAGCCATTGAGCTTTGCCAGGAAGAAAACGCTGCGGAAGAGATACCGTTGCAAAGTATTATTGTTGGCAATGTGGCGGTTAATAAATGATTTGTCATTTTACCTTTCGTGATATAATGGTAAAAACAGTGATTAGTATGCTTAGTGCTCTGGAGTGATAATGTGAAAACACGTAATATTGAAGAGATAAAAGAAAATATTACTATGATTTTGAAACGCCACGGAGTAAGGAAAGCAGCCCTGTTTGGTTCTTGTGCCCGGGGGGACATGAAAGAAGACAGCGATATTGATATATTGGTAGACATTGACAAGGACCTCAGTTTGCTTGATTTTGTAAGTATCAAACTGGACCTGGAAGAAGCCCTGGGAAGAAAAGTTGATTTGGTGGAATATAATGCCATCAAACCACGTCTCAGAGACAAAATATTTAATGACCAAGTGACCATCCTATGAAAAGAAACGTGCGGGTTTACATCGAGGATATTTTAGAGAGCATTGACATTATTGAAGAATATATGAAGTCGGTTAGTGAGGATGAGTTTTACCAAAACACGCTATTACAGGATGCCGTTATTAGGCTGTACTAATGGATCTATTTCAATAACCCCACCTCACCCCTTACCTCCCGTTACGCAGCTAGCGCTGTCCCGACTCCATAAGACGCAGGAATTCAGTGGCGGTTAGAATAGAAATTCCCTGGTACTGTTTTAGCTTAAGAAGGTGTCTATCCCCACTGATAATGTAATTAGCACCCGCGGCAACGGCGCATTCCAGAACACGGTTATCATCGGGGTCATCAGAGATGTGCTGTATGTGAATTTCCGGTTCGGTGAGAAGGATATTGGGTAGCAGTTGAGCAATAAAAGCATCTACTGCCTGCGGGTCAAAGTCCAGTTTGGGGTAACGGCATACCAGGACGTTAGTATCCAAAACAACCTTTACAGCATTCAACTTTTGTAGTGCCTCCGCACTTCGCGGATGGCTTCCTCTACGTCTTCACGGGTTAAATTTTCACGCTCGCATTTTTCCCTAATGGGGCGCACCACCTCACGAAAGCTCTCCGCCGGCGGCAGAGTCATTTTTCTAATTTTAAACCCGTTATCATCCTTTTCCAGCAGAAGGTAATCGCCCTTTTCCACCTTTAATAACTTTCGTACCGCTGCCGGTAAAGTAATTTGCCCTTTGGAAGTGACTTTAGCTAAAAAGACATTATCCATACTTGATCTCCCTTTTCTATAAAGTAAGAATTCCTTACTTAGAATATATTATATCACAACCCACGACCCCAAAGAACCAACACCAAATAAAGTAGGAACCCGGCACCCCAAAGGAATACCTGGGTATCACCTCGCACCTTACACCTAATGCAGCCAACACCGTCCTGGTCCTGACCCCGGCACTTAGGTAAGCCGTTTTAAAGGTACTATTCTTAACCTTTTTTCGGTCAAAACAACGAAACTTCCGGCAAGATCATCGCGGTAAAGCACCCGGCTGAGTAACAGGAAGATGTAAGTAACAGGAAGATGTATTCGGGGGATTTAGGACAGTTATCCCAGGGCTGGTTTCAGTAACGGAAATGACAGAGAATCCGGCATTTCTAAGCATCTTGACGGTATCAAGAGGGATATTTTCGTTAGCCAGGAATTGCCGTGACATGCTTTATCTCTCTTGTGGTAAATAATAGATTCTTTCCTCTTTGAGCAGGGACGCCGCATAAGACAATGCTGCCAGGATGTCCTGTTTGGTTAGCTGGGGATAGTTTTGCAGGATCTGGTCATTAGTCCATCCATTTGCCAACAGCTCCAGGATAAACTCCACCGCCATCCTTGTTCCCTTTATGATTGGTTTACCGGCTAAAATATTAGGATCTATTACTACACGGCCTTCTCGCATATTATATTCCTCCCCTAACATTATAACCTGCAGGCGGTACTACCGAAACCCGTTACATTACATACAACTATTAAAGACTTAAAGCCCGACCCCTTAAAAAAAACGAGCAGCAGCTAATAGCAGCTAACACAGTCCAGACCCCGTCCTGACCAAAGTTCAAGGTTCAATGTTCAAAGTTCTAATCTCCGGTATATTTTTTAAACCACCGGGCCGCCTCATTGATGTCAACCTTACCTTCTGCAATGGCGTTTGTAAAACGGACCAGTTCTTTTTGGCTGACTGACAGGGTCAGCCCTTCGTTTTCCAGGAAAAGCGCCGCGGAGGCAATGCCGGTTCTCTTGTTTCCGTCGATAAAAGGGTGATTTTTAATGATGCCAACTGCCAGGACGGCCGCTTTTAGGTATACATCGGGGTAGAGTTCGTGACCGTCAAACGCGGCAAACGGCCGCGCCAGAGCCGACTCCAGCAGTCTAACGTCCCTGACCCCGTGCCTGCCCCCCGTTCGTTCGATAATGCGGTAATGAAGGTAAAGGACGCCGGCAGCGGGTGTCATTCAGCCAACTCCCTGAGCGCTTCCTCATAACGATCGATAAACGCCTCCACCCGGGCGGCAAAAGAAGGGTCAATTTCCCTGTCCGGCAGATTTAAAGGTTTAGCGATAAGGCATTGGTTCTTTCTATCCAGATACACCGCCATATTAGTTCCTTCCCGCAGGTTTAAATCATCCAGCATCTTCTTGGGAATGGCCAAAACGAGACTGTTACCCGCTTTATAGACCTTCCGCACTTCCATGCCAATGCCCCCCATATGCAATAATTTTGTATATACTGTCTATATTATAGCACAAAAAGTTGCTAGTCATTAGTCGCTGGTCGCTAGTCATTTTTCATAAGTCTAAATAATTAACTCCTGTCCCTCCTGTCAATCCCGTCAAAAAAATAATGCCCCCAAAGAAAGACCCTCATCTGGAAATTAGAAGGTGGATATTGGATGTTGGAAGAGGTTTTAAAGATGCGCTTTATTGGTCGCGGCGATAGGGAGACCACAGAGGGTCTCCCCTACGATCCTGCTGAGTTACTTACACGGGATGTAGGGGCGGGTCTCTGCGCCCGCCCGCTGACCCCAAAGAAAGACCCTAGAATGTTATAACACTATAATCCCGTCCCTCCGGTCCCTCCGGTCGGGTAAGCAAATCACGGCCCCAAAATTTTTTTGCTCTTCACCAAAAAATTTTTGGACTTGGGGGGAACTTTTTCCGCCCCTTCGCTGTCTAACTGACCAGATAAACGCGGAAAGACCTGCCGGCGGGGTAAAAAAATCAACCATCCCCGGCAGGAATGCAGCAAAAGATGTAGAACTTACCAGAGCTGAACGGGGAAGCGGCGCTTTCACACCCGCCCGCGAACCCGGAGAAATGCCCTGATTATGCGCCGGCCACTAGGCCGCGAACCGCTCTTTGACAACCGCATAGAGCAGAAGCGGTTTTCCCTAGTCAATGCGGGTCCGTCAGGACCCTGGCATAAGATTTGCACCGAAAGGGGTGATGCGGTACCGGAGGAGAGTGAGCTAACCGGCTGTGGTTCGAGCACAGCGCTTTAGCGGAAGGTGTAGCACATTGGTTCCAAAACAAGAATCTAAGGAGGGAATTTAGCTTGTATAAAATGCGCAACAAGCGGATGGCGCTGATCATCGCCGTCGTGTTCGCCCTGAGCATCATGCTGCCGGTGGCGGCGTTTGCCGGTAATGACGTCACCTTCAGCAACGCGGTGCAGCGGGGCATTGATGACGGCACAGACACTGCGCTGGGCTGGATCAAGATCGACATTGACGATGAGACCGTGGCAGAGGATGTTTACATCTGGGCCACCGTTGAGCTGCCCGACGGGGTGGATTATAAGGCAGCTGCAACTTCAGATACTTTGTCCGACTATGTGACGGCGATGGATAGAGGTACTTCTGCTGCTACTGCTGACACTCTCGATATCGTTGGGACTGCCGCCACGGACGAGCTGACCGTCAAGGTCTACGATCCTGAGGGTATAGATTACATCAAGTTCGAGTTCGACACCGCTGGTACGAGCAAAGTGTTTGTTGATGATGGCTTCAGCGGCGACATCGACGTTAAGGTTACCGTAAGGGCCACCGAGGGTGGCTTCGAGCTCTGGCCTACACCTTACACCTATACGGCGACGGTAGGTAAAGTCGGGGATGCCGAGATCACGGTCAGCGCCGATGATCCGAAGACGGTTAGCGCCGGCAGCGGCAAAGAGTTGGCCACGGTCACCCTGGAGGAAAGCCTCAAGGGAGCGCTGAGCGTTGGCGATGTGGTTTACCTTGAGCTGGTGAACGATGATGAGTTTAGCTTTGACGGTTTTACGGTTAATAAGGAAGTTTATACCTCACGTACAATAAGCAGTAAGTATGGTTTAGCGGCTGACGTCGAGAGGGTAAGTGGCAGTAAGATCAAGGTTACGATTACCTCTCCTTCTGAGAATTTTGCCGACACGCTGGAAATCACACCGGTTGTCACCGTTTTCCCGTTTGCCAGCGGTGACGTCGAAGTCGAAGTCTACTGCGACACCAACGATGACTTCGAAGATAAGACCGTAGTGCTCGGCGTGGTGGGCGATGCCGATGTCACGGTGACCGCCGACCTGGACGATGCCGATACCATCTACCCGGCCACCGTGGCGGGTACCGGTAACAAAATCGCCACCCTCGAGTTCGAAGGTTCGGCCAAGTTTGCGGACGGCGAAAGGTTCACCCTGACCCTGCCGGAAGGGTTTGAGTGGGCTAGCCAGGAGGATTTTACTGGATTTAATGCACTTGGGATTTTCAACGACAACCGGAGCCTATGGTACGAAGTTGCCGGGGTGAACGACGACGAGTTCGAGCTTGCCGGGTTGCAGATCAACGTGGCCGCCGATGCCCCGCGGGGCGACATCGTGGTCGAAATTGCCGGCGACCTGGTCGAGACCTCCGTGGTGGTCGGTGAGTGCGTGGATCGTGCCGCCATCACCGCTGAGGTTGCGGAAGTCGAGATCGGCCTGAGCCAAGCGGCGGGGGACATCACCATCGTTGAGACCGAGAAGGACAGCTTGGACAATGATAAGGTGATCAAGCTTTCCCTGCCGAGCGGTGTGGAGTTCAGCGGCAAGCCGACCGTGGAAGTGAACGGCGACGAGATCAGTGTTGGGGATACGTGGAAGGGCGAGAGCGAAGGAACCATTACCCTTGACAAGATGCGCAGCGCCAAGGTTGACACCATCGTCATCTCCGGCATCGAGTACGACATCGACTCCCGCGTGCCTTTCGATGATATCGAAATCGAGATCGGCGGCACGGCCTTTAACGCACTGCTGACCGACGGCACCAAAGTAAACGACACTGATAAGGACGATCCTGTGCTGTACCTGGTGAACGCCACCCTGGTGGATGGCAGCAAGGTCACCACCTCCTTCACCGCCGGTGACGAAGGTGTGACCATCGTGAACGGCCGCACCCTGGTGCAGGTCAACAAGCTGTGCGACATCCTCGGTTTGCAGAAGAGCTGGGATTCCGCCACGAAGACCGCCTACTTCGTGAAGGGCGGCAAGATCGTCGCCTTCCCGATGGGCGAGAACGCCATCTACATCAACGGCGTCAAGGTGCCGGTCGACCAGGGCGGCATGATCATCAACGACTACACTTACGCCACCCTGCGCGGCCTCCAGATGGCCTTCGACGGCGAGCTGGAGTGGGACGACGCCACTAAGACGGCCACCTTCACCTTCACCAAGTAGCCGGCGGCTAGCTGGTGCGTGAAGCCCGGGTTCAACCCGGGCTTCGCTTTTTTTCCTCAGTTTCATTGACGACCCTCTGTTGGCGCGTTATACTTTGTATGGCAAATAGTTAACTAGCTTAAGGAGTGACGGTTTGTGCGCAAACTTACCGCGCTGGTCACAGTCTTGGTCTTTATCCTTCTCGTTTTTGTTCCGCCCGGCTTGGCGCAGGAAGCAAACACGTCCGAGCCCGAAGTCGTAGAACTGACCCTGGAGCAAGCGGTCCAGCGGGCCCTGGCTTTCGACTACGAGCTGGAGAAAAAAAAGCTTGATGTTGATGAGGCGGACGACAACCGGGTCTCCGTTCCGGCCACGTATTACACCGAGTGGTCCCCGACTGCCGAGGCCGGGATTTTCAATGCCGAGAGCAGTTGGTTCGCTTGTGAGCGGGCCAGGATGCTTTACGAGGCCCGGCGGGACGCGCTGATCCTGGACGTGACCAGGAAGTATTACGGCGTCCTGAATGCCCTGGAGAAAGTGGAAGCGAAGCGGGCGGCCCACGCGCACGCCGAGGCCGAACTGCGGGCTGCACGGGCGATGTTCAGCGCCGGGGTGCTCAGCCGGCAGGCTCTCGACGGGGCGGAAGCGGCCCTGGAGGAGGCCAAGGCGGCGTTGGCCGAGGCGCAAGGCCAGCTTGACAACGCTTACCTGGCGCTGAACCAGCTGGTGCGGTTCGGCGTGCAGGAACGGCCCGTGCTGGTGGACCCGGTGCCGCCTTTCGAACCCGTGGAACTGGAGCTGAGCGTTTACGAGTCGCGCGCGTATCGTGACAACCCTTCGCTGGAGATGGTCCGGGCAACATTGGAGTACATGCGGCGGGTGGAGAACTACTCTGTCGGCGGGGATACCCCGGTCACCTCCACGGATGTAAAGAAGGCCGACCTTGACGTTCGGAGCGCCCGTCAGGGGGTGCAGCAGTTGGTTCACCACCTGTACAGCGGCGCCAAGGCTTTGGAGGAAGCTTATGCGGCCGCCGCGAAGGGGCTGGCTGTGGCCGAGGAGCGGTTGCGCGTGGCGCGGGTGAGATATGAGGTTGGCCTGGCCACCGAGACGGCGGTGTTAGAAGCCGAGGTGGGCGTCGCGACCGCCCGGCAGCGCCTGCATGACCTGGCTGCCCAACATACCATCCTGAAGCTGGCCCTGGACAAACCCTGGGCTTACACCAGCGCCTCGTCCGCTGCCGGCGGCAGTTCCGGGACATAAAAAGGGGACAGGCAACTTTTTACTTTCTTTTACCTTGGCGTGGTTATTTTGCCGGCGGCAAGCGTGGTATAATGACGTGTAAAAAGACCGGGGAAGCCGGGCGAAGGAGGTGGGGCGCAAGGTGGTTTCGCCGGAACAGGTGTTTACGCCGGAGCAGCGGTTGGCGCTCAACGAATTGATGGCGGATTATCTGCGGAAGTATTATCTCGGGACGCTCAGCGACCTCCGGGAGGCGGTGGCGAAATTAATCCATGCGCAAACGCGCACCGAGGCGCGGTTGGATGCCCTGGCCGCCCGGATGGAAGAACTGGCGCAGGCGCAGGCGCGCACCGAGGCGCGGCTGGAGGCGTTGGCCGTGCGGGTGGACACTCTGGCCGTGCGGGTGGAAGAGCTGGCCCAAGCCCAGGCCCGCACCGAGGCGCGGCTGGATGCCTTGGCGGCGCGGGTGGATACTCTGGCCGTGCGGGTGGATGAGTTAGCGCAGGCGCAGGCGCGTACTGAGAAGACGGTGCGCGAGCTGGCGCGCCAGGTCGGGGGCTTGAGCGAGGCGGTAGGCGGCGGTCTGGAGGATCTTTCTTACGAAGTTTTGCCGTACGTTTTGGAAAAGGAGCTGGCCCTGGAACTGGGAGAGTTGGGCCGGGAGTATGTTGCCGTTGACGGCGAGGAAATCGAGTTTAATATTTTCGGCACTGGGTTTTACCGTGAGCAGCCGGAGCGGAAAGTGGTGCTCCTGGGCGAGGTGAAAAGCAATATCACGACCACCGAGTTGAAACGGTTTGCCCGTTTGGTGCGGCGAGCCCGCCCGCACCTGGCACCGGCCGAAGTGATCCCGGTCTTTTTCGGGTTTCGTGCCCGTCCGGCCGTGCGCGAGCTGGCGCGCAAGGAGGGCGTGAACCTGATCTTTTCTTACGGCAAACTTATGCTGGCGGATTAAAGCCGCCTGCGTTAACCGCCGGGCTTACCTTCCCGGATACGCTTTGGCAGGTATTGTTTTTTGTGCTTCGAGGGCCGGTTTGAAGTCCATGTGTTCATTAATCCTGCCTAAAGACTCTGAGCACCGGTAGAGGTTGACATTTACTATGTTGGGCATAACATTGTTAGCCGGTAATGCACCGGATGGAGCGTGATATGGCTAGTTTTATTCCTTAGAATACGGTCTAACTCAGCTAATATAAACGGGGGAGTTATGAGCTCGTAGCGCCCATAAATAGCATGCCGTATTATCTTGTCGGGGATTCCGCGTTATTTTCATCTTGTATCCCCAGTTTTCCGGCCCGGGCCGAAGCGGTCATCTGAACAGTTTCGTATTTCCGCAAATTGATATATTGGCGCAATGCTTCACGTACCATTTCGCTTTTGGTTCGCTGTTCCTTTTGAGCTAATTCTTGGGCTTGTAGGCGGATTCATTGATTGCGGCTACGGCGAAGGTACGTAACCTGGTGGTAGTGACCGGCAATGTTAAGGATTTTCCGGATGTAGCAACGCTTGACCCAAGAATTTGAAGGGACTAATCCCGGAGAAATGGGATCAGAACGGCGTTGGCGGCAGGGCATTTCTCCGGGGTCTTTTAAAAAGTTCCTTCTTTGTGAAGGGGTTCTGGGCAAATGAACATACTTTAGAAGAATGTAGAGAAGTGTTACAGGAAGTTTTGGAAGAGTGGTTGTTGCTTAAACTGCGGGATAAAGACCCGCTTCCTTTAATTGGTGGAATAGATTTGAACCGAATGGTGGCCGAAGGATGAATCCATAGAAGGGAGCTTATTCAGCGACTGAGAAAACTGGGCTTTGAAGGACCTTTTTCCGGTGGAAGACATTCATTTATGATGAGAGGACAATTGAAATTGCGGATTCCTCTGGTCTCACTTCTAACTTCCCACTTCCCACTTCTCAAAGTTCCTGCCCTCCGGAGTTTAAAACGTTGAACGTGGAACGTAGAACGTGGAACGTGGAACTCCCATTTCCAGATGGGGGCCTTCCGCCGGGGTTTAAGGGTTCTGGAGTTTATTCCCCCTGCGGGCTCGTATTTGCCCGTGAACCTGGTGTTTATACTTTTTAAAAGGGGGGACAACCGCCCCCTTCAGTCCGGACTGGTCAGGCCTTAAGTCCTGACCTCATTATTTAAGGCGCCGGAAAGAGAGCATAAATTGATTGGTAAAAGTTTACAAGAAGTGTTGCGGCTACCGGGGGAAATTGCTATCATTATGATAGCATATTTAGGGGGGTGATTCTCAATGCCTGGGATTCTCATTCGGGATATTCCTGAAGAGTTGTTAAACAGGTTAAAAACGAGAGCCAGGGCAAACAGCAGGTCTTTGCAGCAGGAGCTGAAAATTGTCCTGGCGGAAGCGGTTAATTATGACGGCGAAAAGGGCATTAAGCTGGCTGCAAAAATCAGGCGGGAGCTGGAAGCTAGGAAAGTGCCGTATTCGGATAGTGCAGAATTAATCCGTGAGGACAGAGAGCGGTGAAAACTTATGTTGTTGATTCTAGCGTAGCTATTAAATGGTATATTCCGGAGAAGTGGAGCATCGAGGCCGTAGAATGGCTGGAATCAGCCAATAAAAAGGGGTACCGGCTGCTGGCTCCCGACCTTATTTTCCCTGAAATCGGCAGTGTACTGTGGAAAAAATGCCGTAAAGGAGAACTGGCGGCGGAAGATGCCCGAAAAATATTAAGCGCCATGGATGAGGCATTTCCTGTAAAAGTAGTCGGAAGTGCCCCGCTTCTCCCGGCCGCTTTTGAAATTGCGCGCGCATTCAACAGGTCTGTATATGACAGTTTGTACCTGGCTTTGGCGAAAGCTAAAGGGGGCATTCTGGTAACGGCTGATTTGCGCCTTGTAAACGCACTGCAGGACACCGTTTTGGGTACGGCGGTGCTTTTTTTGGGAAAACAAGCCCAATAGACAAGAGCGAGTTGGAGCAGGTGCCGGTCGCCGGCCGGAGGAATTGGGCTTGCGCGGCCGTGGCGCACGGGGCGTGTTTGTTTTTGTCTGGTTTATCAAGACGGTAATATAATGGCGATGAGAAAAGCAGGGAAGGGAGTCTCCTAATGGAATTTTTCGATAGGGCCGGGCGCGAAAGCGGCCTCTAAGGAGTCCGGCCGGAAGTTTTTTGTAGTTTTTGCGGGCCGTTTGCCTGATCCTTGGCGAGGTACTTGTGCCGGAGAAAGGCCCGGAACTCTTCGAGGCAGCGCCGGGCTTCCGGGGGCAGTTCGGCATCCGGATCGGCCGGCTTTTCGGCGACCAGGTACTCCACCGAGGTTTCCAGCACCTCGGCCAGGCGTTTCAAGGTCTCCAGGTCGGGGTAGCGCACGCCTTTTTCGTAGCGGCTGATGGTCGCGTCTGAAACATTCAACTTGGCTGCCAGCTGGGCCTGGGTCCAGCCCCGGGCCTCGCGGGCCTTCCGCAATCGCTCTTCCAGCATGTTTGTTCCCTCGGTTTTTGTCTTTGCTGGCCATTATTCTACCACTCCCGGCGCACAGCCCCAATGCCGGTTGCCGTTACGGCAAGCAAAGGCTTGCCAGGTTACCGTAACGGTAGTATAATCGGCTCGGCAAGATTCTAGTAAGGTGGTGTGAGAACCCTTGTATCGTTACCGCTGCCCCAAATGCCGCACCGCTTATTATTCCGCCGCCCGCCAGGAGGCCTTGAAGGCCTGCATCTGTTATGTCTGCCAGCACAAGGTGGTTTACGTAGCGGACGACACCGAAAAGCCGGCTACGGTACGCGGGGAAAGCTTCCGGAGGCCGAAAGGGGGAAAAGAGTAGAGGCAGGACAGGGTAAATTCGACACCCCCTCCGCGGAGGGGGTGTTTTTGTTTATTCGCCGGAGAGGGGACAGGCCTTAGCCAGGTGGGCCTAGCGCGTATGGTGTGCCTTGTCAAGGGTGGGGAGGACCTGCGCGCCTGGCCGGCGTCCTGCCAACTCCACGACGTTATGACTGCTCTTGCGGGTGATCCAGTAGCCGTAGAAATACTGGTGTCTGTCCGGCCGGCGGGCTGGCGCGGCGGTCTGCGCACAATTATTGGTCGTTATAGGTCAACCGGAAGCGTACATCGAGCAGCCGGTTCCAGGGCAGGGAAACGGCGGTCGCCCGGACGGCCAGGTCCGGGAAACAGGGGGCGAGCCAGGTTTCGGTAAAGGTGTGCAGGGCGGTTTCCAGGTGGTGCAGGACCTCTGGAGCCATTTCGGCCGGTACCGGCGTGCCCCCGTGGTGTATTTCGGGGTAGCGGGCGACAATCTCGGGGCGCACCCGCGTCTGGTAGCCCCAGTTCTCCACGAGCCTGGTCAGCAGGCATTCCAGGTGTGCTTCCCGGCTGAAACCGTCCCGCTGACGGAAAAAACTGTACAGGGTGCCGTGGGCCAGGGCCGTGCCGATGCTGTTGCCGGCCGTGTTCCAACCGGCGTAGGCGCCCAGGCGGGGAAGCAGTCCCGCGTCGGCCAGATGCCGGAGCTGGGCGTCGTCGGCGCCGTTGGCGTAGGCGGTGTCGGCCACCGCCACGGGCGGGCCGGCCTCGGCCAGGGAAGCCAGCTTTTGCGCGAGGGCGGTGTACCGTGGGGAGAAAACGGCGATCTTTTCCTGGGCGGCGGCTTCCGCGGTAGGGCCATCCGGGGCATGCACAAATAGGATCAGGTCGGCCTGGGCCGGGTCTGCCAAGCGCCGTCCACCCACCGCACGGATGTGCCGGGTGACGTTTTCGTCCAGGGAAAGGTCTTCGTAGCGCGGGATGGTGTTGGCGCCGTCTGGGCGGCTGTAAACCACAAACACCGCCGGGGTAAAACCGTTTAGGTCGTGGAGCGCCCGGGCCAGGAGCAGTGCTCCGATCTGGTCGGCGCCGGGGTAGGTGTCCACCCGGGCTGGCCGGAGGCGGCTCTCTGGCTGGTGGCGGGGGCGCTGATCTCCGTCCTGTACCAGCCGCTTTTGGATTGGCTCCAGGCGGGCATCGACCGGGTAATCCCGGGACAGCGGGCGGAACAGCGGGAGATGCTGGAAGAGTTTACCGAGATCATGCCCACCATCCTGGAAGCGGCCTGAAAAACAGCCCAAAAGGTTGTATAATGATACTTGTCAGATGAGACGCGCGTGGGGAGGTCTTGTGCAGTGGGAGACAAACTGACCGGGCTGTCCGCGCCGGCGGAGAACGTCGCCCCGCCATCGCCCGAACCGGCGGCGGTGAGGGGTGGGGCGTGGGACACGGCGAAGGCCTACATCGAAGTAACCAAACCCATCTCGGTAGCCCTCCTGGTTTTCACCGCCGTGGCGACGATGGTGGTGGCCGGGACGTCGCACCCGGTAGCGGGCGGGCTGGTGCTGCAGGCGGTTTTGGCCGTGACCCTGGCCTGCGCGGGGGCGAACGCGGTGAGCTGCTACGTGGACCGGGACATGGATGCGGTTATGGGGCGCACCCGGCGCCGGCCGGTGCCTTCGGGCCGGATCAACCCGCCCGCGCGGGCGCTGTACTGGGGGCTTTTCCTGTTCGTGTCGTCGCTGGTGCTGGCCTGGAACCTGAACCCCATTGCCTGGGCGACTCTGTGGGGCGGGATGCTCGGGTACGTCGTGGTTTACAGCCTGTGGCTGAAGCGCCGCAGCGTGTGGAACATTATCATCGGCGGGGTGGCCGGCGGTATGCCGGCGCTGTTCGGGTGGGCCGCGGTGACCGGGGAACTGGCGCTTTTGCCGGTGCTGATCGGCGCCCTGGTGGTCCTGTGGATCCCGAACCACATCTGGAGCCTGGCCATCTTTTACCGGGACGAGTACGCGCGGGTCGGGGTGCCTATGCTCCCGGTGGTGTACGATACCCGCCACGCCTTGCGCTGGCTTTTGCTGACCGTGGTGCTGATGGTGGTGCTTTCGCTGGTGATTTATTTTGCCGGCGACTGGGGCCTGGTGTACCTGGGTACCGCCTTGGTGATGGGTGCGGTGGCCTTGGCCCTGTCCGCGCACATTTACCGGCACCCGGAACGCAAAAAGGCCTGGGTGCTGTTCAAGTTCTCGAGCCCATATCTAGCGGTGCTTTTCCTGAGCATGATGCTCGACGCCTGGCTCCGCTGAAAGGGACAGGCATGTTTTGTGGATAAAGGGCCGGAAAACGGGGACGGGCTCCTTTTTCGAGAACCACCCGGACGCTTAAGAATGCGAAACTGCCGGGAACAATCTGGGCGTCCTGCTGCGTGTGACTTCGGAAAAAGGTGCCTGTCCCCTTTTTTCCGGCCCGGCTCCTTTTACAAGAACCTCACGAACGCTTTTGAGAACAGCGAGACTGCCGGGGACATTTTGGGCGGTCTATCGTATCTGACTTCGGAAAAAGGTGCCTGTCCCCTTTTTTCCGGTCTGGTTCTCTTTTTCCGGAAACGGGGACAGGCAACTGTTTTCCGATGGTGCCCTGGTTGTTAGCCAAACTTGTTGCCCCCGGATGTTTGGTTACTTGGGCACGACAAGCTTCCTGCAGAAAAAGTAGCCTGTCCCCGTTTCCCGCTATGTCCCCCGTTTTCCGCCGCTGCCTTCCGTGGAGGAGATCAGGAGTCTGCCGGAAAAGGGTTTTTGCTTTTGCGCGGCACCGGTTTTAAGCCGGCGTAGGCGGCTGTGTGCTTTTTGAACGGCTGGCGCGGAGAAGTGCCGAAGTGTCTTGACGAGTCCGGGGCAAAGGCGTAAGATTGGGAAGGTGAATGGTTTAATTGGTTAATTAATATTTTATAAGTTAGTTATTGAAAGGAGGTTACCGGGGGTTGAGCGAGTCTTTCTTGGACGAGTCTTTGTACCGTCTGGACGACCTGATGCAGCACATATTCCGCAATTTGTACCGGAAGATCCGGCAGCACGTAACCGTGGAGATAACCGAAAGCCAGTTTGCCTTGTGCAAGCTGGTGAAACGTCGGGGGCGCATGACGGTGTCCGAGCTGGCCGACGCGCTGGGGGTTTCGCTGAGTGCGGTTACGGTGACGGCCGACAGGTTGTGCCGTGCGGGGCTCCTGGAGCGTCAGCGCGATCAGAACGATCGGCGGGTGGTTTGGCTGGCCCTGACGGCGCACGGAGACCGGGTGGTTTCCGAAATGCTGGAGGTCTGGTACCGGACGGTCAAGAGTTATTTCGCGTGTTTGCCGGCCGGAGACGTGGAGAAGCTGGTTTCAATCTGCGAGCGGTTGGTGGAGATCGCGCGGGCGGATGATGAAGCTGGGGCCGAGCAGGAACGGGTCCAGGTTGAGGGCGAGGAGGGGTAGGCTTGCCAGGACGCAGGATGTTGGCGCTGGTGTTAATCCTGGGACTTATCGGGGCGCTGTTTGGCTGCGCGGGCGCCGGCGAGGAACAGGTACAAGAGGAGGCCAAAGCCCTGCCGGTTTACGTGGCTAGAGCCGAGATGGGACGGTTGAGTCGCGGGGAGGTTCTCACCGGCAAAGTGGCCCCCCGGCAGGAAATCAACGTGGTGCCCAAGATGGTGGGCAAGGTGGCGGCCGTGACGGTGGATGTGGGTGACCGCGTGCGGGCCGGGCAGGTGCTGCTGCGGTTCGAGGTGCCCGAGTTGGAGGCGCGGCTCCGGCAGGCCGAGGCGGCGGTGGCGGCGGCCGAATCGAGCCTGACGCAGGCCAAGCTGGGGCTGAAGCAGGCGCAAGACCATTACGAGCGGATGAAATACCTGTTCGATCAAGGAGCCATTCCGGCGGCCGAGTTTGAAAAGGTGGAATTGGACTACGAGTTGGCCCGGAATCAGGCGGAGAATCTGAGGCCGGCCCAGTTGCGGCAGGCCGAGGCCCAGTTGGAACTGGCACAGGCCAACCTGGACAACGCGGTGGTCACCGCCCCCATCGCCGGCCTGGTGGCCGCGCGTAATGTGGATCCCGGCGAGCTGGCCTCCCAGACCACGCCGGTGTTCACCATTGTGGACATTGATCAGGTGCGCGTCGAGGTGAACGCCTCCGAGAAACTGGTGAACCGGATCGAGACCGGCCAAGAGGTAAAGGTCAAGGTCGAGGCCGCGTCGTCCGAGGCGTTGACCGGCAAGGTGACCCGCGTGGCGCCGGCGGCCGACCCGCGGACCGGTGCCTACCCGGTGCGGATCGAATTACCCAATCCGGAACACCGGCTGAAGCCCGGCATGTTCGCCGAGGTGGACTTCGGCACGGCGGCGGACGAACAGGTGCTGGTGCCGCGGGACGCCGTATTTCAGCGGGCGGGCGTAAACGCGGTGTTTGTGTACGCCGGAGGCCGGGTGGAGTTCCGCGAGGTGGTCCCGGGGCCGTCGGACGGGCGCATGATCGCCGTGTTGGAAGGTCTGGAGGCCGGGGAGACGGTGGTGATTTCCGGCCAGGACGTCTTGGAGGACGGTATGCCCGTGGAGGCCAGGGGACTGGAGGTTGAGGCATGAAGCCGGCAGAGATCGCGGTGCGGCGCCCGGTCGGTGTGTTGATGCTGACCCTGGCGCTGATTTTGCTGGGAATGGTTTCGTTAAACCGCCTGGCGGTTGACCTGTTACCCGATATCGAGGTTCCGGTGGCGGCGATTATGACCACCTATCCCGGGGCGGGCCCCCACGAGGTGGAACAGCTGGTTACCCGGCCCCTCGAGGAAGCGGTGGCCACGGTGGAAAACCTGAAAAGCATCTCGTCGGTTTCCCAGCCGGATTTCTCGATGATCATCGCCCAGTTCGACTGGGGTACCGACATGAACGTGGCCAGCCAGGATATCCGGGAGCTGGTGGACCGGGTGCAGCGGGAGCTGCCTCCGGACGCCGAGCGGTCCGTAGTGTTTAAGTTTGACCCCACGGCGATGCCGGTGCTGATCATGGGTTTCTCCGGTGACCAGAGCCTGGCCGACCTGCAGCGCATTGCCGACGATACAATCAAGCCGCGCCTGGAACGGCTGGAGGGCGTGGCCTCGGTGGCGGTACACGGCGGCCTGCAGCGCGAGATCCAGGTGCAGCTCGACCCGGTGGCCATGCAGGGCTACGGGGTGTCGCTTGCGCAGGTAACCCAGGCCATCCGGGCCGGCAATTTGAACCTGGCCGGCGGTGTGGTGGAGGAAGGTTCACGGGATTACCTGGTGCGCGTGCCCGGGGAGTTTGTCACCCTGCGGGACGTCGAAGGGGTGGTGGTACCGACCCCGGAAGGCGGTGCGGTGCGGCTGGTAGACATCGCCGAAATCCGGGACGGCTATCAGGATCAAACGATCATCAGCCGCCTCAACGGCCGGCCCAGTCTGGCGGTGGTGGTGATGAAACAGCCGCAGGCCAACACCGTCCAGGTGGTCCACCAGGTGCGCCAGACCCTGGACCAGATCGAACGCGAACTGCCCGGCAACATCCAGTTCCAGGCCGCCTTTGACCAGGCCGAATTCATCGAATTGGCCATCGGCAACCTGCGTAACGACTTGCTTCTGGGTTGCTTCCTGGCGGCTTTGGTCGTTTTTGTTTTCCTGCGCCATGTGCGGACCACGGTGATCATCTGCACCGTCATCCCGCTGGCGGTCATCGGGGCCTGCAATATGATCTACTTCAGCGGGGGGACGCTGAATCTGCTGACCCTCGGGGGGTTGGCGCTGGGCGTCGGGGTGATCGTGGACGACGCCATCGTCGTGCTGGAAAACATCTACCGGCACCGGCAGGAGGGACTGCCTCCGCTGGAGGCCGCCCAGACCGGGGCTTCCGAGGTGACCGGGGCGGTCATCGGGGCCTCACTGACGTCCATGGCGGTGTTTTTGCCGATCGCGTTCGTGGACGGCATCGCCGCGGAGATTTTCGGCCCGTTCGCCCTGACTGTGGTGTTCGCGCTGTTTTCCTCCCTGTTGATGGCTCTGACGGTGGTGCCCATGCTCGGTTCAAGGCTTTTGGCCCGTTTGCCTGACGACTCCCGGGCCGGTGAGGGTCGGTTGCGGCGCTGGCTCGCTTTGTCCGGGGCCTGGATGGAGTGGCTGAAGGACCGGTACGGCCGGGCCCTGGCCTGGGCCCTCCGGCACCGGTGCAAGGTGGTGGCCACCGCTGCGGTCGCCTTTTTCAGCAGCTTCGCGTTGGTGCCGCTGGTGGGGACCGAGTTTTTCCCGAGCGTGGACGAGGGCGCGGTGAGCATCACCATCGAAATGCCCAGGGGTACGACCCTTGAAGAGACCGACCGGATAGCCGCCCGGGTGGAGGAAATCGTTGCCCGGGTGCCCGAGGTGGAAACGGTGTTCGTAACCACCGGGGCGGGTGACCATATGGCCCAGTCCGGAGCGGGTGCCGCCACGTCGGACCGGGCCATGATTGATATCCAGCTGGTGCCGCTGGAAGAGCGCAAAAGGAGCGCCGCGGAGGTGGCCGAAGCGCTCCGGCGGGAATTGGCGCTCATTCCGGGGGCCACATTCCAGGTTAGTGTGGCCGGAGCCTTTGGCGGCCCAATGATGGGCGGCGCCCCCGTGGAGGTGCTGCTCAAGGGCCACGACCTGGACACCCTGGCCCGTTTGGGTGAGCAGGCGGCCGAACTGGTGGCCGGAGTGGAGGGCACCAGGGAGGTGCGTTCCAGCCTGGAGGAAGGCCGGCCCGAGGTGCAGATCCTGGTGGACCGCGACCGGGCGGCCGCCTACGGTCTGAGTGTGTACCAGATCGCCTCGACCGTGCGTACGGCGCTCCACGGCGAGGTGGCCACCCGGTACCGGGTCGGCGGCGACGAGATTGACGTGCGGGTGCGGCTGACCGAGGACGCGCGCCGCCACCTGGCCGACTTGGAGAACTTGACGATTACCGCTCCTACCGGTGCCCAGGTGCGGCTTCGGGACGTGGCCTTCCTGGCGATCGGGGAAGGCCCGGTGGCCATCAACCGTGAGGATCAGGCGCGAACCGTGACCGTGTCCGCCGAGATCGCCGGCCGCGACCTGGGGAGCGTGAACCGCGACGTGCAGGCCGCCCTGGGCGAAATGGCCTTGCCCGCCGGTTACTATTTTGAGATGGGCGGCGAGGCCGAGGAGATGAGGGAAACCTTCATGGAAATGGCCTTTGCCCTGGTACTGGCGGTGATCTTGGTGTACATTGTCCTTGCGGTGTTATTTGAATCTCTGTTCTTCCCCTTTGTGATTATGTTCTCGCTGCCGGTGTCGCTTACGGGCATGGTCCTGGCGCTATTGCTGACCGGCCGCTCGTTCAGCCTGACCGCCTTCATCGGGGTAATCGTGGCTATGGGCATCGTGGGCAAGAACTGCATCGTGCTGATCGATTATGTCAACCGGTTGCGGCAAAAGGGGATGGCACGGGACGAGGCCATCCGCACGGCTGGCCCCATCCGGCTGCGGCCCATTCTGATGACTACGCTGACCACGGTGTGCGCCATGTTCCCGATGGCCCTCGGGCTGGGCGAGGGCGCCGAGTTCCAGGCGCCGCTGGCCACGGTGATCATCGGCGGGCTGGTGTTTTCCACGGCGGTGAGTTTGGTGCTGGTGCCGGTGGTCTACAGTATCTTTGACGACTGGGGCCGGGCGGTGATGCGCCGGTTCGGCCGGGGCGCGGGCGCTTCGGCCTAAAGGCGCAAGGCCCTGCCTTCTTGGGTTTGATCGGGTTTGGCTCTGGAAGCCCCGCATCTTGCGGGGCTTACTATTGCCGCATACAATGGAGATTAAGCCTGCGGGGAGAGGGGCGGCGGCAAATGCACACGATAGAAACGGTACACGTTTTAGGTGCGCCGGTAGCGCGCCTGACGTTGGCCGAGGCGGCCCAAGTGGTGGCCGGGTTTGTCCGGGAGGGGCGGCCGCGGCAGGTGATCACGCTGAACCCGGAGTATCTTTATCAGGCGCAGTTCAGGCCGGAGCTGATGGAGGTCGTGCGCCGCGCCGACCTGGTGACCGCCGACGGCGTGGGCATTGTCTGGGCGGCCCGGCGGGCTGGCAACCCGGTGCCGGAGCGGGTCACGGGGATTGATCTCTTGCTGCGCCTGGCGGAAGAGGCCGGGGCGCAAGGGTGGCGCGTGTTCTTGCTGGGGGCGGCCCCGGGCGTGGCCGAGGCGGCGGGCCGGGAGTTGGCGGCGCGGTACCCGGGCCTGACGGTGGCCGGTACACATCACGGTTACTTCAAGGCGGAGGAGGAGCCGGCGGTGGTGGCAAAGGTGCGGCAGAGCCGGGCGGACCTTTTGTTCGTCGCTCTGGGGGCACCCCGGCAGGAGCTCTGGGCGGCGCGCCACCTGGAGGCCCTTGGCGTTCCGGTGGTGATGGGGGTAGGCGGCAGTTTCGACGTATTGGCCGGCAAGGTGCGGCGGGCGCCGGTTTGGCTGCGGCGCCTGCACCTGGAGTGGCTGGGGCGGCTGTTGATGGATCCGAAGCGCTGGCGCCGGCAGCTGGTGCTGCCGAAGTTTGTCCTGCTGGTTCTCCGTCGTTACCGTTAAGGGCACCTTCTTTAAGGTCAGGGAAGGTAAAAACATGCCTGCCTGAAATGCACTCCGCCAATGCCCCCGCTTACAGGAGCGGTGTCCCCTTCGCGGCCGGTGCTCCGCTCCGGCGGCAGTGCGGCTCGTTGGGGGCGCTGCGGTGCCTCCTGCGGATTGCGGGCGATATACTTTGCTGTTCAATGTAGGTGGTATCTTCCGATCGGCTACACCGGTGCCTCCCTGCAGGTTACGCCGCGTCCTCGTCGGCGGCAGCGCCAACTTCACTTGCGCCGGCTGCCGTTATCGTTGCTCCGCTTTTGAACCGCTGCCGGGGACACCGCCCCCGTGCGGCTGGGCCTCCAGCTAGTCCGTGCATTTTCACCCTTCGTGGTGCTGGTCGTTAGACCGGTATGGGGAACTGTCCCTTTTTTAGGAGGTGGGCGGTCCAGAGGTAGAGGTCGCCGCGGGTGAGGGGGGCGGCTGGGTCGCGGTCGGTCAGTTCCGGCGGCACCAGGTCCCTTTCCAAGGCCAGGGGCCAGGCGTCGGCGGCGGCCGCGGCCGTGCCGGTGATCCACAGCACCATGCGCGCCGCTTCCGGAGCGGTGATGGGTTCTTCCGGCACGGACAGCGGGTAGCGTACCTCCCCCAGGCCCGGCAGGCGGCCGAGCGTCTGGGCCCGGGTCAGGGCGGCGGTACAGACGTTGGCGAACTCCAGGTGGGTGGTGGGCCGGTCCAGGCCGAAGTCGTTCCGGTACCCCGCGCTGACCAGGCCCAGGCGCATGATTTCTCTGGCGGCCGGATAGGCGGGGTGGCGCGTGAAGGCGGGCTCCAGCGCGAAAGGTTCCAGGTAGGCACCCTGGGCGGTAAGCAGTTCCTGAATTGCCCGGATGTGCGGTCCTTCTGGTACCCGGGCAATTTCCCGGAGGTCCACTCCGTGGCGCAGGCTGTAGGCGGCGGCCGCACCGGCGGCCTGTCCGGTGGCCATCCCGACCGGAATCACCCGGGCGCTCCCGGCGGCCAGCGAGGTGAAGGAGGCGGCGCGCCCCACCACCAGTAAATTGTCCACCCCCCGCGGTACCAGGCAGCGGAACGGGATGCTGTACTGCACCGGGTCGCCGATGACAAAGCCGAATTCGCCGGGACGGGCGGCCTGGATGTCGACCGGGTAGGTGGCGATGGCCACCCGGTCCGGGAAGTCGCGGTTTTCAAGCACGTCGGCGATGTCCAGCACGTACTCGCCCAGTATGTGCCGGCTTTCCCGGATGTAGAGCATCTCCGGGTAACCGGCGATGGTGGCGTGTTCAAAACCGGGAAATTCCCGCCGCAGGAAGGCCAGCACGTGCTTGGTTTCGGCCTGCGCCCGCCGGTAGGCGTCCGCGACGGCCTCCGGGTCCCGGGGATCCAGGCCGAAGATCAGCAGGGCGTTGATTACTACCGTCCCGTCACCCTGCCGGGTGATGTTGAACCCGCGCAGGGCCATGTTTGGGTCGACCGGTTCGTAGGCGGTGAACAACTTGCCGAAGCCGCGGCCGTGGCGGCCGCGGACCCGTGCCGGACCGAAGATCTCCTCCCGCGCGGCCCTGATCACCCCGTTCCAGTCCACGCCGGCGAAGTGCAGCATCAGGGTGGCGGCCATTGTTCCCTCCCGGCCGAAGTCTTCCTGTCCGAAGGTGTAGGGGGCCCCGGCGGCGGCGGCTACGTCTCCGTCCGGGGTGGCGTCGATGACGCGCCCGGCGCTGACGGTGACCGTCTGTCCCCGGTATGCAAAGCGCAGGCCGGTGACACGGTTTTCGGCCATTACCGGGGTGATGGCGGTAACCGGTCGGAGCACCGTGAGGAGTTCTTCCCGGGCCAGCATCTGTTCAAACACCTGTTTCCCCCGCGCGATGTCAAACGGCGAACCGACCTGTCCGTAAAACTCCAGGAAGATGCCGCGGGTGGTCAGGCACCAGCGGTGCCCCCGGTCGAGATCAATCAGGTTGAGCATCCCGGCGGTCATCAGCCCGCCGACGGTCTCGCGTTCGGAGAGCAGCAGGGTGCGGGCGCCGTTGCGGGCGGCCGAGATGGCGGCGGCGATGCCCTCCGGCTCGCCGGAAACGACGACTACATCGTAACAGGAAGCTATTTGCGCCGGGGAAGGGGAAGCGAGAGGCACAGCCGCGGAGGGCGCGGACGGCACCGCGGTCGCCCAGAAGCACGCTAAAACCAGCGCCAGCACGGCGGCGGTCAGACAGAGCAGGATGGCAATGGCGGCCCGCCGGGGGCTGTTTACCAGCATAACATGTGAATTTCGGGGTATTGAGCCTTTTTCCTGCCGCGCGGCGCCGCGAAGGGTGGATTATGCGCTTTCCGCCAAGTCGACCGTGCGATTGGCGTTTGGCACGTTCCTTTGAGCGTTAGTTGTGGTAAGATAAGCGAGAGTAATGTCGGGCTTTGGAAGTTAAAAAACCGGAAAGCACTTTGCTTCGTCTTTATCAAATAGAGGTCGTGAAGGAGACCGGAGCATTGGTTCAAGCGGAGGCCCGCGACCGGCTGCGGGTGGTGGTTTCGGGTTACTACGGCTTTCACAACGCGGGCGACGAGGCGATCCTGTACGCGCTGGTGCAGGGGCTTAGGTCCTTGCGCCCGGATATCGACATTACCGTGCTCTCGGCCGACCCGGGGCACACCGCCTTGAGCTACGGGGTGCGGGCCGTTTCCCGGACCGCGCCGCGCGAAGTCCTGCGCGCCGTGCGCGCGGCCGACCTGTTCATCAGCGGCGGCGGGGGGCTATTGCAGGATGTGACCAGCCTGGCCAGCCTGCAGTATTATGTCGGCTTGATCGCGCTGGCCCGGGCCCTCGGCCGGCCGGTTTTCATCTACGCCCAGGGAGTTGGTCCGCTTAGCACCGGGACGGGGCGTTTGTTGACGCGGCTCGTGCTGAGCCGGGTGCAGGCCGTGACCGTGCGGGACGAAGCATCCCGGAACTTGCTTTGGACGCTGGGCGTGCGGCGCCCTCCGCTGACGGTCACGGCCGACCCCGTACTTGGCCTGGAGCCGGAATCGGCTTGGCGGGCGCGGGGCCGGGCGCTGCTGGACGAGGCGGGCCTCGGTGCCGGGCCGGTGATCGGTTTCTCGGTCCGTCCCTGGTCCGGACAAGACGACTATTTTGAGGCGCTGGCTCAGGTGGCGGACCGGTTGGCGGACGACGGCTACCAAGTGGTGTTTCTGCCGTTTCACCATCCGGGAGACCTGGCGGCCTGCCGGGCGGCGGCGGGGCGGATGCGGGCACCGGCGGTGGTTTTGGAGAAGCGGTTGGATTTCCGGGAACTGCTGGGTATTTGCGGTCACCTGGATCTGGCGGTGGGGATGCGGCTGCACTTTCTGGTGTTCGCCGCCCTCTCCGGGGTGGTGCCGGTGGGGTTGCCTTATGACCCCAAGGTGGCGCTTTTCCTGGAGCGCCTGGAGCTGCCCGATGAACTGCGGGTCGAACGGGTTACGCCCGGTGAGCTGGGCCGGGCGGTAGCCGCCGCCCGGACGCGGCGGGACGCGCTGCGGGACTTGCTGGCCGCACGGGTCGCGGTTTTAAGTGCCGCCGCCCGGCGCACGCCGGAACTGGCGCTGCAAATTGCGGCCCGGGGCAGGAAACGGGCCTGAAATTGTCGAAGAAATCCAGTTGCATACATAATTTGAGGGGGTTCGCCATGAACCGGAAGATGATCCCGGCCGCCGCCGGCGTGGCGTTGCTGTGCGTGGTGTTGTTACAGGCTTATCACGGGGCCTCGGCCAGCCGCGGCGAACCGGGTTCGGCCGAAGACCCGCTGGTGACCAGGAGTTTCGTGGAGGACTATGTGCAAAAGTTCGCGGGCGGCGGGCCTACCTGGAAGATCGCCACCCTGGAAGCAGACCAGGTATTTGTGGGGGAGGCTGGTACCGAGTTTATCCTGCGGAGCGGGCGGGCGACCGTGGTCGATCCTACCGGTTCCGGTATCCCCGACCTGACCGCCGGCACCAACCTGACCGACGGCAGTCCGGTCCCGGCCAACCACTTGGGGCTCATACCGCGCGCCGACGGACGGGGCCTGCGGGCTGCCACCCCGGTGATCGTCATGTACCGGGGCGGCTATGACTTAAAGTAGTTTGGCTTTTTAACCCAAAGTTTTGGAATGCAAAAGAGGCGATTCATAACATGCGCCGCCGGAAACGGAAACTGAATGTAAAGGCTTTTGCAGTTTTTGTTATGATCCTGGCCCTGTCCGTGTGCGCCGGTTACGCCGGGGTCAAGTATATGCTCGCGGCCCTTTTCCCAGATGTTCCGCGGGTGGAACAGGGTGAAGAAGATCTTTTGGCCAAGCGCATGCACCTGGTGCTCTTGGGCATTGACGCCCAAGAGGGGGAAACGGCGGCCCGGGCCGATTCCATCCTGTTTGTCAGTGCCGATCCCAAAGAGCAGCGGGTGGCGCTTTTGTCCATCCCGCGGGACACGCGCGTGAATTTGCCCGGGCACGGCTGGGAGAAAATCAACGCCGCGACCGTTTACGGCGGGCCGGAGCTGGCCGTCAAGGTGGTGTCGGAGTTGCTGGGCGTGCCCGTGGACTATTACGTCGTGACCAGCTTCGACGGGTTCCGGGACGTGGTGGACATTCTCGGCGGGGTGGAAATTGAGGTGGAGCGGCGTATGTACTACCGCGACCCGGTGGCGACCCCGCCGCTGGTGATTGACCTGCAGCCCGGGCTGCAGCGGCTGGACGGCGAAAAGGCCCTGCAGTACGTGCGCTTCCGCTGTGACGAACTGGGGGATATCACCCGGACGCAGCGCCAGCAGAAGTTTCTGATGGCGCTGGCTAAAGAGATGCTGAAGCCCAGGAATATCACCAAGCTGCCCAAGCTGGTGCCGAAGATCAACGACTGCGTGGAAACGAACCTGGAACTCCGGGAAATGATCCGGTGGGCCGGTTTGGCCCGCAAGCTGGACGGGGTGGAGATGGTTTCGGCCACGCTGCCGGGCACTTTCGTGGATCTCAACGGGCTTAGCTACTGGTACGTGGACCCGGTGCGGGCCAAGGAGGTCGCCGTCAAGCTAATGCACGGCGAGGAGATTGGTGATCCGCTGGACGAGCGGCTGGCCCCGGCCTGGGGTGTGGCTTACCAGCCGGCGCCGCCCCCCGCGGAAGCGGCGGCGCAGGATGCGGTGGAGGAGGCCGCACCGGCAGACGGCGCTTCGCAGGAGCCGGCGGGCGTTCAGGACGAAGAGGATGCCGGTCATGTGCCTTCGCCCGACTGGGAAGAACCGTCGGGCGACCCGGCGGAGCCGCCGGCTACGCCTCAAACGGGAGATCCGGTTGACGTGGCCGATTGGCCGGCCTGGACGGGGTATCCCGAGGGAATCGTTCCTCAGAACGGTGGTTAGGCAGAGCGCCGTCACCGGGGGTAAGAGCTTGGCGTGAAAGCCGGTTTCCGGCAGGCGGGCATTTTTATGTGAAGGTCGGTGGCCGAGTGGTTAAGCGTGCATACCATAGGTTTCTGGTGCTGGTGATCGCGGCCGCCCTCGCCGCGTCGGGCGGGCTGGCCTGGCACCGGGTGCAGGTGGAGAGCGAGTTTCGCCAGGTCGAAATAGCGGTTATCTTTGATGAGGCGCAGCTTCTCTCCGGGTACACCTACCGGGATACGGTAAAAACCCTGGAACGGCTCCGGGAATACGGGGTCACCGCCGTGTTTTTCCGGGAGCCGACCCTGGCGCAGGCCGCGGAGGATGGCTGGTTTACCGTCCTGAGCGTCAGTGAACTCCAGAAGGAACCCTGGTTCGCCGCGACCGGGGTGAGCCCGCCTCCCGATTACCTGTACTTGGTTACCCGGGACCCCGAAATGTATGCCCACCTCTACCGGCAGATGCGGATGAAGGTCGGCAGCCTGACCGGTTTCGTTTTTCCGGAGGAGGAACGCTATGTGTTGGCCCTGCCGGTGCCCGCGGCTTATCTGGGAGTATTCGGGGCCGGTTTTCCGGCGCAGGATGTGGCGCAGATAACGGCCGCCGGGCTGAACGTGATTCCGCAGGTGCGCACCTGGCCGGGGGTCACCGCCCGGGGCTTGGCCGGATTGGCCCAGACCTTGGGGGAAATCGACGGTATTTCGGCCGTGGCCTTTAATGATCCGTATCTGCCGGGCTATCCGGGGTTGTTGCCCGTCCTGGCCCGGGAGTTGGCCCCCCTGGACGTGCCGGTGACAGACATTGAGTTCTACCACCAGGCCGGATTGCGGGGGCTGGCGCGGCAACTTCCGGCGCGCCAGGTGATGCTGCACGCCATCCCCGCTCACGAAATGCCGCGCTACACGCCGGCGTCCGCGGCCGACCGCATGGTTTTGGCCGCCGTCGAACGGAATGCGCGGGTGCTGTTGGTGCGCTTCTTCTTCGATGCGCAGAACGCCGAAGACGTTTGGACGGTGAACACGGACTACCTCCGGGAGATCAGCACCCGCCTGGAAGCCGCCGGTTTCACCCTGGGGGCCCCCACGGCTCCGGCGCCCTGGTTGCCGCCCCGGGGGTTGGTGGCCCTGATCGGCCTGGGCGTGATCGCCGGGGGACTCTTGCTTTGGGAACGGCTGCGGTTACCCTTCGGCCCCGCGGCCGGGGTTTTGGCGGTCTTGGCCTGGGGGGGGGTATTGTGGGTGCTGGAGCTGAATCTGGCCGCCAAGCTCGCCGCCTTGGCCGGGGTGATCATCTTCCCAATCCTGGCGGTGGTGACCGTGGTCCGGGAACAGGGCGCGCCGGTAGGCCGAAGCCTGCTTCTTTTCCTGCAGGCGGTGGCTATCTCCCTGGTCGGTGCCGCCTTTCTGGTGGGGCTTTTATCCGATACCGGGTTTATGATCAAGCTCGATCAGTTCGCCGGCGTCAAGCTGGCCCACGCCCTGCCTCTCTTGGCGGTGGTTTTCTATTTCGCCTTCCGCCCCCGGGGGGAGAAGGGTTGGCTCGACCGCTTCCGTGGTTTCCTGGGCCAGCCGGTACTGGTAATTTACGCCTTACTCGGCGCCGCGGCGGCCGCGGCGGCGGCGGTCTACCTGCTGCGCACCGGGAATGAGCCGGCTGTGCTGGTTTCGTCCTTCGAGATGCAAATGCGGGCCGCCCTGGACCAGGCGCTGGCGGTGCGGCCGCGCACCAAGGAGTTTCTCCTGGGCCATCCGTGGCTTTTGCTGCTGTTGTTCACCGGTTACCGCGACGCCCGTTATCTTCCGCTGGTGGCCCTGGGGGTCATCGGCCAGATTTCGCTGGTGAACACTTTCGCCCACCTGCACACGCCGCTCTTCATCTCGGCGTTCCGGGCCTTCAACGGGCTCTGGCTGGGTATCGCCCTCGGCCTGGTGCTGATCGCCGTGTGGTATGCCGTGGAGCGCCGGCGTGCGCCCAAGCCGGTGGGCGGGGCAAAGACCGGGAGCTGGGCCTGTATTCCCGAGGAAACGCTCCGGTCACGGGGCGGCGGGCGCCGGACTGGGCCGGAAAGACCCGGGGAATAATGGAAGTGGCCTTTTAAACTTCTGCGAGACAGGGGGCGCACAAGATGCTAGACGTGCATAAGATCAAAGAACTCTTGCCCCACCGGTATCCGTTTCTGCTGGTGGACCGCGTGGTGGAACTGGAGCCCGGCAAGCGGGCGGTCGGCCTGAAGAACGTCACCGTGAACGAGCCGTTTTTCGCCGGTCACTTTCCCGATTACCCGGTAATGCCGGGTGTTCTGATCGTCGAGGCGCTGGCTCAGGTGGCGGCGGTGTGTGTATTGAGCCTGGAGGCCTACCGCGACAAGCTGCCGCTTTTCGCCGGCATCGACGGAGTGCGGTTCAGACGGCCGGTGGTACCGGGTGATGTGCTGCGCCTGGAGGTCGAGATCTTGCGCCTGCGGGGCAAGATCGGCAAGTGCCGCGGCATGGCTTACGTGAGCGAGGAGAAGGTTGCCGAGGGCGAACTGATCTTTGCGGCCGGGGACAGGTGACGCCGCATATTGAACCGGCTGCCCCCGTTTCGGCGGGATTATTCCTTCTTTTTTGTTAATTGCTTTGTCAATCAGTCATTGTCAATTCAGCAAGAATCAGGTAGGCTTAAACTAGCTGTGCTTGTCCCATGCGGGCGGGGAGGGTTTTGATTGCCGGAGTTATTGCTGCTTCCGATCTTCGCTTTCGTGTTGAGCCTCTTGGTCACCCCTTGGGTGATCCGCCTGGCGCAGCGTCTGGGTGCGGTGGACCAACCGGACCAACGCAAGGTGCACTGCCAGCCGATGCCCCGCCTGGGCGGCCTGGCGGTTTACCTGGGTTTTGCGGTTACCGTGCTGATCACCCAGCCTTTGACCCTGCCGTTGGCCGGCCTTTTACTGGGGGCCAGTCTGATCGTCCTCCTGGGGGTCTGGGATGATGTCCGGGGGCTTTCGCCCTGGGTTAAACTGGCCGGTCAGCTTCTGGCTGCCGGGAGCCTGATCCCGTTTGGGATTCACGTGGAGTTCCTGACCAACCCGCTGGGTGGTATCATTTACTTGGGTGTGCTGGGGGTTCCTCTCACCGTTTTCTGGGTGGTGGCCGTGACCAATGCCGTCAACCTTATCGACGGTCTGGACGGCCTGGCGGCCGGCACGGCCCTGATCGCTTCCCTCACCCTGGCGGCCGTGGCCTTTACCTTGGGGAATACGGCGGTGGTGGCGGTCACGCTGATCTTGGCGGGGGCTATCCTCGGGTTTTTGCGTTACAACTTCCACCCGGCCCGGGTGTTTCTGGGAGATACCGGTTCCATGTTCCTGGGGTTCGCCCTGGGCGCTCTGGCCGTGATGGGGCTGTCCAAAGGCGCCACTGCTCTTTCGGTACTCATTCCCATTGTCATCCTGGGCATTCCGCTGACCGATACCGCCTTTGCCGTTTGGCGGCGTTTCCGGAATAGAAAACCGATCTTTGGCCCGGATAGGGGACACCTGCACCACCGCTTGCTGGGGCTGGGGTTGACGCACCGGGGGGCGGTGCTGGCGCTGTATGGTGTGAATCTGGTCTTGGCCGGTAGCGCGGTGCTGCTGGCCGTCCTGAGTACCGCGCAGGCGGTGTTGCTCCTGTTCATTCTCGCCACGCTGTTTTTGACTGCTGCCAACCGGGTGGGGGTATTCGGAGGCGCCTGGCGGCGCGGTGCGGAAAAAGCATTGGAGAGCAAGCGCTCCGGGGCCTGAGAGAGGGCTTTATCACCCGCTGCTACTTCCGGTAGCCGCCGCATATACTTTCGCATATGCCTTCCTGAACCCGCCAGCCGGCCCGCATGGGTGACGTTTTTCGTGCGATCTGCAAGGGGGTGCGTGATTTAATGAAGGTGCGCAAAGCGGTGATTCCGGCGGCCGGAATGGGGGTCCGGTTTTTGCCGGCCACCAAGGCCCAGCCGAAAGAGATGATTCCCATTATTGATAAGCCCACCATCCAGTACGTGATCGAAGAGGCCCTCGATTCCGGAATCGAGGACATCCTGATTATTTCGGGCCGCAGCAAGCGGGCGATCGAGGACCATTTCGACCACGCGCCGGAACTGGAGGCGCACCTGGCCGCCAAGGGTAAGGAGAACGAACTGGCGGCGGTGCGGCGGATCAGCGAGATGGGCAACATCCATTACATCCGGCAGCGGCAACCCCTGGGGCTCGGCCACGCCGTCGGCTGCGCCCGGGCCTTTGTGGGCAACGAGCCGTTTGCCGTGCTCCTGGGGGATGATGTCGTCCGCAGTGCGGTACCGTGTCTGAAGCAGATGCTGGCGTGGCATGCCGAACTGGGCGGCAGCCTGGTGGCCATCGAGGAGGTACCCCTGGAGGACGTCAGTAAATACGGGGTGATCAAGGGTGCCCAAGTCAGGCCGGGAGTCTACCGGGTGGAAGACCTGGTGGAGAAGCCGCCGGCGGAACAGGCGCCCTCGCGGCTGGCCGTGATGGGCCGCTACATTCTCGACCCACGGGTTTTTGAGTTGATCAACCAGACCGCGCCGGGCGCCGGCGGGGAGATTCAGCTCACCGATGCCTTGCGCTTGCTGGTCCGGGAAAAGCCCCTGTACGGTTATCGTTTCGAGGGGCGGCGTTACGACGTGGGCCACTGCCTGGGCTACCTCAAGGCCACCGTGGACTTCGCGTTGGAGCGGGAGGATGTGCGGGAACCCTTCCTGCGTTACCTGCGCGGGAAAGTCGCCAACCCCGGCGGCTAGGCCCGCGGGGTTAACTAATTTCTGCCATGAAAATAGTCGTTAGTCGTCGGTCGTCAGTCGTCAGATTACTGGTAGGAATTCATATCAGCGAATTCCTGACTGGCCCGTTTTCATCCTCTGATGGTGTCACCCGTCAAGGGTGACATGGGCGTCTGCTGAAAAATGTGCCTGGTTTCTTGGGTTAAACGTCAGCTGGCGCGGCCGGCTTTCGGTTTTTGTGGCTCCTTTTTCTTGGCCGCAGGTTTAAGGTTCTGCAGATACTCTTTAAACATCCGCTTACGGTCGTTTAACTGCTTGAGCAACTGGGCTTTCTGCACTTGTGAATCCCTCCTTTTACAATTATTGCCGGTAGGCGGCCCTTTTTAAACGGGGACGGTTGTGAGGGGCCGCAATGTGCATTTTTTGAAGGCGGGCGGGGTAGTCTAACCAGGCAAGTGTGACCCGGGAGGAATAGCCCTTGAACCCTTTTCTGGAAATTGTTCTGCGCGCCGTGGGTGCCTTTCTGGCCGTACTGCTGATCACCCGCCTCATCGGCAAGTCGCAGATCGGGCAATTGACCGTGACCGACTTCGTGAACGGGATCGTCATCGGCTCGCTGGCCGCCGCCCTGGCCATCGACTTGCGCACTCCGGCCATCTACTACTTCGCCGGGCTGGCCGTTTTCAGCGGCCTGACCCTGGTCCTGGAGTGGGCGACCATGAAAAGCCGCCCCTTGCGCAAAGTGCTGGAGGACGAGCCCACGGTTGTCATTCACAACGGCAAGATCCTGGAAACAAAGATGCACAACATGCGCTACCACGTGGACGACTTGCTGATGCAGCTCCGCGCCAAGGCCGTTTTCAACATTGCCGACGTTGAGTTTGCGGTACTGGAACCGAACGGGGAACTGAGCGTCCTGTTGAAGTCCCAGAAGCGTCCGGTAACACCCGAAGACTTGCGGCTGCCCACCAAATACGAGGGGATGCCGTCCGAGTTGATCGTGGACGGCACCGTGATCGAGCAGAATCTGATCCAGAACAATCTGGACGAGGAATGGCTTTACCGGGAACTCGAGAAACAGGGCGTGCGCTCGGTGGAGGAAGTTTTGTTCGCCAGCCTGGACAGCTCCAGAAATCTGTACGTGGACCGGCGCAAGGACGATATCGACCACCTCAGCGATACCACCGACAAGGTGCCCGGGAAGTTTCCCCAGTAGCAGGATTTGGATACCAGTAGCCCGAATATCCCTAAGTGCGCGGTGTGGAGGCGGATTACGACGTATGATCAAATTCGGTACGGACGGGTGGCGGGGGGTTATCGCTGCCGATTTTACTTTTGCCAACGTGACGCTGGTGACCGGGGCGATCGCCGACTTCGTGACCGCGCATAACCTGTCCGGTCGCGGGGTGGTCGTCGGGTACGATAACCGCTTCTTGTCCGCGCAGTTTGCGGAGACGGTAGCCGGCGTGCTGGGCGGGCACGGCATCAAGGTTTATCTCGCCCGCCGGGCGCTGCCGACGCCGGTGGTCGCCTTCGCGGTGAAACACTATAACGCCGGCGGCGCGGTGATGCTTACCGCCAGTCACAACCCCCCCGAATACAACGGGATCAAGTTTATCCCGGAATACGCCGGCCCGGCGCTGCCCGAAATCACCGAAGAGATTGAAGAGTATATCCTGCGCCGGCAGCGCGCGGGGGCTGGGCCGGCTGCTCGGGCTGACGGAAACGACTCCCACCGGGAGCTAGTCGACCCGGCCGAGGCTTACGCTGCGCACCTCCTGGATCTCATTGACGCCGACACCATCCGCAAGGCCCAACTAACCGTGGTGGTGGATCCGCTGTACGGTGCGGGGATCGGTTACCTGGACGGGTTGCTGGGGAGTCTCGGCGCACGGGTCAGCACTCTGCACAATCACCGCGATCCGCTCTTCGGGGGCTCACTGCCGGACCCCAGCGCTGCCAACCTCGAAACTCTGCGGGAGACCGTCCGGGAGGGAGGTGCGCATTTGGGCTTGGGGCTGGACGGTGATGCCGACCGGCTGGGCGTGATCGATGCTGACGGAAGCTACATTTCGCCAAACCAATTCCTGGCGTTGGTCTATTACCATCTGGTTACCCGCCGCGGGTGGGCAGGGCCGGTGGCCCGCACCGTGGCGACCACGCACCTGGTCGATCGAATCGCCCGGGACCACGGCCAGAAGGTGATTGAGACCCCGGTGGGGTTTAAGTTCATCGGTCAGGCTTTGTTGGAACGGGACTGCGTGGTGGGCGGCGAAGAGAGTGGGGGCCTTTCTCTCCGGGGACACGTGCCCGAAAAAGACGGTCTCCTGGCGGGTATGCTCGCCGTCGAAATGGTGGCCGCGCACGGGAAGTCTCTGAAGGATCTGCTCCGGGAGGTAGGGGACGCCTACGGGCATCTTTGCAGCACGCGGGTGGACATCCGCACCGCCGCCGACCAGAAACCCGTGCTGCTGGAAAGGCTGCGCCGGCTGGCGCCGGACCGGCTGGCCGGACAGCCGGTGGTGACCCGGGTTACCGTGGACGGTACCAAGTTGGTGTTGGCGGACGGCGCCTGGGTTCTGGTCCGCGCTTCGGGTACCGAACCGGTTTTCCGGGTTTACACCGAGGCCCATTCGCCGGCGCAGCTGGTGGACATCCAGGAAGCCGTCCGCCAACTGGTGGACCTTTGAACAAGGGACGAAATACAACCCGCTCCCGGGAGGCCAGAGCCGGATAAGAGGTAATTAGCTGACTAAACAGGAAGACGAAGCCCGGCTGCGGCAGATCACCGACCACATGCTGGACCTGGTGCTCCAAACCGGTCCGGGCGGACTGAAAGCCGGTGTGGTAGCCCTTTATACTACCAGGTTGGGTTGTGTACCGCCCAACTCGAATGCCGCGCCCGGCACGCAGCCGGACACTCCCTCCGGAAAGCCAAGAACCATTCCGAAGCCGTGACCGAGCTCCGCCGTTGCGCCGGGACGCAGTTTGACCCGCAGTTGGTAGAAGTATTTATCCAGTTGCTGGAGGAAGAAAACCGTTATAAGAGGCAAATATAAGGACAAAAGGGGACGGTTCCCCTTCCACTTTGCGCGGATAGCCCTGGTGTTTGTGTAGATAAAACAGTCATGTTGTGAAGGGCAGGGAAAGCAAAACATGCCTGTCCCCTTTTTGCGGCTGTTTATTCAAGCCACGCTTTTAATTGCCGTTTTGAATTTTTTGTCCCGGGTCTTGGGTCTGGGCCGGGAGATCGCGATCGCCCACCAGTTCGGGGCCACTTTCGCCACCGACGCCTATTTGGTGGCCCTGACCATTCCCAGCATTCTTTTTATGGTGTTTTCCCAGGCGTTGGCGACCGTGGTCGTGCCGGTGTTTACCGAATACAAGGCCCGGGGGGAGACCGCCGAGGCCTGGCGGGTAGCGGCCGCCGTGGTGAACCTGCTCCTTTTGGTTTTGGCGGCGGTGACCGTGACCGGTTTGGCTCTCGCGCCGGTGCTCGTCCGGCTGATTGCCCCCGGTTTTGACGGGGCCGTTTTGGAACTGGCCGTGACCCTGACCCGGATTATGTTTCCGCTGCTGGTGTTTTCCGGGCTCGCTACGGTGTTCAACGGTTTTTTGAACGCGAACAACATCTTCGGCATCCCGGCTTTCAGCGGCGCGGTGAACAACCTGGTGATTATCGCCGCGGCTCTCACCCTGGGCAGCCTGTTCGGCATCCACGGCCTGGCTTGCGGCACCGTCCTTGGTATGGTGGCCGCTGGCTTGGTCCAGTTGCCCAGCCTTTACCGGGCCGGTTTTCGTTTCCGGCCGGTGATTGACCGCCGCCACCCGGGGGTGAAAAAGGTTTGGCACCTGATGTTGCCCATCACCCTCGGGATCGCCATCAGCCAATTGTACATCTTGATCGACCGGGTGTTGGCCTCGCTCCTGGTGGAGGGGAGTATCGCCGCCCTGAACTTCGCCAATAAGCTGATCCAGCTTCCGGTCAGTCTGTTCGTGCTCGCCCTGAGCACCGCCGTGTTTCCTACTCTGACCACCTGGGCCGCGGAGGGCAAGGAAGCCGAGGTGCGGCACACCATGCGGCGGGCCCTGAGGATCATCGTGCTGACCACCTTGCCGGCGGCGGTGGGGTTGATGGTCTTACGCTACCCCGTGGTGCAGCTCCTTTTTGAACGAGGGGCTTTCGATGAGCGGGCGACCGCCTTGACCGCTTTTGCCCTGCTGTTCTACGCCGTTGGTTTGGTGGGGCTGGCGGCCAACATCCTGCTCACCCGGGGGTTTTACGCTTTCCAGGACACCCGGACACCGGTGAAACTCCTCGTGGTGAATGTGGTGTTGAACCTGGCCTTAAGCCTTGCCCTAATGGGGCCGCTCCAGGTCGGCGGCCTGGCACTGGCCAGTTCGCTGGCCGCCTTGGTGAACACCGGGCTGTTGGTGCGCTTCATGGACCGCCGGCTGCCGGGCCTATGGTGTCCGGCGGAATGGTGCCGGTTCGGGGCCGGGGTGTTGGCCGCTTCCGGGTTGCTGGCCATTGCGGTGTATGCGGTGAATGCGGCGTTGGCCGGGGTGGTGCCCCCCGGTACGATCGGGCTGATCCTGCAGGTCGGGGGGGCGATCGCGGCGGGCGTCGCGGCCTACGTGGCGGCTTGCCTGCTACTCGGTCTTGAAGAGATTGATATCCTGCGCCGGGCCGCCCGCGAACTCGGGGGGTCGTTACTGCGCAACGTTTTCAGGCACGGCCGGTAACCGCTTTTGGCCCCGCGGCATACCATGCTTTCGTGGGGGTGTTGCATGATGCTCAAGGCGTCCCATCTTGCTTCCCGGGACATCATTAACGTGGTGGACGGCCGGCGCCTGGGCCCGTTAAAGGACCTGGAACTCGACAATGAAACCGGCGCGGTGCAAGCCCTGGTGCTGCAGAGCAACCAGCGGTACCTTTGGTTTTTTCGCCGCGGCCGGGACGTGGTGGTGCCCTGGACGCAAATCCGGAAAATCGGGGTGGACGCCATTTTGGTGGAAGTCCCGGTCGCGGAGGTTTCCGGCTCCTGACGGTTTGTTCCCCCGGCCACCGGCTAAAAAGTTTCGGCCTCCCGTTTGTTAACCACCCGTAAAAATAGGGTTGACGATCCATCTTTCCCTCTTTTATAATGGGCGCAAGAATTTACTTTGGGGAGGGGAAGGTTAAATGCGTTTGACCGCCGTTGCGCACGCGTACGGCAGCCGTGCTTTCCGTTGGTGCGAGGAGCTGAGTCTGCCCAAGAAACTGGCCCTGGCCGCCGCCTTCGCGGTGTTCCTGGCGCTGGCCGCCCAGATCCGGCTGCCGGTGCCCTGGAGTCCGGTACCGGTCACCGGGCAAACCTTTGTGGTTCTGTTGGCCGGGGTGCTGCTGGGCCGGAGTTGGGGCGCTTTCAGCATGGGGCTGTACGCCGGTGCCGGGGCCCTGGGCGCGCCTGTTTTCGCCGGCGGGGCCGCCGGCTTGGCCGTTCTCGCCGGTCCCACCGGGGGGTATATTGCCGGCTTTGTATTGGCCGCCGCCTTTGTGGGCTATGCCGTGCGGGCCTATCCGGCCCTGCGCGGCGTGGTGGGCCTTACCGCCCTGCTGCTGGTCGCCAACTTCGTGATCATTCACGGCCTGGGCCTTTTGTACCTGGGTTATCTCACCGGGGCCGACCTGCCCGCGCTGCTGTGGATGGGCACCATTCCGTTCATCGTCGGGGACGTTACCAAGATATTGGCTGCCGTCGCAGTCGCGAGTGTAGTTTTGCCCAGGGAACCGTAAAAAAACCATCCGCCGGCTGCTATGTGGTGTATACCGGGGTCGCCCGTCTTTAGGGGCGGCCGAAATTTTTGCCGGGTTTTTTGACATGTTTTAGACCGACTGCTAAAATTATTTCGTAATTTGCCAAGCAGAAAACCGAGAGATGGGAGCGAGCAACTTGGCGCAACATCTGTTTACGTCAGAGTCGGTTACCGAGGGTCATCCGGACAAGATCGCCGACCAGGTCTCGGACGCCATCCTGGACAGCATTCTTTCCCGGGACCCCCTGGCCCGGGTGGCGTGCGAAACGTTGGTGACCACCGGACTGGTCCTGATCTCCGGGGAAATCACCTGCCAGTGTTACGTGGATATTCCGCACATCGTTCGTGAGACCATACGCGAAATCGGTTACACGCGGGCGAAGTACGGTTTCGACTGTGATACCTGTGCCGTGCTGACCAGCATCGACGAGCAGTCCCCGGACATTTCGATCGGCGTGGATCAGGCCTTGGAGACCAGGGAGGGACAGGCTCTGGACGATCTGTTCGACCGGGTGGGGGCCGGGGACCAAGGAATAATGGTCGGTTACGCTACCGACGAAACCCCTGAACTGATGCCCATGCCCATCGCGCTGGCGCACCGGCTGGCGCGCCGGCTGGCGGCCGTGCGCAAGAACGGGACCTTGCCTTACCTGCGTCCCGACGGCAAGACGCAGGTCACCGTACGGTACGAAAACGGCCGCCCGGTGAAGGTCGACACGGTTGTGATCTCGGCTCAACACCACCCGGCGGTCGATTTGGGCAGCATCCGGGCCGACCTGATCGAGAAGGTGATCCAGCCTGTCGTGCCGGTTCACCTGATCACCAAATCCACCCGCTACCTGGTCAACCCGACCGGAAGGTTTGTCATCGGCGGTCCCCAGGCCGACACCGGCTTAACCGGCCGGAAGATCGTGGTGGACACCTACGGCGGTATGGCGCGGCACGGCGGCGGTGCTTTTTCCGGTAAAGATCCGACCAAAGTCGACCGCTCCGCTTCGTACGCCGCCCGTTACGTAGCGAAGAATATTGTGGCTGCCGGCTTGGCCTCCAAGTGTGAGGTGCACGTGGCTTACGCCATCGGGGTGGCCCGCCCGGTGGCGGTGCGGGTCGATACCTTTGGCACCGGCCGGATAGACGAGCAGCGGTTGGAGAGACTGGTCCGGGAACACTTTGACCTGCGCCCGGCGGCGATTATTCACCATCTGGACCTGCGCCGCCCGATTTACAAACAGACCGCAGCTTACGGGCATTTCGGCCGGAGTGACCTGGACCTGCCCTGGGAACGGACCGACAAGGCCGAAGCCCTGCGGGCGGCCGCCGAGTGAGAAGAGAGAAGTGAGAGGTTGGAAGTGGGATTGAAGGATGGGATGCGGCCGTACGGCCGCATCCGTTATTAATTTTGCTTCTTAACCCTTACTGAAAGCTTTTCAGGCTTTGCCTAGTGACTCTCCCCGCCGTTAACTCTTTTACCCCCGCGCCTCGGGTGTCGGCCTGGAGGAAAACGGACCTTCTTGTCGAATTTGGCAGTCAAGGAGGTGAGGGTCCGGTGCGTGCCAGCCAGGTGCTGCACATACTCTACCTCTGGGCGGTGGTCGTCGGGGCCGCGGTGTTACTCGGGCGGCTTTTCCCCGCGGTTGATCTGGACTTCGGTGTCGAACTGGCCGTGCTGGTGCTGGTGCTGATGGCCGCCGAGTGGCTGGTGGTTTCCTTTCCCCACGGACAGCTTTCCAGCAGCTACGCGGTAACCTTCGGCACTTTTTTGCTTTTCGGACCCGCGGCGGCGGCCTGGGTCAGCGCCCTGGGTACCCTGTTCGGGCAGGGGATTGCCAACCGTGGCAACCCGGTGCGCACCACGTTGTTTAACGCCGCTCAGACCGTGCTGGCGGTTTACGGGGCCTACCTGTTTTACCTGTTCTGCGGCGGCACCGCCTTCCCCGGGGAAATGTTGGTCTTCACCAACGTTTTGCCGCTATTGGCCTTTTCGGCGGCGCACTTTTTGTTAAATCACCTGCTGGTTTATCTTTACCTGCTTCCCGGCGGTCGGCTGCGCTCCGTTGGGTGGCGCCAGGCTCTTTCCTGGGACGCCTCGACCTACCTGTTCCTGGTACCGCTGGGCTTTTTGGTGGCCATGGTTTACCAGGGCGGCGGATTCACCGCCGCCTTTCTGGTTTTACTCCTGAGCCTGGTGGTTCAGGTGTTTCTGCACCGGTACGTCCGCTTGGCACTTACCAACCAGGAATTGCGTGTATTGTACGAGGTGGCTAGGCGACTCGGCAGCAATCACGATTCCGACGCCATGCTCGATATGGTCCTGCGTGAAACCAGGCGGATTGTGCCCTACCACACCGCCGCCGTTTACCTTTGGTCCGAGGAGCGGGGGCTGTTCGTGCCGGCAGTGGTGCACAGCCCTTACGCTGCCGAGCTGCAGGACATCGTCTACGAGCGGGCCGAAGGCATCGTCGGCTGGACGGCCGAGAACAGGGAGTCATGCCTGGTGGCAGATACCCGTACCGATCCGCTGTGGGCCGAAACGTGGGGACTGACGCAGTTTCTGCGTTCCTTGCTGGTTATTCCCTTAGTGCACGAGGATGAGGTCTTGGGGGTGATGGTGATCGGGGAACGGCGTCCGGACGCGTATCACGAGGGTAATTTGCACTTGTTGAACATTGTGGCCGGACAGGTAGCGGTGGCCGTGGACAACGCCCGGCTGCGCCGCCGGATGGACCGGTTGGCCGGCTACGATCCGCTGACCGGCCTGCCGAACCGGTATCATTTCCAGCGGCAGCTGCAGGGGGAACTGGGGCGCACGCGCAACCAGGATCTCCCGCTGGCGGTGGTGCTCGTTGATGTTGGTGGCTTACGGTCTCTAAACGCTCGGTTCGGATTTGCGGTCGGCGATCACGCCTTGATACAGGTCGCCCGGCTGCTGGAGGAAAAGGTAGCGCCGACCGGTACCGTCGCCCGCTACGGCGGGGCCACGTTTGCGCTGCTTCTCCCGGGCACCGGAGAGATCCGCGCCGCCGACCTGACCGAGCGGCTGGAACGCGCCGTCGGGCAACTGTCTTTCGGGGCCGAGGGCCGGGAGGAGCGGCTGCGGCTGACGGTGCGTTCTGGCTTGGCCGTATCGCCCCTGGACGGGGCAACACCCCAAGCGCTTTTGCGCCGGGCCGAGGAAAAGCTTTACACCGCGGTGGCGGCGGCGTCCGCCGCCGTTTGGGGATCAGGGGATGGTTCGGCCGGTGTTTAGCCTGCGTGACGTCTGGAGTGCACTGGTTGATCTGGTTTTTCCCCGGGCCCGGGGTTGTCCGGTTTGCGGCGCCGGGGAGGAACCGGAGCTCTGCCTGGCCTGCCGGGAGGCCATACGGGCGCTGTCCGGGCAGCGACACTGCAACTGGTGCGGGCGTTTTACCCGCAATCTGTGGGCCCATACGCCGTACTGTCCGGATTGCCGGACGGCCCAGTGGCCCTTCGACCGTTGCCGGGCTTACGGGCCGTACGAGGGGGTGCTGCGCGACGCCGTGCACCGTTTAAAGTACGGCGGCGCCCGGGAGTTGGCCCGACCCCTGGGTGAATTCATGGCCCGGGCCGTGCGCGAGCATGTGGCCTACTACACGGCCGATATCTTGGTACCGGTGCCGCTCACCGAGGAAGATTTTATGCGCCGCGGCTTCAACCAGGCGGCGCTATTGGCCAACGTGGTCAGTCGGGAGTTGGGCATCCCGACCCGGGCCGTGCTGGCCAAGGTGCGCCGGACACCAGCCCAGGCCGGGCTGGCGCGGGCGGCGCGCCTTACCAATCTGTCGGGGGCGTTCGCCCTGGTCGGTGACGAAGCGGTTGTCCGGGGACGGGCGGTGGTGGTGGTGGATGATGTGTTTACTACCGGCAGCACTCTATCCGAGGCCGCCCGGGTGCTCCGGGCCGCCGGAGCCGAGCGGGTTTTGGGGTTGGTTTTTGTCGCCGGAAGGTACCCAAACTTAGCCCCAAAAAGCTAATTGCGACATGGAGTAACACTGGATTTGGGGCTATCCACAGCTAAGGAGCCTAGAAACAGGCTTATGCACAGGTTTATCCACGTTATCCACAGGAAATTGTGCCCAATTAGCGGTTCTACAAATCCTGTTTTCGACAATCCTGCTTTTTGCTAGTATCTGCAGGATTTTCCTTGCTTGGCGGGAATAATATACGCCAAGGGACCTGGAACCCGAGGTGATAACCGGCCGGCCCCGTGACTCGGCGGCCGGAAACGGCCTGCGCCCGGTTTTAAGCACTCCGTGGAAAGGGGTTGAGGCTAATGCAGATTCTGGTTAGAGGGAAAAACATCGAGGTGACGCCTGCACTTCGGGGGTATGTGGAAAAAAAGCTGCGGAAGCTCGCCAAATTTGAACAGCATTTCGGGGATGCTCAGGTGACCCTGACGGTCGAGAAGGGCTCCCACCGCGTTGAAGTGACCATACCCGTTGACGGTATGATCCTGAGGGGTGAAGAAACCACCGGGGATATGTACGCTTCTGTAGACTTAGTGGTGGACAAACTCGAAAAGCAAATGGAGAAATACAAGGGGAAGCTGCGGCGGCGGCGGGTGGTCGCTGAGGGTCTGCCTTATGAGGCGGACGATCACGAGGACGATAAAGAGTTTCGGGTCGTGCGGACCAAGCGGTTTACCCTCAAGCCCATGGCGGTGGAGGAAGCCGTGATGCAGATGAATCTTCTGGGACACAATTTCTTCGTGTTTACCAACGCCGAGAATGAGCAGGTGAACGTTGTTTACAGGCGGAAGGATGGAAACTACGGCCTGATCGAACCGGACCTGGGTTAGGGCCGGACGGTCGTTATCGGACACGAGCGCAAGAAAGCCTGGCGGGGCCGGGGTTAAGACCCGGCCCCTTTTTCCAATATGTGTATGTGTGTACTTGAAAGTTTTTAGTTAAAGTGCTAAAATAAACACCGCTATGCGCCAAGAAGGGGAGCATTGAAGGGGGTGACCACCCTTGCTTGGATTTCTGAAAAACATCCTGGACGACAACGCCCGTGAGGTTAAGAAACTGTCGCGGGTGGTGGCGGCCGTGAACGAGCTGGAACCGGAAATCGAAAAACTGTCGGATGCCGATCTGCAGGCCCGGATGCCCGCCTTTAAGGAACGTCTGGCGGCCGGGGCCACCCTGGACGATCTTTTGCCCGAGGTTTTTGCCGTGGTAAGGGAGGCTTCCCGCCGGGTGCTGGGGATGCGGCATTTCGACGTGCAGATTATGGGCGGTGTGGTACTACACCAGGGCCGGATTGCCGAAATGAAGACCGGTGAGGGCAAGACCCTGGTGGCTACTCTGCCGGCCTGTCTGAACGCCCTGACCGGACGGGGCGTACACATCGTGACCGTGAACGATTACCTGGCCAAGCGGGACAGCGAGTGGATGGGTCAGATCTACCGTTTCCTGGGACTTTCCACCGGCCTGATCGTGCACGGGCTGAGCCCGGCCGAGCGCCGCGAGGCCTACGCGGCCGATATCACCTACGGGACCAACAACGAGTTTGGTTTCGATTACCTGCGCGATAACATGGCTATCTACCCCCAGGACCTGGTGCAGCGTGACCTGCATTACGCCATCGTGGACGAGGTGGATAGCATCCTGATCGACGAGGCGCGCACGCCGCTGATCATCTCCGGGCCGTCCAGCAAGCCGACCGACCGGTACTACACCATGGCCCGGTTGGTGCCCAGGCTGCGGCCGGGGACGCATTACACGGTGGATGAAAAAGCGCGCACCGTCAGTCTGACCGAGGAAGGGTTCGCCAAGTGCGAAGAATTATTGAAAATCCCCAACCTGGCGGATCCGGAGCACGAGGAGACGCTGCACCACTTGAACCAGGCGCTCAAGGCGCACACCTTGTACAAGCGCGATCGTGATTACGTGGTCAAGGACGGCCAGGTGATCATTGTAGACGAATTCACCGGCCGTTTGATGTTCGGCCGCCGGTATAGTGACGGTTTGCACCAGGCTATCGAGGCTAAGGAAGGCGTAAAGATCGAGCGCGAGTCGCAGACGCTGGCCACCATCACGTTTCAAAACTACTTCCGCATGTATGATAAGCTGGCCGGCATGACTGGTACGGCGGAGACCGAGGCCGAGGAGTTCAGGAAGATTTATGGGCTGGACGTGGTGGTAATTCCCACCCACAAACCGATGATCCGCCAGGATTTGCCGGACGTGGTTTATAAAACCGAGGAGGCCAAGTTCCGGGCGGTGGTGGAGGAAATTGCCCGGCGGCACGCCACCGGCCAGCCGGTGCTGGTGGGCACGATTTCCATTGAGAAGTCGGAAGTGCTGAGCCGCATGCTTACCCGGCGGAAGATCCCCCACCAGGTCTTGAACGCCAAGTATCACGAGAAAGAGGCCGAGATCGTGGCCCAGGCCGGGCGGATCGGCGCGGTGACCATTGCCACCAATATGGCCGGGCGCGGTACCGACATTCTACTGGGCGGCAACCCCTCTTTCCTGGCCCTGCAGGAGATGCGCAAGCGCGGCTATCCCCCGGAAGTTATCGCCGAGGCTGCGGAATACGGCCCGTGCACTGCGGAGGTGGCCGAGGCCCGGCGGGTGTACCGCGAGCTTTACGAGGAGTTCAAGAAGGTGACCGATGCTGAGCGCGACCGGGTGGTGGCCTTGGGCGGGCTGCATATCATCGGCACCGAGCGTCACGAAGCCCGCCGTATCGACAACCAGCTCCGCGGCCGCTGCGGCCGCCAGGGCGACCCGGGTACGACCCAGTTTTTTGTGTCTCTGGAAGACGACCTCCTGCGGCTCTTTGGCGGGGACAACATTGCCGGACTGATGGAGCGGCTGAAGCTTGACGAGGATGCGCCTCTGGAACACTCGCTGATCAGCCGTTCCCTGGAAACCGCGCAGCGGCGGGTGGAAAACCGGAACTTCAGTATCCGCAAGCACGTGTTGAACTACGACGACGTCATCAACCAGCAGCGGGAACTGATTTACCGGCAGCGGCGCCAGGTGCTGGTGGAAGAAAACCTGGCGCCGGTGGTGCGGCAGATGATGGCCGAAGTGGCCGCCCGGGCGGTGGCTACCTACGCTCCGGAAGGGGTCTACCCGGAAGAGTGGAATTACGAAGGTTTGTGTGACTATATGGCCTATATCCTGCCCGGGACCGAAAAGCTGACGCCGGCGGACCTGGAGACCCGGTTGGGCAAGAAACGCGATGATTTCCGCCGGGAGGAGCTGAAGCAGTTTTTCCTGGACGAGATGGAGCGGGCGTACGCGGCCCGCGAGGCTGAGTTGGGCAGCGAGGTTCTGCGGGAGATCGAGCGTGTGGTCATGCTGCGCATCGTGGACGAGAAGTGGATGGATCACCTGGACGCCATGGACCAGTTGCGCGAGGGTATCGGCTTGCGGGCTTACGGTCAGAAAGACCCGCTGGTGGAATATAAATTCGAAAGTTACGACATGTTCCAGAACATGATCGCCAGCATTCAGGAGGAAACGGTTCGTCACCTGTTCCGGGTGCAGTTGGCGCAGCGCGATCAATTGCAGCGCCGACAGGTGCAGGAAAACCGGCCTGGCGTTGATACGGCCGGCGCCAGGCAGCCGGTGCGGCGGCAAAAGAAGGTCGGCCGGAATGACCCCTGTCCTTGCGGCAGTGGTAAAAAGTATAAGAAATGCTGTGCCCGAAAGGAGAGCGAACGGGCGGTCGGATAAACAGTCACCGGCGGCCGGTCATTGGTCGCCGAAAAAAATGAGGGGGGTATTGGTTTATGTATGTAGAGCTGAACAGGACTTTCGCCGAGCTGCGGCGGCGGCTTGCCAACCTGGAGCACTCTCTTTGACCTGGCCGGAAAAAGCGCCCAAATCAGGTGACTGGAAAAGCGTATGGGAGCGCCGGACTTTTGGCAGGACCAGGAGCAGGCGCAGAAGTTAACCCGGCAGGTGGCCGGGTTACGCCGACAAGTGGAAACCTTTGAGACTCTCCGCCGTGATTTTGAGGACACGGCCGTGTTGTTGGAACTCGGGGAGGAGGATGATGACGCCGAAACGGCGGCCGAGGTTGAGCGGCAACTGGCCGAACTGGACCGGCGGGTGCGTGCGCTGGAGCTGGAATTGTTGCTTTCCGGGCCGTACGACACGCGAAACGCGATCATCAGTTTGCACGCCGGCGCCGGGGGGCTGGAGGCCCAGGACTGGGTGGAGATGCTTTTCCGGATGTACGTGCGCTGGGCCGAAAGGTGGGGTTATGCGGTAGAGGTTTTGGACATGCTTCCGGACGACGAGGCCGGATTAAAGAGCGTCACCTTCCAGGTTTCCGGACCGTTTGCTTACGGATATCTGCAGTCCGAAAAGGGTGTGCACCGGCTGGTGCGCATATCGCCTTTTGACGCCGGAGGACGGCGCCACACCTCCTTCGCGTCTGTTGATGTGTTGCCGGAGGTGGAAGAGAGTGCCGAAGTGGAGATCAACCCTGAGGACCTCCGGATAGATACCTTCCGGTCGGGGGGAGCCGGCGGCCAGCACGTGAACAAGACCGATTCGGCGGTGCGGATCACTCACCTGCCCACCGGGATCGTAGTTACCTGCCAGAACGAACGTTCGCAGCAGGCCAACCGCAACGCGGCTATGAAGTTGTTAAAGGCCCGGCTGCTGGATCTGGAACTGCGGAAGCGGGAGGACGAAATCGCCGCCCTGCGCGGTGAGCAGAAGGAGATTGCTTGGGGCAGCCAAATCCGGTCCTACGTGTTCCACCCTTACACCCTGGTGAAGGATCACCGGACCAAGACCGAGAAGGGTAACGTGGAGGCGGTGATGGACGGTGAAATCGACGAGTTCATCCAGTCCTACCTGGTCTGGAAGGCTCGGGAGGGATAGAATGGCTTTTAGCGGAGAGCGGGTTTTTCCCGCTCTCCGCGCTATTTTTCGGCACCCGAAACACCTGGTTTTTGTTTGTCGTTTAGCAGGAATCCGCGTCGAATAAAATGAATATTACCCAGCGAAAGTAACGGTTGGAGGAGGTAGGTCATTGGATATGGATCAGGCCGTGGCCGAACTGGCGGAAAAAGCGCGGGTGATCCGCCGGCACATCATTGCCATGCTCGGCGAAGCCGGTTCCGGACACCCCGGTGGTTCCCTTTCGGCTGCGGATATCGTCACCGCCCTCTACTTCCGGGAAATGCGCCTGGACCCGTCCCGGCCCGACTGGCCAGAGCGGGACCGCTTCGTGCTGTCCAAGGGGCATGCTGCGCCGGTGCTCTACGCGGCCCTGGCCGAGCGCGGCTACTTTCCGGTGGAGGAATTGGGCACCTTGCGCAAACTGGGCAGCCGCCTGCAGGGGCACCCGGACATGAAAAAACTTCCGGGAGTAGAGATGTCGACCGGTTCCCTCGGGCAGGGGCTGGCGGTCGCCAACGGCATGGCGCTAGCGGCCCGGCTGGACGGTCGGGACTACCGCGTATACGCTCTGCTGGGAGACGGTGAGCTCCAGGAGGGTCAGGTCTGGGAAGCCGCCATGGCGGCGGCCCACTACGCCTTGGAAAACCTGGTCGCCATCGTTGACTACAACGGGCTGCAGATCGACGGGCCGGTGAGCGAAGTGATGGCGCCGGAACCGGTGCCTGACAAGTGGCGGGCCTTCGGCTGGCACGTGCTGGAGATCGACGGGCACGACATGCGGCAGATCCTGGCGGCGTTTGCCGAGGCGCGGCACACCCGGGGCCAGCCGACGGCCATCATCGCCCGTACCGTCAAGGGTAAGGGCGTGTCATTTATGGAAAACGAGGTCGACTGGCACGGGGTGGCACCCAAGGGTGAGCAGATTGCACAGGCCTTGGAAGAACTTGCCTAAAAGGATCGATATCAAGATTTAGATAGGAGTCATCAGGACATGACCAAGATTGCAACCCGGGAGGCCTACGGCCAAGCACTGGTAACGTTGGGCGCGGAAAACCCAGACGTGGTGGTGCTGGACGCCGACCTGGCCAAATCCACCAAGACCCTTGCCTTCAAAAAGCATTTCCCCCACCGTTTCTTTGATCTGGGGATCGCCGAGGCGAATATGATCGGTACGGCCGCGGGGTTGGCAACGGCCGGTAAGATTCCTTTTTGCAGCACCTTTGCCGTGTTTGCCACGGGGCGGGCGTACGACCAGATCCGGCAAAGCGTGGCCTATCCCAACCTGCACGTGATCATCGCCGCCACCCACGCCGGAATTACCGTCGGGGAGGACGGCGCTTCCCACCAATCGGTGGAGGATCTGGCGCTGATGCGCGCCATGCCCAATATGACCGTTTTTGTACCGGCGGACGCTGTGGAGACCGCGGGCGCCGTGCGCGCCGCGGTTGCTTGCGACGGGCCGGTGTACATTCGTTTGGGGCGGTCCGGTGTACCGGTGCTCCACGGGGACGATTTTGAGCTTGTGCCGGGGAAAGCGGTGGAGATGCGCCGGGGCCTAGATGCGACCATTATCGCTTGCGGGTTGATGGTCGCCCAGGCGCTGGAAGCCGCCGAACAGCTGGCCGCCGAGGGGATCGACGTCGGGGTGTTGAACGTGCACACCTTGAAACCGCTGGATGTTCAGGCCATTGTTAATGCTGCCCAGCGGACGGGGGCGATCGTCACCGCCGAGGAACACAGCATTATCGGTGGGCTGGGGAGCGCGGTGGCCGAGACTCTGGCCGAGCACTACCCGGTGCCGATGCTGCGGGTGGGCCTGCGGGACGTTTTCGGCGAGTCCGGCAAACCCGACGAGTTGTTGCGGAAGTACGGTCTGACGGCCGAAGATATCGCCAATGCCGTCCAGAGTCTGATTTAATTAGTATCTACCCTGAAAATAGACGGCGGTTGCCGGGCGGCAGTTGCCGGTATAGCAGTCTTAACCAATACATCGACTATCAACTAGCTCGCGGCGTAGGGTATAATCATTCACTAAAAAAGGAAAAGAGCCCGGTAGGCTCTAATTGTAGACCCAGTTTTGGGTTAGGAATTGAAACCTCCAAATGAGCCAAGGGACGGTTCTCTGACTCAGATTTCACTTAACGTCCCGCGGACATTGAGCGAAGCGCAATTTAGGCAGAGCATAGCGGAGCCGTATGCCGTTGTTGCCGGATCGTACGGTGGTGAGCTTGGTTTTTATTTTTGTCAGGATCAATACCTTTAGTAATCCAATCTATTCCTGGTTTTTCCCAATCAATCACTGTCGATGCACCAATATATCTTTCCCCATGTATAAACTCCGGTTTCTTTGGCGGTTCTTTTCCGACCACCTTTTCATTTCATCGCTTTTGTTGGACAATAACGTGCCTGTTAGGTTTTGGCTTCACTGTTATACACTATATAAAAGGGGAGAAGCGTTAAGCATCTCTGGCTGCCTTTTTGATTACCTTCTGCGTTTGCAGACTACCGGTGAGGAAGGGAAACGCCGGTCCATTAAATTTGGATGTAACATACAGCTTGTTTGTTTTCAGAAAGCAAACCCGGTCAGGTCTGCAGTACATTGATCCAGGCCTTGACTCCGATAAACTCCCTGAGTTTGGCTTTTATGAAGCGGATTGCTTCGCTCAGCCACCGGTTCGGGGCCAGCCTGAGGTGCCGGTACCGGCCGTTGCCGACAATATTGCCGGGTACATTGATGATCAACCTCCGCACCGTAGGCACCTCGGTACGCGCGATGTTTTCCGGTAACAAAGCCTGCCGGAACCAGTTGAGCAGGTTGTAAGCCAAGACCTTGATCCACATGAAAGCCTTGTTCTAAAAAAGTACACAAAAATGTAACAAATTAGATATAGTTTTGTAATAATCATCCGGTATACTTAAGCCAGCAGGTGAGCACCGCGGGCCATCTGACAAAACCAAACAAAGGGGAGATG
>ENA-OSAE01000150-OSAE01000150.1-marine-sediment-metagenome-genome-assembly--contig:-NODE-150-length-49468-cov-50.261935_pt1 | contig 49468 bp, 48 predicted proteins | sample MGYA00237870_ERZ529317 | MGnify/ENA primary metagenome ERZ529317 (study PRJEB26369, sample SAMN03142812) | marine sediment metagenome | biome: marine; feature: borehole; material: sediment... | reverse complement strand
ACTTCCTCCCCAGCGAGTTCGACCACGCCGATCCCCTGCCCGGGCCGCCCATCCCCTACCCCACCGAGACCAACCCCTGCGATCCCGACACCGACCACGATGGGCTCACCGACTACGAGGAGCGGTACCAGCCGAACCCCGCGGCGGCCTACCCGTTCAACCCCACCAACCCCCTGGACCACGATACCGACAACGACTGGCTGTTCGACGGCGAGGAAGTGGATTACGTGTGTACTGAGCTCGTCTTCGAAAATCTCGACGACGATGGCGACGGGCTGATCGACGAGGATCCCGACGACGGGATCGACAACGACGGCGATGGCTACGTGGACGAGGACGGCCCCAACTACGAGGTGATCCACGTCCCGGTTTTGGACCCCACCAACCGGGACTCCGACTCGGATGGGTTCATCGACGGCCTCGATCCCGATCCCTGCAACTCGCCCCTCATCCCTATCGTGGCCCCGCCGGGGAGCCTCCCCACGGATACCGATGGCGATGGCTTCGCCGATGAAGACGAAGAGATCGCCGGGACGGATCCCCTGGACCCCGAGAGCTATCCCTGCGCCTTCACAGCCGATCTCGACCTGGACGGGGTGGAGGACGACCGGCTCTGGCTCGTCACCGCCGATATGGAATGCAGCGCCGAGGTGGTGGTCGTCGATATCGACTCCGACGTCCTCGTGGACGCGCGGATCCAGGTGGTGAAGGCCCGGGACTTCGCCCGGGGCGATTTCGACGGGGATGGCGCCGAGGACGACGCCCGGTACGTGGTGAGCTTCGCCCTGGCCGGCCGGCGGGTCCTCCACCCGCGGGTCGTGGTCACCGTCTACGACTACGGGTGCGATCTCTCAGTGGATAGGGTCGAAGTGAAACGCGATTGACACGACGGTCCCAAGGAGGTTCAGCTTGGGCGCTGCGTGGGTGGATCTCGTCGCGACTTATCTCCCCGACGTCCCACCCTCGCCGCTGCGCTCCGACCCAGATAGTTTCTCATAAAGCCGAAGATACTCTCGTGCGGAAGCGGCCCAGGAGTGATCCTCCCGCATCCCCCGGACCATTATGCGCACCCAGGCTTCGGGGTCGCGGCGATACAGGCCCACCGCGCGCTTGAGCGCCGCGAGCATCGCCTCGGCCCTGTACTCCTCGAATACGAAGCCGTTTCCAGTATCCGAGCGGGGATCGTACTCCCGGACCGTGTCCCTGAGCCCGCCGGTGGCCCTGACCACCGGCACCGCGCCGTACCTCAGGGAGTACATCTGGTTGAGGCCGCAGGGCTCGAACTTGGAGGGCATGAGAAAGATATCACAGGCGGCCTCGATCCGGTGGGCCCATTCCTCGGAGAAGGTGATCAGCGCCGCCGCCCGGCCGGGGTACCTCCGTGTAGCCCGCGCGAAGAACTCCTCGTACTCGGGATCCCCAGTCCCGAGGAGCACGAACTGGATCCCCAAGGACATCATGCGCTCGAAGGCCTCCATCACCAAGTCGAATCCCTTTTGGTCCACCAACCGCGAGATCATTCCTACCAAGGGCACTTTGGGCTCCGGGGAGAGGCCGAGGGCCTTTTGTAGCTCGGCCTTGTTGGCGGCTTTTCCCGAGGGATCGTCGGCGGAGTAATTGGCCCAGATGAGGGGATCGGTCTTTGGGTCCCAGACGTCGTAGTCGATCCCGTTGAGGATCCCCACAAGCTCCCCCTTCGCAGCGCGTTCCCGCAGGATCTCCTCCAACCCCTCTCCGTTCTCTTGGATTTCCCGGGCGTAGCTGGGAGATACGGTGGTCACGAGGTCCGCGAACTTGATCCCCCCATAAAGCAGATTGAGTTTGCCCCGGTAGGTGATGGCCGAGATCCCCTCGTCGGGCAATCCCAGGGCAACTGCCCTCTCCAGGGGATAAATTCCCTGGTGGGCGAGGTTATGGATGGTGAGGAGGATCTTCGCGCTCCGGGGAAAACCCCTGAAGCGGAGGTATGCAGGGACAAGGGAAGTGTGCCAATCGTGGATGTGGAAGATATCGGGCGCGAATCCCACCGCGCCCGGAAGCTCCAACGCGGCCCGGGAAAGGAGGGCAAACCGCTCCAGGGAGTCAGGGTACGCCTCTCCCCGCTCACCGTATATCCCGGCACGGTCGAAGTAGGGGGGATAATCGAGAAAGTAGATAGGGCCCCCTTTGGGGCGTGTGCCCTTGAGGATCCGGCAGTGGCACGGGCCCCCGCCCATGGCGATGGAAAGTTCTCCGGCTTCCGCGAGCTCGATATTGTCCTCTACCCCACGGTATTTAGGGATGAAAATCGCTGTTTCCACGCTCAATTCCCTCAGGGCCTTGGACAAGGCCCACACCACATCCGCAAGCCCTCCCACCTTGGCGTAGGGAGCACACTCCGCTGCCACAAACAAAACTTTCATCGTGTGTTCACCTCGTCCGCACTATACCAGGAAAGGGGTCAGTTTGCCCCACGGAAGGGCGCGGGGCTAGTGAGAGCCGCTTCCCGAATCAAAGCCTCGAGCCGATCCACGAAGTCCTCCACTGCTTCCTTCGGCCCCACCCCAGGGCCGAGCCATCGGCGCAGCTGGTGGAGGTGCTCCGAGACCCAGAGGTAGAGGTCGGCCTCGGTACGTCCGGGGAAGAAGTCCAGGATCCGCGTTTTGCGGAAGGCCTCCACCAAAGGCTTGTAGACGTTGTCGTACCAGGAAACCACCGCCTCCTGGAAGGGAATCTCCCTCCCCTCTTCCTTCGCCCGGAAGTAACGGTGGACCTCGATGTGCTCCAACAGTACCCGGTATTTGCCGAGCTCCGAGAACTCTATCCGCGCTTCCGGGCGGAGCTCCTGTAGGTTCGTCTGCCGCAGGAACTCCGAATACTCGGCCTTGATGAGGAGCTCCCGGTCGGTGATCCCGGCCTCCAGGGGGACGTTGGGGATGAACTCGGTGACTTCGGCGTCGATGAACTTGGCGCCGCGTTCTCGGGCGGCGGCCACCCGGTGGTGGCCGTCCTCCACGAAGTAGATCTCCCCCACCTTGTAGAGCCGCACCGGGGGGAGGATCTCCCCTTTCTCCATGGCGCGGCCGATCCGCCGGAGCCTGTCTTTATCGGCTTTGAGGGGGAGGAAAGCCCGGGAGAAGTCCTGGTAGCGGCCCACGCTCCCCACGATCTTCTCGATCTCCACCTCCCGGAACCCTAGATACCTCCAGCCGCGGATGTGGATCTTCTCTTTGACGAGGTCGAAGGGGAGGAGGGTGTCAGACTCCCGGGGCGGAGACGGACTGGAGCCCCTCGCCCTCCCCGGGGCGGCCAACCTCGATATCCAGGACCTTATAGCCGTGAACATGGATCACCTCCGTCTCCCGATACCTCACCGGGGCGGTGTCCGCGGTGGCGGGGTGGGTGTGGCCGTGGATCAGGTAACGCGGCCGGTACCGCTCCATGAACCGCAGAAACCCCTTGAACCCCCGATGGGGGAGGTCCCCGGCGTCGTGGATCCCCCACGGGGGCGCATGAGCCAGAAGGATATCGAGGTAGCGGCCCCTGGTCAAGCGGTTGAGGAGGAGCTTGGGCTCCATCCGGGCTATCTGCCAACGCATCTCCCGCTCGGTGTACTGACGGGGCGCGTGGGGGCGGTAACGGAAACTTCCCTCCAGCCCACCGATGAGGAGCCCCTTTACCTCCACCACCCGGCCCCCGGCGTTGATGCAGCCCCGGGGGGCCCGGATCTCCTGGCCCCACTCGGTGAGGAGGACGTGATCGTGGTTTCCGAACACATACACCAGGGGCACGTTCAACACCGAGACGATGTACTCGAGGTAGTAAAAGGGGAGATCCCCACAGGAGAGCACGAGCTCCACATCGGGCAGGCGTTCCGCCAACCCCTCGTGGTAGATCTCCGGGCGGACCTCGTCGCTCACCACCAACACCTTCATGGTCGCTCCCGGCATTTTGCACTTCACAATGCCGGTGTCAATGTTTATAATGTGGAGTCGAGGGATCCCCCTCGAAAAGGCAAACCCGTCGCGAGGCGGGGGCGCAAAGCCGACGGACCTCTCCGAGGTGGCCGGGCTGCCGAAAGGGGTGATGGAGTTGTTGAGGGGGCCCCGGTGGGGCCTTGTTGTTTTGGGTTTGTGCCTCCTCGCCTTCTTGGGGTGGGGAAACGGTGTTGGTGTGCAGATCACGAGTCGGGTCAAGGCTGTCACCGTTTTGGAATACGAGGGTCGTCTGTATAAGGATGGATTCCTTGTCCCCGTGCGGTTGACCGTGTCCCCCGAGGGCACTTACTTCGTGGGCAAGATCGTGCTCGAAGTCTTAAGCAACACTCCCTGGGAACTCCGGATTTACCCCGTGGAATTCCATGTGGGGGACCGTGTTGTGCGGCCGGAGAGGATCCTCCTCTTTTGGGGGGAGAGGAGGTTTTCCCTGGGGGTGAGCTCCCATGTTTCCATCACGGAGGAGCGGGGGGGGTGGCCCTTGGAACTTGAGATCCGGGTGATCGTCCCGCCCGAGGTCGATGGCTCCGAAGGGGGGAAGGCGGAGCTCACCCTCAGCCTCTCCGTGTCCGGGGCTCGCCCTTGAGGCCGGAACCGGTGAGGACGAGAACCACTGTTTCCGAGGGGGCAAACAACCCTTGCTTTAACAGTTTGCGCAGGCCGGGAAGCACTACCGCCGAAGTGGGCTCCACGTAGACCCCTTCTTCTGCGGCGAGTTCCCGTTGGGCTCCCAGGATCTCCTCTTCCGCTACGGCTGCGGCCCCTCCACCGCATTCCCGCAGCGCGGCCAGGATCTCCCGACCCCGAGCGGGCGCGGCGATGGACACCCCTTCCGCCACCGTGGGAACGGGCTCGATGGGAACGGGGACTTCCTCCCCTAACTCCCACGCCCGGACGATGGGGGCGCAGGCCTCGGCTTGGATCGCGGAGATCCGGGGCATACGCTCGATCCAACCGAGCTCCACAAGTTCCCGGAACCCCAGGTAAAGGCCGAGGTAGAGGCCGCCGCCCCCCAGGGGCACCACCACGTGATCCGGGGCTTCGTACCCCATACCCTCGTAAAGCTCGTAGGCCAGAGTCTTCAGGCCCTGGACGAAATACGGGGATTCGTTGTGGGAAGCGTACACGTGTTCCCCCTTCCCCGTGGCCTCCACTACCGCCGCCTCGGCTGCGCTACGGGGGCCGGGCACCCGCACGAGGGCCGCCCCGTAGGTTTCGATCTGCGCCAATTTCTTCGGGGAGGCGTATGTCGGGACATACAGGGTGGCCACGAGTCCCGCCCGGGCCGCGTAGGCCGCCAAGGCCGCCGCCGCGTTGCCGGAGGAGTCGTCGGCCACCTTCTCGACGCCGAAACCGCGCAACACCGAGACCAGCACCGAGGCTCCCCGGTCCTTGAAGGAGCCGGTAGGGTTGGCCCCCTCGAGCTTCAAGAGGAGATCGATCTCGAGTTCCGGACCTATGCGGACCGAGGGAACCAAAGGAGTATCCCCCTCCCCCAGCGAGACGGGCTCCGCCGGGGGGAGGAAGGGGGAATAGCGCCAAACCCCCTGCCCCCTCAGATCCTCCGGTGCCACCGGAGGGAGGCCCTTACGGTACTCCAGTGGCACCCCACACCGCGGACACCTGAGGGGCTCGGGGACGGGGATGGCCGTGTAGAAGCAAATGGGACAGTAGAGTTCTCCGTTCACCTTCCCTCCCAGATTTCGAGGAATCGTTGGGCATCTCGATACATGGTGTCGTTGTTGAAGAGGAGGTAAACCTCCTCCACGTCGAGCTTCCCCAGCTCCTCCGCGAGCCAACGGAGGTCCGCGTCGGTGTAGGTGTAGCGGTACATCCGCTGGCCGGGAGGCGAGCCATGGAGGCGGAGGTAGGTGAGGTCCCGGGTGAGGACGGGGAGGGATTTAAAGGGGTCGGTGCAGTGGACGAGGTCATATTCCCGGCAGATGCGTTCCACCAGCTCCCGCTCCTCCTCCCACTTCCCCCGGGGCTCCCACACGAGGAGGAAATCCCCGGCATCGAGTTCGCCGAAGAACTCCGCCAACGCGGAGACGTTTCCTTCCGTGGGGCCGAAGGAAGCGGGGGTCTGGATGAGCACAATACGGGACCGCAGCGCCGCGGCGATCTCCAGGGTACCCGCGAAGCTCTCCCGCGCCAGCTCCCCCCGGAACCTGGCCTCGTGGGTCAGCCCTTGATAGGCCTTCACGGTGAAGGAAAACCCGGGGTTGACGGAGTCGGCGATCTCCCGCCACCTCCGGGCGGTGGAGGGCTTGGGGAGCTTGTAGAAGGTGGAGTTCACCTCGACGAGCTCGAAGTGGGCGGCGTATAGGGCGAGCTTGTGGGGGTATTTCGCGCGCCAATCCGGCTCCCCCACGTCATCCCCTCGCAGGTAGTTCCAGCCACAACATCCAACGTGTAACCGCATCCTCCCCCATTTTACGGTCGGACCTCCTTGGGACGAGGCGCGGATGTCCCCTCGGCCTAGCTCCGTCTCAGCAGATCCTCCACCTCCGCCAAGTTAGGGAGGGAGGGTTGTGCTCCGAGCCTGGTGGTGGCCAATGCTCCCGCGGCGCAGGCGAACCTGACCGCGTCCTCCATCCCCTTCCCCCGGGCAATGGCCACGGCCAGGGCCCCGTTGAACGCGTCCCCGGCGGCGGTGGTATCCACTGGATCCACGGGGAAGGCGGGGATATGGAGTTCCCCCTCCCGGGAAACGAGGAACGCCCCCCGCTCCCCCAGGGTCACCACCACGTATTTCGGCCCCCACGCGAGAAGCTTCCGGGCGGCGGAGGGAAGGGCCTCCGGATCTCCAACATCGACGCCGGCCATGTGGGAAAGTTCCACCTCGTTTGGGGTGAGGATATCCACCTTCTCCAGGAGCTTGGGCGGAAAGCTCCGCGCAGGGGCCGGGTTGAGGATGGCCACGAGCCCGGAGTCCCTGGCCAGGGAGAGGGCCGCTTCCACCGCCTCATCGGGCACCTCTAGCTGCACGAGTAAAACCTCCGCCTCCCGGAAGGCGCGTTCTGCTTTCCTCACGTCCCCTGCCGACAGGCGCCCGTTGGCCCCGGGGACGACGATGATCCGGTTCTCGCCCCCCTCCTCCACCACGATCAGCGCCACCCCGGAAGGAGCGTCGGGGTCGATGGTTATGTGGGATGTATCGATCCCCTCGCGGCGGAAGCCCTCAAGGTTCCTCCTACCGAAATCGTCGTTTCCCAGGCGAGCTATGAACGTGACCGCTCCCCCCAGGCGGGCCGCGGCCACGGCCTGATTGGCACCCTTTCCCCCGGGGACGGTGACGAAGCCTTTGCCCACCACGGTCTCCCCCGCTCGGGGAGCCCTCTCGGCCTGGACCACCAGGTCCATGTTGGCACTTCCCACCACCACTATCTTCATCGGGGTTCCTCCGTGTCTATTCCCCTCCCACCATGAGCTTCACGGCCTCATCGATGGTCAGCTCGTCTGCAGGAAGATCTCCCACTTTCTCGCCTTTGCGCAGGATCACGATCCGATCGGCCACGGCGAATACCTCCTGTAGGGTGTGGCTTATGAACACCACCCCGATATCCCTCTCCTTCAGCTTCCGCACGAGATCCAAGACCTTTCGCGTCTCCTGGACCGCCAGGGCGGCGGTGGGCTCGTCCATGATGAGGAGCTTGGGTTCCCGGTAAAGGGCCCGGGCGATGGCCACCGTCTGGCGCTGCCCCCCGGAAAGCTCGCCGGCCAGAGCGTTCAGATCCCCAATGTTGACCTTCAGTCTCTCAAGCAGCGCCCGCGCCTCCCGGAGCATCCGTCCTTTATTTAGCAATGCCATCAAACTCTGTCCGCCCACCAACGCCGGCTCCCGCCCCAGGAAGATGTTCGCGGGCACATCCAGGTTGTCCACCAGGGCGAGCTCCTGGTAAACGGTCTCGATCCCATGTTCTTTGGCGTCTTTGGGGCTGCGGAAGCGGACCTTTCGCCCCTCGACGACGATCTCGCCCTTGTCAGGAGGAAAGACTCCCGAGAGGATCTTGATGAGGGTAGATTTGCCGGCGCCGTTGTCCCCGATCAGCCCCACAACCTCACCGCGATGGACGTGGAAATCCACTCCCTTTAGGGCATGTACGCCCCCGAACCATTTGTGGATCCCCCGCATCTCCACCCAGGGGCGTCCGCCGTTCTCCCCGCCCATCAGAAGATCACCCCCGCCTCGAGGATCACGTTGGCGTAGGGGGTGGCCTCGCCGGTGCGGATCACCGCTTTGGCCCCCCGGACAAGCTCCTTCAGGCGTTCATGGGAGACCTTCTCGATGGGCACCCCCGGGAAGGTTTCTTGCAGGAACTCCAAGTTCGCACGGTTGTGGTCCCACATTTCTTCGGCCACGAACAACCTCTGCACCTCCATCTCCCGGGCCACGGCACCCACCACGTCCCTGAAGGAAGGAATCCCGGGCACCAGCGCTAGGTCAACGCGCACCACGCCCTCGGGGATGGGGAGGCCACAGTCGGCGATCACGACCCGATCACCGTGCCCCAGCCGGGCGATGACCCAGTTCAGCCGGTCGTTCAATATCCCGCCTTTCTTCATCCCGAACCCCCTTCACTTGGCGAATTTGATCCCCCGGGAAAGGGAGATGGCGGCGACGGCGAGGATCAAGCCCTTGGCGATGTACTGGTAAAAGGCCCCAACTTTCAGGAGGTTGAGGATGTTGCCCAACACGGTCATGACCAGCGCACCGAAGAACGTCCCCACAAGGGATCCTACCCCGCCGCTCAGGCTCACCCCACCGAGCACCGCGGCGGCGATGGCGTCGAGCTCATATCCTTCCCCCGCTGTGGGGTAGGCGGCGTTGAGGCGGGCATCGAGCATCACGCCCCCGATGGCGGCGCAGAGGCCGGCCAAGATGAACACAAGGAGCTTCACCCGGCGCACGTTCACACCCACAAAGCGCGTTCCCGTCTCGTTCCCTCCCACTGCATACACGTAGCGGCCGAACCGGGTATGGGAGAGGGCCAGCTGCCAAAGCACGTACACCCCAAACGTGATCAGGAAAAGCAGGGGAAGGGGGCCCGCGTACCCCGCTATGGCCCGGAAGCTCTTGAGGAACCCCGACACGGGGCGCCCGTTGGTGAGGACCAGGGTACCGCCCCGGGCCACGGCCATCATGGCCAACGTAGCAATGAAGGAGGGGATCCGAACCCAAGCCACCATCAGTCCGTTCAGCGCTCCGGCCAGGACCCCTACCCCCAGGCCCCCCAGAACGGCCAAGGGGATCGCCACCCCCGCCCACTTCATCAGGACCGCGGTCACGGAACCGCTGATGGCCAGCACCGCTCCCACGGAGAGGTCGATCCCGCCGGTGAGGATGACACACGCCTCCCCCGCGGCCAGGATGGCGATGATGGAGACCTGGGAGAGGACGTTCTTGATGTTCATGGGCGTGAGGAAGTGGGGAGAGAGGGAAGCGGCCACGATCACCAACAACGCCAGGGCCCCCAGGGGGAACAGGACCCGGTTCCGGTTTATCCGTCGAAGCCAAATCTTAGGATCCATCGGCGCGATTCGAGGTTAAAAGCAAAGGGCCCGGCAGGCCAGGCCGCCGGGCCCAGAAGGTCCGACTTCGCCTCAATCCGTGCCCGGAAGGGCCGGCGGAGTACGGGTGATCTGCGCCACCTGGTCCACGTTTTCGGCGGTCACCACCGCCACGGGGGTGGGGATGAAGAGAGCCCCAGTGGGCGGATAGACCGGGGTTCCCGCAGGCGGACGCCAACCTTCGACGAGGTAACGGTAGGCGGCCTCCACGCCCCAGTAGCCCTGGATGTAGGGGGCTTGGGCCACGGTGCCCACCAACTCCCCGGACTTAACCGCGGCCACGGCGTCATCGATGGCGTCGAACCCCATGATGAGGATCCCGTCGGGGAACCCCACCTTCAGGCCCGCTGCCTTGATGGCCTCCAGGGCCCCCAGGGCCATCTCGTCGTTAGCGGCGATCACCGCGTCTATGTCGGTGGTGGTGGCAAGGATGTCGGCCATCACCTGGTACCCCTTGGCCCGATCGAAGTATGCGGTAAGGTCGGCCACGACCTCGATGGCGCCGCCGGCGATCAGGGGGTTGAACACGTTCTTAAACCCCTCTTCCCGCTCCACCGCGGCCGATGCCCCGGGGATCCCCTCCAGGATCACCACCCGCCAGGGGAGATCGCGCTTGGCCAGGGCCAAGTACCGGATCAAGGTCGCAGCTCCCTGCTCTGCCGCGAGGACGTTGCTTGTGCCGATGTAGCAGACGCGCTCGCCACCGAGCACATCCCGGTCCACCGAGAACACCGGGATCCCGGCCTCGTTGGCCTTCTCCACCGCGGGGATCAACGCCTCGGTGTGCACCGGGTTGATGCAGATGGCGTTCACCCCAGCAGCGATGGCGTCCTCAACCTGGGAAAGCTGTAGGGCAGCGTCGTCCTGGGCGTCGTAGATCACCACCTCTACCCCGAACTTCTCCCCCGCCGCTTTGGCGCCGTCGGCCAGGGTGACGAAGTAGGGGTTCTTAAGGGTGGAGATAAAGACGGCGATGGTGGGTTTCTCGGCCCAAACGGCCGCCGCCAAAAGGAACAACATCCCAAGAACTGCGAACAACTTCTTCATACGTCCTCACCTCCTAGGGTTGTTCCTCGACGAAAGGTTCCGCTCCTTTCACATCACCTCCTAGGGGTCGATTCCCCCAAGATGGGTTTTACTGGCAGAACCTTCCTCTCGGGGGCTTTGGCACCCTCGATGAGCAACCTCATGGCTTCCTTCCCCATCTGGTAGGCAGGTACGGCCACCGTGGTGAGGCGGGGGCGGACGAGGTCGGCGGGGAATACGTGGTCGAAGCCGGCGATGCCCAGTTTTCGGGGTACCGCTATGCCCAAATCCTCAGCAGCCCGCAGCGCTCCGATAGCCATGAGATCGTTCCCTGCTACGATGGCCTCCATCCCGGGATGCTGCGAGAGCACCTCCCGGGCAAGGGAATACCCGCTTTCGTAAGTGAAATCCCCACACCGCACCACCGTGGGGGAAAGCCCGTGTTTTTCGAGGGCCACCTGGAAGCCCTCGAGCCGATCCTCCGCGGTGCTGACCCCCTTGGGCCCGGCGAGGTAGGCGATCCGGCGGTAGCCGAGGGAGACGAGGAGCTCCGCCAAGGAGGCGCTTCCGCCCCGGTTGTCCGCTTCCACCACGGGGAACCCTGGCACCCTGCGATCGGCGATCACCATTTCGACGCCACGCCGCCGGAGCTTTTCCACTTTGGCGCCATCCGGCTCGCCCACGGGGACGAAGACCACCCCATCCACCCCTTCGGCCAGGAGGATGTCCCAGAATTGGGTTTCCTTTTCCAGGGAGTTATCGGAGTCGCAGATCAGGGTGGAGAGACCATGTTCGAAGGCCACGGAAGCGACACCGCGGGCGAGGAGTGAGAAGAAGGGGTTTGAGATGTCGGGGAGGAGGATGGCGATCACGCCGGTTTTTCTTTTGCGCAATGTCCTGGCGGCTTTGGCGGGAGTGTAATCCAGGGCTCTGATGGCGGCGAGGACCCGTTCTTTGGTTTCGGGACGCATGTGGCCGGCGTCTTTTCCGTTGAGGACGCGGGAGACGGTGCTTGGGGAAACGCCGGCCAACGCAGCCACCTCTTTAATGGTCACCCGTCGCATTTTAGGAAACCGTTTTCCGAAATCGTTACCCGATTATCGGAGATATTCCTTCTCCCGTCAACCCCCCTCGGGACTCAGCCCAGACCTTTCAGGCTTGGCTCAGTTTTGGCGGCCGCTCCAGCTCGCCCGGCCTTATCCGCCGTCGGGGACGCCGCCCGATCAGGAAGTGGCGTTCGTTCCGCAGCGGGAGGAAGTCCACCACCTCGAAGAAACACCACATAAAGGCCGCCACCTCCGCCAACCCCCACATGAAGGTCTCCGCATAGACCGGACGACTCGCCTCTTCCCACCTCATATAGGCCCGCTTGCAGGTGCCGCGATAGATGGAGTAGTCAGTGTGGAAGCTGACGCACAAGCCCTCATCTTTCCCTTCCGCCATGGCCCACTTGTAGCCCATCAAAAGGAAGATCCGGTAACGCCGATCCGATTCATCGAGCACGAAGATCCCCTTTTCCCCCAGGACCTCGCCCACCGAAGCGAAAAGCTCCACCAGTCCCCAAGGGTCGAAGTGCGGGGTGGAGAGGCCATACATCAAAACCAGGTCTTGCTTCTCGCCCAGCCTCCATACCTCGCGGGCATCGAGGACACACGTCCGCACCTCCTCACCCAGGACTTCCTTTCCCCAGCGGGCGGCCCGCTCTAGGGCCTCCTCCCGGAGGTCGGTAACGGTGAGTTCCACCTCCGTTCCTCCCTCCTTGAGCCGCTTGGCCAGGGACACCCCTCCAAACCCTGACCCGCCACATACCTCCAGGATGCGTACCCGTCCCTTCCCCTGTAGCTCCTCGATCCAGGGATGGCTTACCAGCTTCTCCATGAACCCGAGGGTAAGCTCGAAGTACTGCCGCCCCGCCTCATCCCAGGGATCGTCGTACCAAGGGAAGACGGAATAAAAACGTGCCAGTTCCTCCCAGGTGCTCCCGGTCATCCTCCCCACCTCCTTCCCGTGGCCCCCATTGTAAACCCGGCCTTCCGGGGCCGCGGGGGAATCAGGAGGCCCGATCCACCAGCAGGCCGCGGGAGTGAAGCCAGGCGGCGATCCGGTCCAGGTCCCGGAGGGACAGGGCCTCGGCCCGGACCCGGGGGTCGAGGCCGAGCTCGCGCAAAAGCCCTGCGGCCACATCGTCCCCGAACCGATCGGAAAGGACTCGCCGTAATGTCTTCCGCCGCGCCGAAAAGAGGATCCTCAAAACCTCCTCGAATGCCCCCGGCGGGGCGGAGGTCCTGGGGGAAGGCAGTCTTCTCAGCCCCACGACCCCCCCATCCACCTCCGGCGGGGGAAAGAAGCAGTTCCGAGATACCCGGAAGAGGCGCTCGAGGTCGTAGTACGCCGAGAGGAGGACCCCCAACCGGGATCGGTCCGGCCCCGGAGGGGCCACGAGCTTCTCCGCCACCTCCCACTGCACCAGGAACGCCGCCCGCCCCACCCACTCCCTCTCCCGGACGAGCTTCAGGAACACCCCGCTCGTAATCTCATAGGGGAGATTTCCCACAACCAGGAGGCCCTCGCCGAATTTTTCCAATGGCAGCTCGAGGAAATCCCCCTCCAACACCTCCACGTGGGGGAAGGGCGCGCAGTGGGCCCGAAGCAGGGGGATGAGGCGCCGGTCGAGCTCCACGGCGTAGAGCTTCCCTACCCGTGGGGCCAAGGCGCACGTCAGCGTCCCGATTCCCGCTCCCACTTCTACCGCGATCTCCTCTCCTTTTGGATCTATGGCCTTGACGATCTTTTCCAGGACGTTAGCGTCGGCGAGGAAGTGCTGCCCCAGTTCCTTCCGCAGCCGGATCCCGTGGCGCTGGAGGGCCTCGCGGATGTACGAGGGGGAGGTGAGCTTCCGGGTCATCCCCGCAGGGCGTCGGCGGTGGCCCCGAGGGCCACCCGGAGGCTCGCCAGGCCGTCCTCCAGGGTGACCCGCATCCGATGGGAAGGATCCTCTATATGACGCAAGAAATCCTCCATGAGCGCCCGGAGACACCCCGCGTACACCTCGGCCTTGGTCCCCGGGAGGGAGAACCTTCCCCGTACCAACACGTCCACCTCGTATTCCCTGCCGCCGGAGAGGACCCTCTGCCCCGGCGCCGGAGGCAACGGCCACTCGTCCCCCCAACCTTCGGGACGGGACACGTCACCCAGGGTCCCCACCGGTACTTCTTCCTCCACGTGGAAACCCGGGAGCCGCGCCCGAAGCCCCTCCAGGACCTCGGCGGTGACCAGGGCCTGGATCCTCCCCTCCATGGGGATCCACCCCGAAAGCTCCACGGTGGCCAGGTCGTAGACAAGTACCACCCGTGTTTCCTCGAAGAAACCCGGGCGGGTGAAGGCGTGGAAATGGGTGGAGATGAGCCCTCCCTCGTGGAGGACCTGGGCCGCCATGCGGTCCACTCGCTCCCCGGTCTGCCCCAGGGACCCCGAGACCTTCTTCACCCCAATCTTTCCCGAGAGGAAATGCACCAGGTCGAAGAAGTGGACCCCGTGCTCCACCAAGATCCCGCCGGATAGATCCCAATTCCAGAACCAATGTTCCGGGGGGAGGGAATCCCCCGCGGCGTAGTTCTCCACGTCCACCCGGAATAACTTCCCCAAGAGGCCTTCCCGGGTGACCTCCCTGAGGCCCGAGAGGATGGAGTTATAACGCATCATGAGGTCCACCGTGGCCCGGACCCCGGTCCGCTCCGCGGTGGCCAGGATCCGCTCCGCATCCTCCAGAGAAGTGGCCAGGGGCTTTTCGATCAGGACGTGGATCCCTCGCTCCATGGCGTAGCAGGCGATCTCCGCGTGGGTGGCGGGTGGGGTGGCCACCACAGCGATATCGAGCCTTTCCCTTCTTAGGAGCTCCCGCCAATCGCTGTAGTAGCTTACCTCTACCGGGATCCTCGGGCTTCTCCTGCGGCCGGACACCGCCACGAGCTCCAGTTGCCCGATCTCTCTCCAAGCGTGGTGGAGGAACTGACCGAAGCCCCCGTAGCCGATGATGGCAATTTTATAGGCCCCCATCGTTGAGCCATTGTAACTTGCGGGAGCTGAGGCAAGCCAAATCCGGGCACGAGGTTCGCACTTCGGGGCGACCTTTTTCCCCGCGCCCGGTGGACGTGCCCCTTATCCTTATCCACCGATGTTGAGGGAAGTCTCGCCGCTGCGGTTCCTGATTATGGTGGGGTTGCTCCTTTGGCTAGCGGATCCCGCCATCGCCCCGGTTCCCCTCCAGATCCCGGTTGATCCGCCCCCCGAGGCGCCGGGATCCACCTCCACGTCGCCCCCGGCGTCCCCGAGGTCCCCTTCGATCCACGGGAAGGTGGGGATCCACCTTTCCTTCTACGCCCTCTCGCGCCCAGGCTTCGCCGAGGAGATCGCGGGAAAACTTTCGGAGTACGGTCTCAACGCGGTGGTGATCTGTGTGAAGGACATGCACGGGACGGTGGGGTATAGCTCGCAGGTCCCCCTGGCCCGGGAGATCGGCGCCGCTTACCCCTACATAAAGCTTCCGGACCTCATCGATTTCTTCCGGTCCCGCGGCTTCTACGTCATCGCCCGCCAAGTCCTCTTCTACGATCCCATCCTCTCCAAACACCTCGGGTATCCGGACGGGAAGTGGGTCTGGCCTTCGGACGAGCGGGCGGTGAGCTACAACCTGGAGATCGCCCGGGAGCTCGAGGACTTGGGTTTCGACGAGATCCAGTTCGACTACATCCGGTTCCCCGACGACGGCGCGATCGGCGGGCAGTATCGGGAGCGGTACGAGGCGGTCAACGCCTTCCTCGCCCGGGCCCGCGAGGTCCTCTCCGTCCCCATCTCCATCGACCTCTTCGGGAGGGTTCTCTGGCCCTGGAACAAGGAGAAGAAGGACCCCATCGGGCAGTGCCTGGAGGAGATGGCCTCTTACGTGGACGTGATCTCCCCCATGGTCTACCCCTCTCACTATGTAGAGCCCGGACTCAAGGCCGACCCCTACCGCACGGTGAAGCTAGCCCTCACCCACGGAATGGCGCGAGTGGAAAAACCCTTCCGGCCGTACCTCCAGGCGTTCGACATGGACATACCTCCGGAGATGACGCTCCCCCAGTACATCCTAGCCCAGGTACAGGCCGCGGAGGAGATGGGGGCAGACGGATACCTCTTCTGGAACCCCCGTGCCGATTACTCCGCCCTCTGGGAAGCCCTAGCCCGTGAATCCCGCTGATCCCCCTTCAACGAATTAAGATTACCGGCGCGGTTTTGGTAGAATCCCCTGCGAACCTTTGGGAAAAGGTAGCCGAGCGGGGGTGTTATGGCGGACACCATCGGTCACCACTACGTAGTGGAGGCCTCGGGGTGCGACCCGGAGGTGTTGAAGGACCCCGAGCGGATCCGGGAGATATTTTTGGAGGCGGCCAAAGCTGGGGACATGGAAGTCAAGACCAGTTACTTTTTCCGTTTCACCCCTACCGGTGTGAGCGGCGTCGTTATAGTCGCCGAGAGCCATATTTCCGTTCACACATGGCCGGAGGAAAAGTATGCCGCGCTGGACGTCTACACCTGCGGCACGAAGGCAGACCCGGAGAAGGCAGTTGACTACATCCTCGAGCGCTTTAAAGCCAAATACGCTCACGTCTCCGAAGTGCGCCGGGGGATCAAAGAGGAGGAGAATACCTTCACCCATACGATCCTTACCTGGGAGGAAAGCCTCAAAATGGATGATGAACAATTACGTTGATGCCCAACGGCTTTTCCCCTAACCTAAATAAGCCGGCTCCGAGCGCTTAAGGCGGCACTAACCTAAAAAGCGGCGGCGGGCCGCGGCCTTGACGATTTCCTCCGCGATCAGGGAGCGGTTGTTCTCCCCCTCTTGGAGCAGTGCCCAGATCCGGCTCGTCCGGGCGCGGTGTTCCTCATCCGGCTCCGTGGGGAAAAGCTCCACGGCCCGCGAGAGCTCGTCCCGCACCGGCGAGGAAAGGCGTTCCAAGATGTCCGGGTTCAGATACCGCATGGCATCCTGCATGTCGCGGTCGAAGTTCACATACGCCTCCCGGAGGGCGACGAGGTCCTCCCGGGATAAGGCTCCCAGCCCCAGGACCTCCGGCGGGATCCCCAGGGAATACATGGCACAACAGAACCGGATCGCCCGGGGAAGGTGCACATCGTGGCCGTCCAGTTCCCGGGAATAGCCGAAAAGCCCGATATGGAGCTTCCTGGCACGGCGGGGAGGGACATACCGGGCGAGCTCGTTCACCACCGGCGCCAACGTCGCCACACACGCCGCGTAACGGGACGCGACTTTTTCTATAAGTTCCACGCACTTGCCCTCGTCCACCTCCAGGGCCATCCCCCTGGGGGTCGCGTTCAAGCGGGCGATGGCCTCCCGGACCTCACCCTCGGGGTAGTCGTATTTGAACGCCGACTGCACCGTATAAGTCTGAACCGATGGGTACTCACGCATGACCTCCTCGGCTTTGGTCGGGGAGAAATTGCCGCGGAACGGGGCCGAACCCACCCCGAGGATGGGGAGAATGGGGACACCCAAACGCCGCTCCAACGCCTCCAGGCGCACGAGGGCCACCTTGGCCAAAAGCACCGCGCTCGCCTGGCCGTAGTTGAGGGCGGGATCAGATCGGGCAAGGAATACCCGCTGGTAGGGCACCCCTTTATCGCGTAGGTACTCCTCCACGATCGCATCGGCCCGGAGGAGGTGATCCTTGTCCTCGATCAGGGGGATAACTTCGATGGCCTCGGGACGGAACTCCCCCACCCAATCCGCCACTGTAGTGTCGAAACACCGCTGTCTGCCTTTGCCCCCGATGAACTCCCGGTAGTAGTGGTAGACCCGGTTGAGTTCCGCGGCGCTGGTGGTCATGGGGAGGATGACCTCGAAGATGGGCGGGGGCGTGTCTTTCCCGTAGAAGAGCCGGGCGGCGTCGCAGGAGCGGGGGATGCTCTCCAGGGTCTCAAGCAAGACCTTTCCCTCCGCCCGCTCCACCCGCGGGTTTGGAACCCGGAGGGTGAGGAAGAGGTCCTCCCCCAGCCTGTGCTCGCGGAAAAAGGCCTCGTAGCGGGTGAGGAGCTTCTTCACCACGAAGGGATCCACTTCCTTCCCCTCGTAGTCCCACATCTGTTCGGTACAACCGAGGTGAGAAAAGGCATAAAAGGCTTCCTTGATCTCGTCCTCCCCCTGCAGCACGGGCTGATCGGCGAAGAAGGGCGTTTGGACGTTGTCGGGGTGTTGGGTGCTCATACATCGGGGAACCTTTTGGATATCGCGCATCCCCGCCTCCTCCGGTCAGGATCTCTCAAGGCCGCTATTCTACCCGTTGGAGCGTGGGTTTACCGAGGAGGGCCCAGACGTTGGGCCACAGGATCCCGAGGAGGATGAGGCCGGCGCCCAAGATCTGGAGCCCCACCAGGGTCTCCCCCAAAAGCCACCACCCGAAAAGGGCCGCGAACGCCGGCTCCAGGGCCAGGACCAGCGCGGCGTATCCCGTGGGCAAGTGGCGCTGCCCCCAGAGCAGTAGCCAGAAGGAAACCCCGCTGGCGAGCACCGCGGTGGAAGCGGCCGTGCGCCATACAACTCCTGTCGGGAACGAGATCTCCCCGGCCAAGGCCGCCCCCAGGGCGGAGAGCCCCCCCACCGCTACGAACTGGGGAAGGAGAAGCCTGTGCCATTTCCCCTCCCCCACCCACCTTCCCTGGAGGGCGAGGTAGAGGGCGTAGGAGATCGCGCCGAGCACGGTGAGGAAATCTCCGAAACTCGCGGGCCCAAGCGGGCCTCCTCCCCCCAGGGCAAGGATCGCCACCCCCGCCGCGGCGATCCCCATCCCGGCCCAGGTGTGCAACGGGGTCTTCTCCCCGAAGATGTGGGCGATGGGGGGGACGAGGACCACCGAGAGCCCGGTGATGAGACCGGATTTCTGGGCGGTGGTGTAGACCAGGCCCCAGGTCTGGAACGCGTACCCCGCGAAGAGGAAAGCCCCGAGGACCAGCCCCTGCCCCCAATCCCGCAGCCGGCGCGGCGCAAGGGGAAGGAAAAGGAGGCTCGCGATGGCGAAGCGCAGGGCCAGGAACCACAGGGGCGAGGTATACCCCATGGCCTCCTTCACGGGCACGAAGCTCCATCCCCAGATGGCGGTGGCCAGGATGAGGGCGAGGGTTGCCATCTTCAGGCGCAGATAAAGTGGATCACGTCCCCGTCCTGGACCTCATAGTCGTGCCCCACCCGACGCCATTTGCCCGCCTCGCGGAGGGCCTTGTCCGAGCCTGCCTCCACGAGCTCCCGCCAGGGCACCACCTCGGCGAGGACGAACCGATCGCGAAAATCGGTGTGGATCTCGGCGCCGGCATCGGGGGCCACCGTCCCCCGGGGCACGGTCCAAGCCCGCACTTCCGGTCCCTCGATGGTGTAGAAGGTCACGAGATCCAGGAGCTCATACGCCGCCCGTACCAAACGCACCAGCGCCGACTCCGAAAGCCCCCATTCGGCCAGGTACGCCCGGCGCTCCTCCTCAGTCTCGGCCGCCTCGGCGATCTCCGCCTCCAGCCTCCCCCGGATCACCACGTATCCCGCCCCGTTTTCCCGGGCGAGTTCGGCCACAGCCTGTGTGTATTCGTTTTCGCCCTCGTCGCCGGTATTCGCCACGTAGAGCACTGGCTTTGCGGTGAGGGGCTTCAGGTCCTTGAGGAGCGCAAGCTCCTCGGGCTTTAGCCCCATCCTGCGGATGGGGATCCCCTTCCCGATCCCATCGATCAGGTGCTCTATCAAGGAAAGCTCCTCCCGGGCCACCTTGTCGCCGGTTTTGGCGAGCTTCTCGATCCGAGCCTTGCGGCGCTCCAGGGTCTCGAGGTCTTTCAAGAAGAGCTCCGTCTCCACGATCTCGATGTCGCGGCGGGGATCGATATCGCCCGTGGGATGGGGAATCTCCGGGTCGGGAAAGCAGCGGACCACGTGGATGACGGCGTCCACCCCCCGGATCTCGGCGAGGAACTGGTTCCCCAGCCCTTCCCCTTGGGATGCTCCCTTCACGAGGCCGGCGATGTCCACCACCTCGATGGCGGTGGGGACCTTTTTCTTTTCGGGGAAGAGCCTGTGCAGGGCATCGAGCCTCTCGTCGGGGACTGAAGCGATCCCGCGGTGAGGCTCGATGGTACAGAAGGGATAAGCCTCCACCTTCGCCCCCGCAGCGGTCAGGGCGTTGAAGATGGTGGATTTGCCCGCGTTCGGCAACCCCACAAGCCCAAAGCTCTTCGCCACCTTATCGCCCCCTTTGGAACCGACGAGCTAAGGATAGCCGCGGACACCGCCGCCACAATAAAGTACTGTCCGCGGTCGGGATATAAACCGAAAAGAAAGCACAGGCGACCAACCCCGGATCAGCCGGAACCGAAATCAAGTTCATGTGGGCTTGAACGCCACCTTGATGCCCTCGCGGCGGCGGATCACCCCCAGGGCCTCCCGCCACGCCTCGAGCGGAAACACGTGGGTGACCACCCGCTCCATGCCCTCAGCTCGCGGGAGAAGCTCCACCGCACGACGGAAATCCTCGGCGGAATACGTGTAGCTCCCCTGAACCCGTATCCCCCGGAACCAAAGAAAAGAAAGGTCCCACCGCCCCGAGCCGGTTCCCCCGAGCAAAAGGACCTCCCCACCTTCCGCAACGAGGCTTAAGGCTTGCGCGAAGGAGGAGGGGCTTCCGGCGGCGTCGATCACGTACGGGAAACCGCCGCGCCATACCCGGGCTCCGATCACGGGCCGGTACCCCTTGGCCCCCATCGCCGCGGCGGCCTTTCCCGCTTCCCGGTGCACCTCCTCGGCCCCAAGCTCCCGGGCCAAGCGCGCCTGAATCCCGTGGCGGGCCAGCACGTGGATCGGGCCGCGGTGTCCCGAAACCCTCAGGGCCACCAGGGAAAGGAGCCCGATCGTCCCCGCCCCGATGACGAGGACCGGGGCATCGGGCTCAGGGGGAAGCGACCTTAGGCCCCGCAGCACCACCGCTAATGGCTCCGCCAACACCGCCCTCTCGTCCGGGACACCGTCCGGCACGGGATAAAGCCTTTTCGGATGCGCAACGATTTCCTCGGACCACCCCCCGGGAAGATCCCGACAATATCCCAGCATCCCCGGTGAGAACCTCCCCTCGGCCACGTTGAGGCAAAGCCCTTCCTCTCCCTCGGCACAGCGAGGGCAAGGGGAAAGCCCCCGTTCCCGGCAGGAAAGAAGAGGGTTCACCACCACCCTCCGCCCTCCCGCTTCCCCCATGACCTCGTGACCCAGGACGGCGGGAAAGGAGAAAAAGGGGGACAACCGGGGGGAGCTTTTCCCGAAAAGGAGAGCGAGATCCGAGCCACAGACCCCCGCGAGCCTCACCCGCACCCTCGCCCAACCTCCTGGGGGCTCCGGCTCGGGAACCTCCACCAGCCATAGCGGAACTAGCCACCGTGGTGTCCTCTTCCCCAAGGAGCGGGAGAGGAGGTACCGGGACACGGATGGGGTAAAAAGGAGGGCCTTCATGACATGGGGACCTGGGGCAAAACCTTTCCCTCCAGCCGCTCCAGGATGTCCTCGAGGGAGCGGCCGGTCACTGTGATCCCGTGGTTCTTGAGGCCCACCACCGCTTGGGCGGGGTCAGGCGCCTTCCGGATAAGCTCGGCCACCGCCGTGGCGAGTTCATAGGTGCCACAGGGATAATGGAACTGGGTGGCGGGGATCCCTTCCATCCACGCGTGGATATGTATAATGGCCCTGACCTCCGGGTGCTCCCGGTAGATCATCCAGTGTTCGATGGCGTCCACCGATACCCTCCGGGGCTTGATGTGGGGCGGTACCGAGAGGACGATGGCGTTATCGATGGGATCGTAATCCTTGACCATCAATATGTCTCGGCCGACCTCCCGGAGGTTTGACTTATCCACCCCCGAGGCGGACATCCAGAAGCGCTTCTCGTCCTTCCTCGCGGAGAGGTTCCCGTACGAGAGGCCCCCGATCCCATACAGGTGCCTCACATGGCGCAGATCCTCCGGGGGAAGGATCTCCTCGATGGGAAAGGGCGCTGGAAGGAGGTTCCACTCGTCCAAGACCTTTCCCGCCCGCGAGAGGGCCGCGGTCAGCTCGTCCCCGTCCCAAAGTTCCGGCTCGAGATCCGTATCGAACCTGTTCTTTATCACCAACGTGGCCGAGGCCATGGGATGGATCCGCTCGGCGATCCGCCGGTAAAATCCCTGCCCTTCCGGCTCCACATAGTGGCCGAGGTCCAACGTGAAGAAATGGGCTCCTACCCCGGGCACATAAGCCAAAAGCAAGTTGGAAAGGGTCCTGACCAGGTAGGGATACATCTCCTTGACGGGTTCCCCCGAGATCTCGGAAAGCTCAAGCAGCGAGACCACGAACGTGGCTTGGGAGCGGCGGCGGTAGGGCCTGGGGGCTTCCACGGAGGTGAAGTTGAGCACGAGCCTCGGGGCATGGGGTTGGGGCTCGAAGATGTACCCCCGTTCCTCCAGGGCCTCCTTTAACCCCTCTCCCAATCGTTTCAGGGCATCTGTAGGCTCCCCGTAGGTGGTAAAGACGAGGGATGCCTTCCGCATCGTCCCTCCTTCCCTTCTAATGTATCCTAACTGGGGCTTTTGGGGCCAAAAGGGGCGATGGAACCGCCCGATTTCGATCCCCCGCGCGTCGCTGGCCCAAAGGGAAGGTCTCGGGTTAGCGTCGGGTGATCGCCAACATACGCTCCAGGGCCTCCCGGGCCGGGGCCCGGATCTCTGGGGGTACTTCCACCACGTTCTCCGCCTTGTCCTCCAACAGCCCCTCCAGGACCGCCGCCAAATCACCGGGTCGCGTGAGGGACATGTAGCTGCAGAAGGGAGGAACCTCTGCTAGGGAGAAGATCTCTTTGTCCGGGTTTTCCTTGGCCAGGCGGGCCACCAGCCGCTCTTCGGTCCCCACGGCCCAAATCGATCCCGGAGGGGAAGAGGAAACGGTCTCGATGATATACGATGTCGAGCCCACCTCGTCCGCGAGCTCCACCACCTCCGGCCGACACTCGGGGTGGACCACCACCCTGACGCCCGGATGCTCCTCTCTTGCTCGGCGCACGTCCTCGGGGAGGAACCGCACGTGCACGTTACACGTTCCCCGCCATAGGATCAGCCGTGCCCGGGCAAATGTGTCCATTCGGTCCGGAGGGCGACGGGGATCCCAAACTGCTATCTCCTCCTCCGGGATCCCGAGCCTGCGGGCGGTGTTCCGGCCCAGATATTGGTCGGGAACGAAAAGGACTTTATACCGTTGGGAAAAGGCCCACCGCAGCACCGCCTCGGCACTAGAGGAGGTGCAACATGCCCCGCCTTTCTTCCCCACGAAGGCCTTGACGTCGGCGGTGGTGTTAACGTAGGCCACGGGAAGGACCTCCGCATCCGGGTCCATGACCTCACCCAGCCTCCGCCAGAGCTCCACAAGGGAGGGGTAATCGACGGTATGGGCCAGAAAACACCCCGCGTCCACACGGGGAATCAGGACTCGCTGGCCATCCTTGGCCAGGATCGCCGCGGTCTCGGCCATGAAGTGTACCCCGCAGAACACGATCCACCGGGCCTCCGAGGCCGCCGCTTTCCGGGATAACTCCAGGGAATCGCCCCGACAGTCCGCCGCCTCCACGATCTCGTCCCGCTGGTAATGATGGGCCAGGATCAAAAGATCACTCCCCAAAGCTTCTCTAGCTTCCGCCACCACTTCCTCGAGGGAGAGCCGCTCCATTTCGGAAATATTTTAGCCCAACCTGACACTTCCAAGCCTTGACGGAGGACCCGAAATGTCCTACATAGAGGCTAGCTCAAAGATGCGAAAGGGGGTGAGATGTATGAAGACCGTGCTGCGAGGTGATCGCGTTTGGCCTCCTTTCCCCGCGTGAAGCCCTCCGGTTAACCCTCGCGGAGCTTCCCTTCCTTGATCCTTTTGAAGCCTTCTTAAAGCTCAGGGAGCGGTTTCCTTTTTGCTTCCTGCTTGAGAGTGCCCCGGGTCCGAGCAAGCTCTCCGAATACACCTACCTCGGGTTCGCTCCCCAGAAGGTCTTCTCCCTCAAGGACGGCCGGATCCACGGTGACTCCCTCTATCCGAGTCCGGTGGACGATCCCCTGGAGTTCCTGAGGGAGAGCCTCTCCCCCTACCGGTGCCCGGAAGGGGGGAGGTTCAAGTACCTTGGAGGCCTCGTGGGGTTCATCTCTTATGAGTTCGTGGGGTATCTGGAGCGGCTTCCCGAGAAAAGGGACCCGGAGTTCCCCACCTTCCTTCTGGGGCTTTACTTGGACGGCATCGTTTTCGATCACCGCGAGGAACGGTGCTTTTACTTCTCCTTGGGGTCGGAGAGGCTGCGGGAGGTAACCCGGGCCCTGGCGGCCGAGCTCCCGCGGCCACCTGAGTTCCACATCCGGGAGCTTTGGTGCGACTGCACCAAACGGGAGTTCATGGGGGCCGTGGAGGTGGCCAAGGACTACATCCGGGCCGGGGACATTTATCAAGTGGTCCTGGCCCGACGGATCTCGGGCCGGTACCGGGGCGACCTCGCGGCCTTCTACGCCCGGCTGCGGGAGCTTAACCCTTCTCCCTACATGTACTTCCTCGACTTCGGCGACTACCAGGTGGTGGGCTCGAGCCCGGAGATGTTCCTGGCGGTGCAAGGGCGGAAGCTCCTCACCTGTCCCATCGCCGGGACCCGCCCCATAACCGGGGACTCGGAGCGGGACGAAAGGTTGCGCCGGGAACTCCTCTCCGATGAGAAGGAGCTCGCTGAGCACAACATGCTGGTGGATCTGGCCCGGAACGACATCGGCAGGGTTTCCCGTTTCGGCACGGTGAGGGTAAGCGACTACTTGGCGGTGGAGCGCTTTAGCCACGTACAGCACATCGTGTCCCGGGTGGAAGGGGAACTAGCGGCGGGCTTGGACGCCTTCGACGCCCTGGCCGCCCTGTTTCCCGCCGGCACCGTGAGCGGGGCCCCAAAGGTCCGGGCCATGGAGATCATCGCCGAATTGGAGAAAAGCCCCCGAGGACCCTATGCGGGGATTGTGGGGTACTTCTCCACCAACGGTTATATGGACTCCGCCATCACCATCCGCACCGCCTTTGCTCACAAAAAGGAGCTCCACCTCCAGGCCGGGGCCGGGATCGTGGCCGACTCGGTGCCCGAGCGGGAGTGGGAGGAAACGAGCAACAAGCTCCGGGCCCTTTTGGTCGCCATGGAGCTCGGGAGGGTCCCATGAAGGTGTTGGTGATCGACAACTACGACTCCTTCACCTACAACCTCGTCCAGTACCTGGGGGAGCTGGGGACGGATCCGGTGGTGTTTCGCAACGACCAACTCACGCTGGAACGGGTATGGGATCTGGACCCCGCGTGTATCGTGATCTCGCCGGGGCCGGGCCGGCCGGACGATCCCCACTACTTCGGGATCTGTGCCCAACTTTTGCGCCAGGTCTCGCCCGAGATCCCCACCTTGGGGGTGTGCTTGGGACACCAAGGGATCGGGGTGGTCTTCGGGGGAAAGGTGGGGCCGGCCCGGGAACTGCGCCACGGCAAGACCTCCCGGATCTTCCACGACGGAAAGGGGGTCTTCCGGGGCCTTCCCGATGGCTTCCCCGCCGCCCGCTACCACTCCCTGGTGATCGAACGGGACTCCCTCCCGGAGGTGCTCGAACTTTCAGCGGTTTCCGACGACGGGGAGGTGATGGGAGTGCGCCACAAGAGCCTCCCCATCGAGGGGGTCCAGTTCCACCCGGAATCCGTCCTCACCGCCCACGGGAAGAGGATCCTCCGGAACTTTTTGGAAGGAGCGGAGGTATGGAGGCGATTAGGGAAGCGCTGAAGCTTTTGGTGGAGGGAAGGGATCTGGGGGAGCTCGCGGGCAAAGCCATGCGGGAGATCATGGGGGGCCGTTGTACCCCGTCCCAGATCGGGGGGTTCCTGGTGGGCTTGCGGGCCAAGGGGGAGACCCCGGAGGAGATCGCGGCCATGGCCCTGGAGATGAGGACACACGCGGTCCGAATTTCTCCCCGGGTCAAGGGCCCCCTCCTCGACCTCTGCGGCACCGGGGGCGCCCCCATCCGCACCTTCAACTTCTCCACCGTGGCCTCCTTCGTGGCTGCCGGGGCCGGGATCCCCGTAGCGAAACACGGGAATCGGTCCCACACGGGGAAGTGCGGGAGCGCCGATATCCTGGAGGCCTTGGGGGTGAATATCTCCATATCTCCCCAGCAGGTGGAGGAGGCCATCGAAACGGTGGGGATCGGTTTCTTGTTCGCTCCCACCTTCCATCCCGCCATGCGCCACGCCGCTTCCCCCAGGAAGGAGCTCGGCATAAGGACCACTTTCAACCTCCTGGGCCCCCTCACCAATCCCGCCGGGGTGAAGCATCAGCTTCTGGGGGTCGGGACCCCCGAGCTTGTGGAACTCTATCCCCGGGTCCTCGCGCTACTGGGAACGGAGCGGGCCATGGTGGTCCACGGGGTGGGGGGAGTGGACGAGGTCTCCCTCTTGGGGCCTACCTTGGTGGGGGAACTCAGGGACGGGGAGATCCGCCATTACCACATCCGTCCCGAGGCCTTGGGATTCAAGCGCGTGTCCCCGGAGGAGGTAGGGGAGCTCGCCCCAGCCGCGGCCGCGGCGGCGGCCACCGAAATCCTCCGGGGAAACGAAAAAGGCCCCCGCTATGAGATGACCCTCCTCAACGCCGCTTGTGCCATCTACGTGGCGGGAAGAGCCCAATCCCTGGAGGAAGGGCTTGAGGTCGCCGCGGAATCGGTCCGCAGTGGGGCGGCATACGAGAAGTTGGTGGCTTTGGTGAGCTTTTCGCAGCGATGCCAGACCACCTGAAGAAATTCGCGCGTGACGCGTGGCGGCGCCTGGGACAGGGGTATTACCGCTTTCCCCGCGGAAGGCTCCGGGCTACTTTGAGCCTGACCAAAGCGGTCCGAGACCACCGGGGAAAGGCGGTCATCGCCGAGGTAAAACCCCGTTCCCCCTCCCGGGGAAACCTCCTTTCGGGACGTTCCCCCGGGGAGGTGGCCCGGCTATACCAGGCCGGGGGGGCGGTGGGCATTTCGGTGCTCGCGGACCCGGACCACTTTGGGGGGTCTCTGGAGCTCCTGCGGAGGTTCGCGGGGCTTCGCCTCCCCCTCCTCGCCAAGGACTTCGTGGTGGCGGAGGAACAGCTCAAGGCCTTCCGCAACGCAGGGGCGGACTGTGTGCTCCTCATCCAGCCCCTTTTTGCGCGGGGCTACGCCTCCTGCGAGCTCCGGGAAATGATCCGGGCGGCCCACAGCTATGGCCTCGAGGTGTTGGTGGAGGTGTGGGACGCCCCTGGCCTGCGGGAAGCGTTGGAAAGCGAGGCCGACCTCATCGGGATAAACAGCCGCGATCTGACAACCCTAGAGGTCGATATCCAACGTCCCATCAGGGTCCTACGGGAAGTAGCCCCCCGGCATACCCGCCCGATCCTAGCCCTGAGTGGGATCTCCTCGTCCGCGGACATCCGAGCCCTGCGGGAGGCCGGGTTTTCCGGGTTCCTGGTGGGCACCGCCCTCCTCACAGCCGAGGATCCTCGAGCCAAACTGGAAGAGCTAATCCGAGCATGAGAGCGAAGGTGAAGATCTGCGGCATGCGGAGCCCCGATGACATATCCGCCGCGCTGGGGGCAGATGCCCTGGGGGCGGTGGTGGAGGTCCCGCGTTCTCCCCGCAACCTCGCCCTCGCCCAGGCAGCGGAGCTCTTCGCCCGGATACCAGGGGGAATCCTCAAGGTCGCCGTCACCACCGCAAAGGATCGGGGGCTCATAGGCCGGATCCTGGAGCTCGGACCCGACGTCCTGCAGCTCCACCTCGAGCTTCCCCCCAGGGGATGGGAGGAGGTGCGGGCGTGGGTGGGGAGGAAGGCGATGATCTGGGGGCTTTTGGGGATGCGGGAGGGGGAATCGGAAGGGGCCCTTCTCGAGCGGGCGCAGATGCTTCGGGGAGCCCCCTTGGATGGGGTGGTGTTGGATACAGTGGTCCGCGGAAGCGCCGGGGGCACGGGAAAGACCCACGATTGGCGCCTGAGCCGGGCGGTGAGGGAGGCCCTCTACCCCCATCCCGTTATCCTGGCGGGAGGGCTCACCCCGGAGAACGTGCGTGAGGCGATCCGCACGGTGGAACCCGATTGGGTGGACGTCTCCTCAGGGGTGGAAGAAAGGGGGAGGAAATGTCCCCGGAAGGTGCGGGCGTTCCTGGAGGCGGTGCGCGGTGCGATTGAGTGAACTTCCACGGGGAGGAAAATTCGGCCCCTTCGGGGGACGATACGTCCCGGAGATCCTGATCCCCTGCCTTGAAGAACTGGAGGAAGCCTACGAGAAATTCCGGGAAGAGGAGGGCTTCCGGGAGGAGCTCGAGGGATACCTCCGGGACTATGCCGGGAGGCCCACGCCCCTTTACTTTGCGCGGAACCTCACCCGGTATGTGGGAGGAGCGAAGATCTACCTCAAGCGGGAAGATCTCCTGCACGGGGGGGCCCACAAGATCAATAACGCCCTGGGGCAGGCTCTTTTGGCGAAACGGATGGGGAAGGGGCGTATCATCGCCGAGACCGGGGCGGGACAACACGGCACCGCTTGCGCCATCGCGGGGGCGGTACTGGGCCTCAAGGTGGAGATCTACATGGGCGCCTTGGACGCCGAAAGGCAACGGATGAACCTTTTCCGCATGCGGCTCTTGGGGGCCGAGGTACACCTCGTGGACTCGGGAAGCCGGACGTTAAAAGACGCCATCAACGAAGCCCTACGTGATTGGGCAGAGCACGTGCGCACCACCCATTACCTCATCGGCTCCGTGGTGGGCCCCCACCCCTACCCCATGATGGTGCGGGATTTCCAGTCGGTGATCGGACGGGAGATCCGGGAACAGGTGTGGGACGCCGAAGGTAAACTCCCCGATCTTCTGGTAGCCTGTGTGGGCGGGGGAAGCAACGCCATGGGGACCTTCTACCCCTTCGCCGACGATGAGAACGTTGCCCTTTTGGGGGTCGAGGCCGGTGGGGATGGGGTGCGCCATTCCGCATCCTTGGTCCGAGGGGAAGTGGGGGTGCTCCACGGGATGCGGACGTATCTCCTGCAGGACGAGTGGGGGCAGATCAGGGAAACCCACTCCATCGCCCCGGGCTTGGACTACCCGGGGGTGGGCCCGGAGCACGCCCTGTGGCGGGAGCTCGGGAGGGCGGAATACACCACGGTGACCGACGAACAAGCTCTGGAGGCCTTCGCGCTCCTCTCCCGGCTTGAGGGGATCATCCCCGCCCTGGAATCGGCCCATGCGGTCTACGCTGCCCTCGAGCGGGCCCGCGAGATGCCCCGGGAGGCGGTGGTGGTGATCACCCTTTCCGGAAGAGGGGACAAAGACCTGGATATCGTGTTGCGGGCGACGGAAGCCCGGTCCCGGGGGGCAACGGTCCCCGGAGGGGAAGATGGGCTGGACCGCCATCACTGAAGCGTTCCGCTCCCTGAAGGGCCGAGGGGAAAGGGCATTGGTGGCCTATCTCATGGGGGGGGATCCCGACCCCTCAAGGAGCTTGGAGTACCTGTGCGCCGCCGCGGAAGGGGGAGCGGATTTGCTGGAGGTGGGGATCCCCTTTTCCGACCCTGTGGCCGACGGCCCCACCATCCAGGCCGCGGGTTTGAGGGCATTGGAGTCCGGCGCCACCACGGAGACGGTGTTGGAGGTCGTGCGCGGCCTGAAGCGGGAGTACCCCGTCCCTTTGGTGCTCATGGGTTATTACAACCCGATCCTCCGGTTCGGTGAAGGGGCCTTTTGTACCGCGGCGGCGGAGTGCGGCGTTGACGGGCTGATCGTGCCAGACCTCCCTCCCGAAGAGGCGGCTCCCCTCAGGGACGCGGCGGAACGCGTGGGCCTCGGGCTCGTGTTCTTGGCCACTCCCGAGACTGTGGGGCAAAGGCTCGACCTCATCCTTCGCCACACCAGGGGCTTCCTCTACCTAGTTTCCCGGTACGGCACCACTGGGGAGCGGGAGCGGCTCTCCAGGGAGATCCCCCGCCTCGTCGGCCGGGTGAGGGAGCGCGGGGGACAGGTGCCCATTGCGGTGGGATTCGGGATATCCCGGCCGGAACATATCCGAACGGTGCTCGAGGCCGGGGCCGACGGGGCCGTGGTGGGCTCGCGCTTGGTGCGGGAGGTGGGGAAAGGGGCGCCACCCGAGGCCCTGGCCCGGCTCGTGCGCGAGCTCAAAGCCGCCACACTTCCATGAGGAACGTCTACCTCATCGGGTTCATGGGAGCAGGGAAGTCCACCGTGGGGCGGATCCTGGGGGAGGCCCTGGGGATGGAGTTCCTGGATACCGACCAGCTCGTGGTGGAACGCGCGGGCCTTCCTATCCCCGAAATCTTTTCCCGTTTCGGGGAGAAGTACTTTCGGAAACTGGAGCGAGAAGTGATCGACGAGATCGCGGGGAAGCGGGGGTTGGTGGTGGCGCTCGGGGGAGGTGCCCCGATGGACGACGAAAACTGGCGAAGGCTCCGGGGAAGCGGCGTAACCGTGTACCTGCGGGAGTCGCCCGAGGTGCTGGCGGAACGCCTGGCCGATGACGACACAAGGCCCCTCCTTGTGGGCCATTCTGGGGAAGCCCGGAAGGAGCGGATCCGCTCCCTCCTTGCTTCCCGGGAGCCCCGTTATTTGGAGGCCGACGTGGTGGTAGAATGCCGGGGTCGACGGCCGGAAGATATTGCCGCCGAGATCATAAGGAGATTGGGGGATGCGGGCCTTGGAAGTGAGGATTTCCGCTGAGACCCGGAGCTATCCGGTGTACATCGGCCGAGGGCTCCTGGGGAGTCTGGGGAAGCTCGCCTCGCGGCATGGTTTTCCCAAAAGGGTCATGGTGATCACCGATGAGCACGTGGCACCCCTTTACGGGGAGGCGACCGCGGAGGCCCTGAAGGCGGGGGGCTTCTCTCCGGAGCTCGTCTCCATTCCCCCCGGAGAGAGCTCCAAGAGCCTTGCCACAGTGAGCTCCCTCTACGACCGGCTCATCGCCCGGGGGTTCGACCGGGGATGTGGGATTTGCGCCCTGGGGGGTGGGGTGGTGGGGGATATCGCCGGGTTCGTGGCCGCCACTTACCTCCGGGGGATCCCGTGGATCCAAGTCCCCACCACTCTCTTGGCCCAGGTGGACTCCTCGGTGGGGGGAAAGACCGGGGTGAACCATCCGGCGGGGAAGAACCTGATCGGGGCCTTTTACCAACCGCGCCTTGTCCTCATCGACCCAGATCTTTTGGGGTCCTTACCCCCACGGGAGCTCCACGCCGGCCTGGCCGAGGTGGTGAAGGCGGCCCTGATCGGGGACGCGCAGCTATTCTCGCTCCTCGAGGCCCATTGGGAGGGGTTTGTCTCCGGGGATCCAGAGCTCTTGGAAGAGGCGATCCTGAGGGCCTGCAGGGTGAAGGCCGAGGTGGTCTCGCGGGACGAGCGGGAAGTGGGGCACCGGCGGATCCTGAACTTCGGCCACACCCTGGGCCATGCCCTGGAGGCGGCCACGGAATACCGCCACTTCCTCCACGGGGAGGCGGTGGCCTGGGGAATGTTGGGGGCCATCTGGCTTTCCTGGAAACGGGGGCTCCTCAACGATGGGGAGCGGGGCCGCATCGAGGCCCTCCTCTCGCGGCTCCCCAAACCCCCGATTCCCGAGATCCCCACGGAGAGGTTCCGGGAGCACCTGCGGCGCGACAAAAAGATCGTGGCGGGGACGCTCCACTACGTCTACCTTTCGCGAATCGGCGAGGCGGTGCTGGAAGAGGGGATCTCCGAGGAGGAGCTCCTTTCCGCCCTGGAACGCATCTCATCCCTGGAGGCTCCCTCATGAAGAACCCACCACCCGTCACCCGTCACGCGTCACGGATCTTGATCCTCCACGGCCCCAACCTGAACCTCCTGGGGGAGCGGGAGCCCGAGATCTACGGCAGGATGACCCTGGAGGAGGTGAACGGGAGGATCCGGGAGTTCGCTGCCGAGCGGGGGGCCGAGGTGCGGATCTTTCAATCCAACCACGAGGGGACCCTCATCGACCTCATCCACGGGCACCGCCGCTGGGCCCAAGGTATCGTGATCAACCCCGGGGCCCTGACCCACTATAGCTACGCCCTACGGGACGCCATCGCCGCCGTGGGGCTTCCCACGGTGGAGGTGCACCTCTCGGACATCCACTCCCGGGAGCCTTTCCGCCGGGTCTCGGTGATAAAGGACGTCTGCATCGCCCAGGTCTCGGGGAAGGGACTTGAGAGCTATCTCGAAGGGATAGAGATCCTCCTGGAGGTGATCGGTGCCGAGGAAGCTGGCGGCGCGGATAGGTAGGGTTTCGCCTTCCGCCACCATGGAGATACGTCGGCGGGCGGAGGAGCTCCGGCGGCAGGGGGTCGAGGTGATCGACCTTGGGCCTGGGGAGCCGGACTTCGATACCCCCGATGCGGTGAAGCGGGCAGGGATTGCGGCCATAGAAGGAGGCTTCACCAAGTACACCCAAGCCGGCGGGATCCCGGAGCTCCGGGCTGCCATCGCTGCCCGCTACCGCAGAGATCACGGAGCGCGGTATTCCCCGGAGGAGGTGATGGTGGCGGCGGGGGCCAAGCAGGCCCTGTTCTCGGTGAGTTTAGCCCTGTTTGAGGAGGGGGATGAGGTGTTGATCCCCGTCCCCTATTGGGTCACCTATCCGGAGGTGGTGAAGCTGTGCGGGGCGGAGCCCGTGTTCGTGCCCACCGATCCCGAGGATGGGTTCCACCTTCGCCCGGAGGCGGTGGCAGAGCGCTTAACGCCCCGCACCAAGGCCCTGATCGTGAACTCCCCTTGCAACCCCACGGGGGCCCTTTTGGGCCCCGAGGAGCTCTCGGCGTTAGCCTCCCTGGCAAGGGACCATGACTTCTACGTGATCTTCGACGAGGCGTATGAAGCCATCGCGTACGAGCGGGGACCCTTCTCCGCGGCGAGGCTAAAGGGTGAACACGTGATCGTGATAGGATCGCTTTCCAAGAGCCACGCCATGCCCGGGTGGCGCATCGGCTGGGTTCTCGCGTCCCGGGAGGTGATCCGGGCAGCGCTCGCGATCCAATCCCACTCCATCACCCATCCCGCCTCCATCTCCCAGCGGGCAGCCCTTGCGGCCTTGGAGGGGCCTTGGGATGGGGTTAGGGAGATGGTGGAGGAGTTCCGCCGCCGGAGGGACCTCGGGGCGGAGGGCCTGAACCGGATCCCAGGGGTGGAATGCCCCGTGCCCGAAGGGGCCTTTTACCTCTTCCCCGATGTCTCGGCGTATCTGGGGGGCGACTCCGCTGCCTTGGCGCGGCTTCTTTTGGAAGAGGCCCACGTGGCGGTGGTCCCCGGGGAGGCCTTCGGTTGGCCCGGAAGGCTCCGCATCTCCCTCACCCAACCCGCGGAAAAGCTCGAAGAAGCCATCGGGCGGATCGCCCAGGTGCTCAAGGAGCGGGGCTAGCGGGCTTCACTCCCACTCGATGGTGGCCGGGGGCTTGCTGGTTATGTCGTAGACCACCCGGCCCACCTCGGGTACCTGGCGGGTGATGCGACGGGCCACTTGATCCAGGAATTCTTGGGGGAGCCTGGCCCAATCGGCGGTCATCCCGTCGACGCTCGTCACCGCCCGCAGGGCCACCACGTAGCCGTACCGGCGCGTGTCCCCGACTACGCCCACGGTACGCAAGGGAATGAGGACACAGAACGCCTGCCACACATCCCGGTAAAGTCCGGCCTCCCGCAGGGCCTGGATGAAGATGGCGTCGGCCCGCCGCAAGACCTGGAGTCTCTCTTCGGTGATCTCCCCCAAGATCCGCACCGCTAACCCCGGCCCGGGGAAGGGGTGTCGGAGCCGGATCTCATCGGGAAGGCCCAGGACCCTTGCCACCTCCCGCACCTCGTCCTTGAATAGCTCCCGGAAGGGCTCGATCAGCTCAAACCCGAGTTCCTCGGGAAGCCCCCCCACGTTGTGGTGGGTCTTGATGGTGGCCGCCCCCGGGTTCCCCGCGGACTCGATCACATCGGGGTAGAGGGTCCCCTGGGCGAGATACGGGAAGGGCCCCTCCTCCCAGGCCACCTCTTCGAATACCCGGATGAACTCCCTCCCGATGATCTTCCGCTTCTCTTCGGGATCGGTCACCCCCCGGAGGGCAGAGAGGAATCGCTTTTGGGCCTCCACCACCCGGAGGTTCACTCCCAGGGGACGCAGGGCCTGCACCACTTCCTCCCGCTCCCCTTCCCGCAGGAGCCCGTGGTCCACGAATACCGCCAGGTGCTCCACCCCCGCTTTGGCCAGGAGAAGGGCCAAAGTGCACGAATCCACTCCGCCCGAGACCCCTAAAAGCACCCGCTCCCTCCCCACCTCCTTTTTCACCTTTTCTATGAGGGAAGAGACGATCTCCGCCGGTCTCCAATTCCGGGCGACCCCCGCGATCTCTAGAAAATTCCGCAGGATCTCCTTCCCTTTGGGGGTATGAACCACCTCGGGATGGAACTGGACCCCGAAGATCCTCCCCGTGGGGTCCGCCACGGCGGCGATGGGGCACTCCTGGGTGGCGGCGATCGCCTTCCAGCCCCGGGGAAGGGATACCACCGCATCGGAGTGGGACATCCAGACCCCAAGCTCCCCCTCCAGCCCCCGGAAGAGGGGGCCCTCGTGACGCACGAGATCGGCGCGGCCGTACTCCCGGCGGTCGGAGCGCGCCACCTCCCCGCCGAAGAGGTGAACCAAAAGCTGCATCCCGTAACAGATCCCGAGGATGGGGATCCCGGAGGAAAGGAGGCGCGGGTCCGGCCTGGGGGCGTCAGGGTCGTGCACCGAAGCCGGCCCTCCCGAGAGGACCACCGCGTGGGGCCTGTGGGCCTGGATCTCCTCCCAAGGGGTGGTCCCAGGGAGGATGATGGAGAAGGCCCCCAGCTCCCTGAGCCTCCGGGCGATAAGGAGGGTGTATTGCGAGCCGAAATCGAGGACCACAACCCCCATGGTCTCAATCCCTGAACACGATCTCCCCGGTCTCGGGATCCATGCGTTCGATGGCCACCAACGAGACCACCTGGACCCCGAAGCGCTCAAGCAGGGAGCGACCGTTTCCGAAGCACTTCTCGATGACGAAGCCAAACCCTATGAGCTCGGCGCCGCTTTCGATGACCATCTCCGCCAGCGCCACGCTGGTGAGCCCCCGATAGAGGAAGTCATCCACCACTAATACCCGCTCCCCGGGGCCCAGATAATCCCGGGAGATGGCGAGCTCGGTCTCCACCCCCTTGGTGGGGGAGGTGACAGTCCTGGTCAGGGGATTGGCCATAGTATTGGCTTTCCCTTTCTTAGCGTAAAGCGCCTTCGCTCCCAGCCTTCGGGCGACCTCGTAGGCGATCACGTTCCCCGCGGCCTCGGCGGTGAGGACCGCGGTCACCTCACGAGGAGCGAAGGCGTGGCTCAACGCCTCTCCCGCGAGCTCTACGAAGGCCGGGTCGATCCTGTGGTTGAGGAAGCTGTCCACGCGCAGGAACTCCGGCCCCACCACCACCGCTTCCCTTTGGATCCACTCTCTGACCTTATTCCCCAATGCTCACCCCCTCGGGGCATTTTAACCGGGGGTCTGTATTGGGCGGGAGCCCCGCCCTCCGCCGGAGCTTTTAAATGGACATAGCCTGGGGTGCCCGATTCGCCCCGTGACGCCCCGTTTCCCATCGCGGGCTCAGCCCGTATGGAAGTCGTCGAACCAACCTCAAGTCCCTATTTAGGGCTTCCGGGATGGGCGTTCCGTTCAGGTGGGCCCCCGAGAGGACAGGGCCCGCTTTACCTCCTCCATCGTATCCCCGCCGAATTTCTCGAGGAGCGCTTCCGCAAGTACCAACGCCACCATGGCCTCCCCCACCACCGCTGCCGCCGGCACGGCGCACACATCAGATCTCTCCCGGTGGGCGGAGGCCGGTTCCTTTGTGAGGAGGTCTACAGATCGCAGGGGTTTTCTCAAGGTGGGGATAGGCTTCATCGCCGCCCGGATTACCACCGGTTCCCCGTTGGTAATGCCCCCCTCGATCCCCCCGGCGCGGTTGGTCAGGCGGTGGAACCCCTTGCCTTCTTCCCAGAAGATCTCGTCGTGGACTTCGGAACCGTATCGTGACGCAGCCCCGAACCCCGCGCCCACCTCCACCCCCTTGACCCCGGGGATGCTTATCAGGGCCCAGGCGAGGCGGCCATCGAGCCTTCGGTCCCATTGGACATAGCTCCCCAAGCCCGGCGGCACCCCCATCGCCACCACCTCGAACACGCCCCCCACCGTGTCCCCCGCTCGCGCCGCGGCATCGATCCGGGACACCATCTCCCGCTCGGCTTCCGGGTCCAGGCATCGCACCGGGGAGCAATCCGCCCGGGCGTTTATCTCATCGGGGGAAAGGCCTAAAGAGAGGAGGTCGATCTCCGTCCGGACGGTGTGGATGGAGATCACGTGGCTCGCGATCCCCACCCCGCACTCCCGCAGGAACCTCTTGGCCACCGCGCCCAGGGCCACCCGTGCGGCCGTTTCACGGGCGCTTGAGCGCTCGATCACGTCGCGGAGATCCGTATGCCGATACTTCAGGGCACCGGGGAGGTCGGCGTGGCCGGGCCGTGGCACCGTTGGCGGCCGATAATCGGAGGGGGGCGACCCAAAGGGCTCCATGATCCCCCTCCAGTTCGCCCAGTCCTGGTTCGCGATCCGGATGGCGATGGGAGCCCCCGTGGTCTTTCCCCATCGGACTCCGGCCAGGAATTCGGCCCGATCCCGTTCGATCTCCATCCGGCCGCCACGGCCATGCCCCCGCTGGCGCCGAGAAAGCTCGCGGTCAACGTCCTCGGGAACGAGCCGAAGCCCAGCGGGAATGCCCTCCAGGATCCCCACCAAGGCCGGGCCGTGGGATTCCCCTGCGGTAAACCACCGCAGCCTACCCACGGAGCACCCCCTCCAGGTGCTTTATGGCCGAGGCGGCGTCCTCGTCTCCGAAGCGGTGGCCGGTCCAGAGCTCCAGCGCTCGGATCCCTTGATGCACCAGCATCTCCAGTCCCCCGATGGCGACGCACCCCCGCTCCCTGGCGTCCCGCAGGAGTTTCGTTTCAGGAGGGTTGTAGACGAGGTCGTAGACCACGAGCCCTTCCCGCAAGAGGTGCGCGGGAACCAGGGATTTCCCCACATGGGGGATCATCCCCACCGGCGTTGCGTTGACCAAAAGCCCCGCCTCCCGGAGGAAGGCGGCGAGGTCGTGGAGGCTGCCGTGGGTCACAGATCCCAGGGAGGAAAATCTCCGGGCAAGGGCCCGGGCCCGGGGCGGTGTTCGGTTTACCACGACGACTTCCACATCGGTGGAAAGCAGGGCGTAGACCACCGCCGCCGCCGCGCCGCCGGCTCCCACCACCACCGCCTTTTGGCCGCAAAGTCCGACTCCCCTGGAATCCAGGGCCTTTAAGAACCCTTCCCAATCGGTATTGTCCCCGCGGAGCCTCCCGTCTTCGTTGACGATCACGTTCACCGCTCCGATGGCCTCCGCTGCGGGGGAGAGCTCGTCCAGAAAGGGGATGACCGCCTCCTTATGGGGGATAGTGACGTTGAAGCCACGGATTCCCAGAGCCCGCATGCCGGAAAGGGCCTCGCCGAGCGAGCCCTCGGATACCCGGAAGGCGAGGTAACAGTAGTTCAGCCCCGCCCGGGCGATGAGGAAAGAGTGGAGGCGGGGAGAGAGGCTGTGCTCCACCGGATCGCCGAGGAGGCCGAGGAGCCGTGTTCGGCTATCGGTCATGGACGATCCCCTCCAGGACGGAAAAGAATCCCGGGAAGGAAACATCCGCCCATTCTGCGCCCTCGATCAGGCTCTCCCCCTCGGCGAACAGGGCGGCTACCGCAGAGGCCATGACGACCCGGTGGTCCATGAATCCCGAGAGCCGCGCCGCTTTGAGGCGACACGGACCGCTCACCTCCATTCCATCGGGAAACTCCCGCACCTCAGCCCCCAACCGCCGCAGGTTCTCCGCCATGGCCGAAATGCGATCCGACTCCTTCACCCGGAGCTCGCGGGCCCCCCGGACCACGGTGGTCCCGGCGGCTTGGGTGGCAAGGACAAAGACCAACGGGATCTCGTCGATCATCCGGGGCACGATCTCCCCCCCGAGTTCGATCGCCCGAAGTTCCCTCCCTCGCACCCGGACATCCGCCACCGGTTCCCCCCCGATCTCGTCCCGGCCCAGTACGGCCACGTCCGCTCCCATTTCCCGGAGGACCTCCAGGAAGCCGATGCGGGTGGGGTTCACCCCCACCCCCTGGACGAGGACCTCCGCCCCCGGACGTGGGGCGGCGGCGGCCAAAAGGAATGCGGCGGAAGAGAAGTCCCCAGGCACCCCCACGGGCCGAGCGCGCAACTCACCGGGAACCAAACGTATCCGTGCCCCGTCCTTTTCCAGCTCCGCCCCTAAAAAAAGGAGCATCCGCTCGGTATGATCGCGGGAAGGGAAGGGCTCCTCCACCACCGTTTCCCCCTCCGCCTGAAGCCCCGCCAGCAGTATGGCCGACTTCACCTGAGCGCTGGCCACGGGAAGCCGGTAATAGATGCCCCGGAGGTACCCCCCCCGTACACGCAGAGGGGGGAAATTCCCCGCCCGGGCGTGGATCTCGGCTCCCATAAGGGAAAGGGGCTCCACCACCCGCCGCATGGGCCTGCGGGAGAGGGACTCATCCCCCACGAGCACGGACTCGAACGGCCTTCCCGCGAGGACCCCTGCCAAAAGCCGCATGGTGGTACCGGAGTTGCCGCAGTCGAGGGGCCTTGTGGGCGGCGAGAGGAGCTCCGGCCCACGACCGTGGATGGAGGCTTTCTCCCCTTCCCAATAGACCTCCACCCCCAGGGAGCGGAGGCAATCCGCCGTGCTTCGGACGTCCCGAGCCGGGGATAACCCGCGGATCTCCGTCTCCCCTTTAGCCATCGCCCCCAGGATCAGGGCACGGTGGGAAATGGATTTATCCCCCGGCACGCGGGCCTTTCCCCTCACCAGCGCCGGCCCTCGGATCCGCACCTCCATCAGTCCACCACCTCGGCCTCGTAGCCAGCGGCCCGGAGGACCCGGACCGCCTCCTCCGCCTCCTGATGGCGTTCCACGTAGATCCTGAAGGTCCCTCCGATCCCCTCCCGCACCCGCATGAGTTCCAGGTCCTTGATGTTTATCCCGGCCTTCCCCAACGCCCCGGTCACCTCCGCCAACGCGCCGATCCTATCGGGAACCACCACCCTCACGCTGGGGAACTCCCCGGAGAAGCCCTTGGCCCGTTTGGGGATGGAAGCGCGGAGCGCCCGGGCCCGCACGAACTCCTCCTCCAACCCGCCCCGGAGTGTCTCCCGCAGCCGGGAAAGCTCTCGAACCATGTCCTTCAGGGCTTGTTCGATCCTCTCGGCATTTGTAGCCAGGATATCACGCCAGATCTCATATGGGGACGAAGCGATCCGGGTGAGGTCCCGAAATCCACCGGCGGCGAAGGGAAGCATCCCTTCCTTCCGTCCCACCGTGTTCACCAAAGCCACGGCGGTGAGTTGGGGAAGATGACTGACATAAGCCGCGATCTCGTCGTGACGCTCGGGGTCCATCACTACAGGTATCGCTCCCAGCGCCTCCACATACCGGGTCAGCCGTGGCAGCGCTTCTTTAGCATCGGGCAGGGGGGTCAAGATGTAAAGGGCGTTTTGGAACAGAAAAGGGTCGGCGGCGCGGAAACCTTTCCCTTCTGTGCCGGCGAGGGGATGTCCCCCAATGAAATAACAACCCCGGGGGAGGACCTCCCGGGCCAGGCGGCAGATGGCTTCCTTGGTGGAACCTACATCAGTGAGGATCGCGCCTGGAGACATGGCTACGGCTACCCGGGGGATGAGTTCGAGGATGGTCTTTATGGGGGTGGCGAGGAACACCACCGTTGCCCCCCCTACCGCTTGGGCGAGCTCAGCCGGCGGGAAGCCTTCGTCGATGGCCCCCTTTCCCTGAGCGAGGTCCAAAACTTGGGGGAAATCCACCCCCACTATGTGGATCCCGGGGGAGGCATGCTTTATCGCCAACGCCAGCGACCCCCCGATGAGCCCGAGGCCCACGATCGCGATTTTCTCAGGAAATCCCGCTTCCATCTGGCTGCCGCAAGAGGAGGTCCCTCCCCAGGGTCCGCGCGATGTTTCTGAGCTCCCGCAAGAGCTGGGCGAACTGTTGGGGGAGGAGAGCCTGGGGGCCGTCGCTCAGGGCCTCTTCAGGGCGGTGGTGGACCTCCACCATTATCCCATCGGCCCCGGCGGCCACCGCTGCCCGGGCCATGGGGATCACCATATCCCGCCGCCCCGTGGCGTGGCTGGGATCAACGATCACGGGAAGATGGGTTTCTCGCTTCAACACGGGAACTACGGCGAGATCCAAGGTAAACCGGGTGAAGTCCGAGAACGCACGGATACCTCGCTCGCACAGGATGATCTTTTCGTTTCCCTCCGAGATGATGTACTCGGCGGCCATGAGGAATTCCTCGAGAGTGGCGGCGAGGCCTCGTTTGAGGAGGACGGGTTTCTCTGCCCTCCCGACTTCCCGCAGGAGATTGAAGTTCTGCATGTTCCTGGCCCCGATCTGGATGATATCGGCGTAACGGGAGACGAGCTCCACCTGAGAAGCGTCCATGGCCTCGGTTACCACGTACATCCCCAGCTCGTCCGCCGTCTCCCGCAGGAGCTTCAAGCCTTCCTCCCCTAAGCCTTGGAAGCTATAGGGGGAGGTACGGGGTTTAAAGGCGCCGCCCCGGAGGATCCGGCACCCTTCCCGGGCCACAGCCTCGGCGATCGTTCTGATCTGTTCAGCACTTTCTACGGCACACGGGCCAGCGATGACCGCCACTTCGCTGGCTCCAATGGTGAGACCACCGAGGGTTATCCGGGTATCCAGGGGGTGGAAGGCCCGGCTCGCTAACTTGTAGGGGACGCTTACTTCCAGGACTTTATAAACCCCATCCAACACCTCCAGCTCCCGGGGATCGACGGTCCGGGTTTCGCCGATGGCTCCCAAGATGGTGTAATCCTCTCCCCGGGAGAAGTGGACCCTGAAACCGAGGGAGAGGAGTTTGTCCGTTACACGTTCAATCTCCTTTTGCGTGGCCCCGGGCTTCATCACCACAATCATCTCGCACCACCTCCTCTTCGAGCCTCCGGGTTTCGGCGATGATTCGCCGAAAGATCCGTGCTACCGCCTCCTCGTTTAAGGGACCGGGGTTTTCCCGTTTCACGCGGGCGATCACCTCCGCCTCCCGCTCCAAGGATCGCAGGGGGAGGCCCTGTTCCGCCTTGAGGCATCCGATGCGCAGGGCTACTTCCGCACGCCGGGAAAGAAGCTGCAAAAGCTCCCGGTCTATCCTGTCCAGCTCGCGCCTCAGCTCCTCGATCATTCCCGGCTCCTTTAGGCAAACAAAAAGGTCGGGGCCTTTCGGCCCCGACCGCGTGGGGTTTAGCGACCTCTTACGAGGTCGGACTAAACCCCTGTGGCAAAGTAATACCAATCCTGATATTTCCTCAGGCCACCGTTCTTCCTCCTCACAAGAAGAGTAACGTTCATCGTCGAACCATTTTTTATATACAACGGAATCAGGCGAGGAGTCAAGGCAAAAGGGAAGAACCTAGTAGAAAACGAAAAGACGTATGGAATCAAATTGCACAAAAGGTGGTGGAGATGAGCGGACTCGAACCGCCGACCTCCGCGTTGCGAACGCGGCGCTCTCCCAACTGAGCTACATCCCCACCTGAGTGGCGGTGCAGGGAGTCGAACCCTGAACCTCGCGGTTATGAGCCGCGCGCTCTAACCACTTGAGCTACACCGCCGATCTGGTTGCGGGGGCGGGATTCGAACCCGCGACCTCCGGGTTATGAGCCCGGCGAGCTTCCTGGCTGCTCCACCCCGCTTCTGCCGAGGGCGGGATTCGAACCCGCACGGGGATTACCCAGGGGATTTTAAGTCCCCCGCGTCTGCCAGTTCCGCCACCCCGGCACCTTGAGGAAGCTGGAGCGGGAAACGGGACTTGAACCCGCGACCTCCGCCTCGGCAAGGCGGCGCTCTACCACTGAGCTATTCCCGCACGCATTCATTATTATAGGGACGCCCCACACGCCCTTCAAGAGTACTCAGGGCCCTTAAAGCTCGATGATTTCCGCTTTAAGGCGCTTTAGATCCACCAAGGCACAGGTGGACTTACCCGAAAGCCACCCCCCACACTCCCCTGGGTTCACTACCAACGGCCCTCCCTCGCGGAGGTCCAGCTCGTGAGTATGCCCGTAGACGATGAGGTCGTATTTCCCAGAACTCACAAGGGCCTCCAGGGCCCGCGGCTCGTGCATGAGCACGATCCGCCGCCCCCCGAGCTCCACCTCATACGGCCCAAAGTTCAGCTCCCCCACACCCTGAAACCTCTCGCGCAGAAAGAGCTTGTCCCCATCGTTGTTGCCGAAAACACCTATCACGCGGAGCCCCGTTTCCTGGAACGGGATCACCATGAAAGGGGAAACGAAATCTCCAGCGTGGAGCACCACGTTCACCCCGGCCTCGACGAAACGTCTCAGGGCCGCCCGCAGCCTGTTCACGTGATCGTGCGTATCTGAAACGATCCCTATAAGCATGTCCCTTATTCTCCCCGTTCCCCTTCTCGCTGCAAGGCATCATTACCCCGGCGTCTGCCCCGCTTGGCGTACAGATCCTCATCCGCCGCTCGCAGGGCCTCGTCTATCTCGGTGCCCTCCGCGGGATCCCATGCCGCCACTCCGGCGGTGAAGCCCACCTTTATCTCGGGGTGACGCGGATGCGTCCAGGATGCCACTACCCTCTGCAGTCGCCCTAATACTACCTGGGCCTCCTCCACCGCCGTTTTGGGCATAAGGATTAAGAATTCATCGCCGCCCCACCGGATCACTACGTCATCGGAACGCACGTTGTCGCGCAGGAGCTCGGCCACGGCCACCAAAACCTCGTCGCCCACGGTGTGGCCGTATTGGTCGTTTACGGCCTTGAACCCGTCCATGTCCAAGATCGACAAGCTCAGGATCTGTGCTTCCGGCTTTTTTCGGTAAAGCTCGATGAAGATGTCGAAGTACCGCCGGTTATAAAGGCCCGTCAGGGGATCTCGTATTGCTTGTTCCCGGATCTCACGTTCCAAGCGGATCCGCTTCAGTCCCTCGTACATCTGCTGGGCCAGGATTTCTACGAGCTTCACGTCTTCGGCTGAGAACGCCCCTTCTTTCTTGGACACGATCTGGATGATGCCGTATTCGCCGATGGGCACGCTTATGTAGGACCTGATCTCGGGATTTACCGGCTGGGCTTCCGGGACCTCGCGCACATCGTTGCCCCAAAAAGTGCGTTGCTCCCGGTGGGTAAGCCCGGATAGCCCTTCATCGATCCTAAAGGGGCGGGGAACGACGTCGGGGAACGTGCTCGAGTAGCACACCGGCACCAAGAGATTGTCCTCTACCAAATCGATAGAGCCGTAATCGAAACCCAGTATGTTCTCCAAAAGCTCCAACGCCGCTCGGCACATCTCCTTTTCATCCGAGATTTGATGTAATTTCGTTATAGCTATGTGCAATTTTTCCAATCTATTAGCGAATTCGACAAGACGCTCGGTATGCTCCGTAACCTGGATCACGTTCGCGACCTCGACGGCGATGAGCTCCGCAAGACGTCTATGGTACTCGGTCACTTTCTCCTGGATGGCGATCACGAGATACCCCTGTCGTCTCTTGTCGAAGGTGATGGGGGTAACCAGAAGGAAGGTCTTGGGGGTTTCTCCCGCCGCTATCTCGGCCACGGAGGATATGGCTTCGGGCAGGGAAACCTCCGCTGTGGGCGCATGATAACTCGCCATCAGACGGTATCCCTTGTTCTCCGTGAAGTAGACCCCGCAAAAGGTGGGTTCGAAGATATCCTTGCAGAACGCCACCGTTTTTTTCGCGAGCTCCTCCTTTTTCCTGCTGCTCAGAAGATCCTTCGAGAGCCTCCACAGCTGGTAGATCTTTTCCTCTTGGCGTTTGCGCCACGTGATATCGCGGTTGAAGGAGAGCACCGCGCGACGCCCCTGGAAAGTGATCGGGGTGATGGCCACTTCGGTATAGACAACCGTTCCGTCCTTTCGCCTCTTCCTTTCCTCAAACACCACCCGCTCGCCCCGGTTCAATCTTTCGTTTATCGCGTCCATTGCGGGAGGATCCACCGCGAGGTCCCGGGCGATGTTCATTTTTAAGAGCTCGTCCTTCGTGTAACCTGTCTGTTCTGTAGCCGCTCTGTTGCAGTCGAGGATGTTGCTTTGGTAATCGGTTATGTAGATGGCATCGGGAGCGTTTTCAAACAGGAGCCTGAGCCGCTGTTCGCTTTCCTGAAGCTTTTCTTGGCTTAAACGAAGGGCCAGGGCGAACTCAATGGCCTTCTGGAAATCATAGATTACGCGGAGATCACGTTCGGCAAATGCGTCGCGATGCTCTCCATCTAAATTGAAATAGCCGATAACTTTACCTTCATAGCGTATAGGTACGGAAATGAAAGCCTTCGGCAAAAGATGTGGCCCTCCAAACCTTTCCAACATCTGGGGGCGGTGTTTCTCAAACAATCGCCATGGATCCCTTATGATGCACGGGTTATGGCAGTCATCCAAGAAGTTTTGGAGGAGGTCTTCCGGTTTAAACCAAACATGCTTTAGCTCATCCAGGTCCCATCCAACGCAGGCCACGTACTTAAAAACTTTCTGTTGCTCATCCCAAAGAAGGAAGGACCCAGTCTTGGCTTCCGGGAGGATACTTATCGCGTGCTGGAGGGCGAGCTCCGCGATTTGAGGCACCGTCTCCGCCTGGGCAAGTTTTTCCAAGAGCGCGAGATAGAAGCTCTCCCGTTTGTCTTCAGAGTTCGAGCCCTTAGGCTTCGCCGTCAAAAACAGGAAAAGCCCCAATCCGAGAAGGAGATCTCCGATGGAGAATGCAGTAGCAAAGGGGAGCCAGGGGGGCAAAAACAACACATCCCCCAGAAAATTCAGCCGGGTTTCGGGTCCCATGAGGATCACGTTGCCGGAAACTCGGACCTCCCGCAGGAACTGGAGCAAGTCGCCGCGTCCCGCTTGCTCTAGGGCGAAGGGTGAGACGGGCATGTAACCCCCGTTGGCCAAGATGGGGACCAGATTGAGCAGGATACCCACTCCGATAAGCGCGAGTTCCCGGAAATGCCGGTTGAGGTATACGAATATGACCAGGGGGACATAGGATATCACCTGGAGGTAATTTGTGCCCACTTTTATGATCGGGTCTTTCTCACCCAATGGAAAGATGAGCACCTGTATGAGAAGTGAGACGAGCACAAGCCACGCGCCCCGAAGCTGCAGGCGGTCCAGCCTCCAGACGCGACCGCGTCGCAAAAAACCAACAATCAATCCTGCGATGAGAAACCAAATGAGAAACATGGGTGTCCGCCCCTCACGTTTTCGAAGCGGGCGCTTCCTCTCTTTCCTCTTTTTTTTCCTCTTCCAAGATTTCAAGCAAAATATCCACCAGTTTGGGATCCAGCTCCTTGCCGCGCATCCTTTTGAGCTCATCGATAGCTTCTTCCAAGGTCATTGCCCGCCTGTAGGGCCTATCGCTGCGCAGGGCATCGTAGACATCGGCCACAGCCACAATCCTCGCTCCCAAAGGGATCTGTTCGCCCTTCAACCCTTCCGGGTAGCCGCTTCCATTCCAACGTTCGTGTTCGTATTTTACGATATCTACACAATCTTTATAAACCTCTAAGCCGCTGATAAGATCTGCTCCGATGAGTGGGTGTTGTTTTATGAGTTCCCAGTCCTGGTCACTGAGCCCTTCTTCTTTAAGAAGGACCTTATCGGGGATAGCGACCTTTCCGATATCGTGGATCCGTGCAGCTGCCTGGATACGCTCTATGGTTTCCTCGGGCAATCCCAGTTTGCGGGCGATCTTCACTGCGAGCCTAGCTACCCGTTCGGAGTGGGTGGCGGTGTATTCATCCCTGAATCTGAGGGCGGACATCAATTTTTCGAAGGCTTCCACAGCGCTTCTGCGTAGCCGCGTATATCCCCAGAGGGAGTAATGGAGCAACCCCATCGGCACCATCACCAAAGCCATATGCCAAACCGAAAAGGTGTAAACCGTGGCGGAAAGGAGCGTGAGCACCCCGAGGGAAAGCACTTGGATGGGTAAGTACTGCAAGTCGAATTTAAAGGGGTAATAGAAGTTCCGTCCCGTAGATAGGCTAATTGCTGCAGAGACAAACGCCGTATTCAATAAATTGCAACTTATAAAGGTCAATAATGCAATAAAGAAATCTTGTGCTTTACTCCACGGAGGCTGTGTCCCTCCTATAGTTTTGAAAAGCATTGCTCCGATGAAGACCACGAGGGTCAATTGCGCCACATTAAATGAGGCTCTTCGAAAAAAAGTTCCATATTCTTTTTTCCACAAAAGCCCCACATTCAGGATCGTCTCAGCTAAAACCGTAGCTGAAAATACCACAATTACAGGTTTTTGTATATCTGGAAACACAAAAATTGCCGCGACGAACAAAACAACGGCTGCCGAAACCCATCTTTGATAAGTGACCTCGATTTCAAATAATTGAAAGAAAGTTGCTGTGATAATAAAAAATAAAATCTCCGGCCATTTTACTGACCCCCATTGGACAGTAAAAAATGCCCAACTAACTACAAGCACACCTCCTAAAATAACACACAACAAAAATATCTTGAACAAAACTTTTCTCAGTGACATAGACCAAAAAGATATTACTTAATGTTGTCACGATGCACAATCACCCCCTCCACTTCTGAGCCGCGCTGCCCAGGATCACCAGAAGCCCAAGCAGCACCACGAGATATACCCCACGGCCCTTGAACGCACCCACGATCCGCTCCACCAACCGCTCGTCGTAGCCACCCCAGCGCACCATCTGCCTCACCCCCTCCACTTCTGAGCCGCGCTGCCCAGGATCACCAGAAGCCCAAGCAGCACCACGAGATATACCCCACGGCCCTTGAACGCACCCACGATCCGCTCCACCAACCGCTCGTCGTAGCCACCCCAGCGCACCATTCACATCACCTCCACGAACGGGGTTATCTGATTTGGGGGATTGAATGAAGTAAGCTCATTAGAGGGTTGTGTGGAAATCCAAATATCAAACCCAAAGTGTTGGGCCCACTCCCGAATCGCCACCGTAAACGCCCCTCGTATCTTTTCGGCCATCTTCGGCAGCCCGGCTACCCTACCGCACAAGGCGTGAGGGCCCGTGGCTTTGCGCCCCCTCCTTTCGAAGGGTTTGCCCTTTCGGATGGCCCGACCCTGCAGACCCTCCAAAAGTTGGCTGTATTCTAAAATAGTTAAAGCAACTTGTCAAGAGTTGGAAAACTTGGTTTCATTCTGGACTTTGCCATTCTCGCTTGTTTCAGCAATTCTGATATAGGAAAATCGCAATGTTTCTTATTTGCGATCCCTTGGCCCTTGGAAGTGATCCATGGAGATCGACTTCACCTTAAGGGACACACGTCCCATATGGAAGGATTCAGCCCCGGGTTCTTCCCTTTTATGGGGTGGCCTCCATTTGCTCCACATAGCACACGGGGCACACATCACTGTCTCCGAAAAAGGCAGCCCCACACGACCGACACTTGCGGGCACCCGCGGCGAGCATCGCCCGCTCCCTTGCCCGGGTGGCCGCTAGCAAGGACACCATCCGATCCCGCAACCTCGGCGGCAACTCCTGCCCTTCCAAGGCGTTGCGTGCCCACACCTCATCTTCGGGCGTTATGGCTATCTCTAGCAAGTGGGGCACAGAGGCCAGTTCAGGGGGCCTTACGGAGAACTTCAAATCACAGATATCATAGCCTTTTTCCTGGAGTTCCCTGACGATCTTTTCCTTTTGGAGGTGGAGTTCTTGAGCGAGGGCATGGGAGGGCACACTCAAATAGAGGGTTTTATCTTTCACGTATAAAGGGCAAGCCTTGTGGGCCAGTGGAGGTGCCTCCGTATCCCACTCCACCACAACTAGCTGTTCGCGGAATTTGTCCACTATACCGTAACGCCTCAGCAAGCTCTCAAGGGTTTTCCACAGCCCTTCTTCTGCCATCAATTTTCAATTTTATCTTCTTTTTCTCCCAGTTAGTAGTAGTAGTTGTCGCTGTTGGCTGTGGAAAAAACTCTAAGATCCCCATGGGAACTGGAATTTCTCCTGTGGAAAACTTGTTGAAAACCGCGTGAAAAAAGCACCGGAAACTGTGGAAAGCCCACGGGATATAGGGTTACCGTGGGTGGCGCGGGGGGCTTTTCCACAGATTTTGGGGTTTTGTCCACAAGGATTCCCCAGGTTTTCCACAGGACCCTGTGGAAAACCTCTACGGTGCATATTTGTTCTGCAATTCCTGCCTCAGCGAATCGATTTCGTTACGCAAGAGGGGTGTGTCCTTTAACAACTCCTGCATCTTTTGGTACGCGTGCATGATGGTGGAGTGATCGCGCCCCCCGAAGGCGGCCCCCAAGGTGGGGAAAGAACTGTTGGTGAGCTCCCGCGCGAGGTATATGGCCACTTGACGTGCATGTGAAATGTCCTTTCGGCGGGCCGGGCCCTCGAGGTCCTCTACCGAGAGGCCGTAATGGCGGGCCACCTCTTCCTTGATCACATCCACCGTGAGGCGTTGTTTCGCCGTTTCTTTGGGCGCAGCGGGGATCAACTCGTCCAATACCTCGGGGGTGATCTCCCCTTCCCCGAGCTTCATATATGCAATGACTCGGATTAACGCCCCTTCCAGGTCGCGCACATTGGTGGCCACCCGGGAGGCGATCATCTCCAGAAGCTGGTCCTCGAGCTCTACTCCCTGGCGACGGGCCTTCTCCCGGAGTATCGCGATCCGTGTCTCCAAGTCCGGAGGCTGAATATCGGCCACCAGTCCCCAGCGGAAGCGCGACACCAGTCGGTCCTGCAGCCCGTGGAGTTCCTCGGGGGGACGGTCGGAAGAAAGTACTATCTGCTTTCCGTTTCCGTAAAGCTCGTTGAAGGTGTGGAAAAGTTCTTCCTGGGTCGCCTCCTTGTTCTTCAGGAAATGAACGTCATCGATGAGGAGTATGTCCACGTTGCGGTACTTGGCACGGAACTGTTCGGTGGTGTTGTTCCCGATGGCGGTGATGAGCTCGTTGGCGAAACGTTCCGATGTCGTATAGACCACGGTGAGCTCATTCGGGGTCGAGAGCACGTAGTTCCCGATCGCGTGGAGGAGGTGAGTTTTCCCCAGCCCCACCTTCCCGTAGATAAAAAGAGGGTTATAGGCCCGGGCGGGCGATTGGGCTACTAACTGGGCTGCGGCGAAGGCGAACTGGGAGTTTTTGCCGCGTACGAAGGTCTCGAAGGTGTACTCGGGGTTGAGGGGTAGGGTCCCCAAGTAGCGGGGCGAGACGGTGGGGGGAGAGGTGAATTGAGCGGGAGCACCTTCTTCACGTACCACAAGCTTTAGGGACATCCCGGGGGAGATGTGGTCCCGGATGAGGCGATTGATGAGGTCTTGGAAACGGCGTTCTATCCCCACTTTGATGAAGGTGGACGGGACCTCGAGGACGAGATGGTCTCCGTCGACCTTCACGGGGTGCACCTCGGAAAACCAACCCACAAAACTCGTGGGGGGAATTTCCTTTATGAGCTCCCGTTTAAGGGTTTCCCAAATCGCCTCGGCCGAATTTCCCATAAATGCCCCCGCCCCAAAGGGCAAAAACAAAGCAAGTGGCGAGGCCCAGAGTCGAACTGGGGACACCGCGGTTTTCAGCCGCGTGCTCTA
>ENA-OSAE01000149-OSAE01000149.1-marine-sediment-metagenome-genome-assembly--contig:-NODE-149-length-50016-cov-18.612578_pt1 | contig 50016 bp, 44 predicted proteins | sample MGYA00237870_ERZ529317 | MGnify/ENA primary metagenome ERZ529317 (study PRJEB26369, sample SAMN03142812) | marine sediment metagenome | biome: marine; feature: borehole; material: sediment... | reverse complement strand
TGTCCCTCCTGCCGTCAGGACCCGGGGCCCGTCCATCATCCCTTCTCGGCCGGCGGCCGTGGCTCCGAAGCGCTTTGCTGTCTATCGCCAACACCTCTCCGAAACCCTCCAGCTCGCCCGAGAGCTCCGATACCAGACGATCGAACATCGCCTCCAGCTCCGCCTGTTTGGAGACCAGCCTCTTCAGAAACCGCGTGTAGGCGGCCGGCGAAGGCACATCCTCCAGACCGCACATCTCGCGCAATTGCGCGTTGCGCTCCAGCTCCCGCCTCAGACTCTCGATCGACTCGTGCCCGAAGACGACCCCCGCAAGGATCGAGTTCCACATTCCACGTACCGGATGGTCGTTACGCCCGTACCCTCGCTCTCCCTCAAGGAGCCTCATCAGCTCCTCGTCCGGCATGTGCTCTATGACCAGCTGCAGCCGCTCAAGATCCCGAAGATCGTTCATTTCACGCCAGGAGAACAGCCTCTGTTGCCGAATGATAGCCATACGAAGAGCCTCCTTTCGTTTTCTTCGCTGTGCGGAAGATTCCGCGTCGAAGGAGGCTCTTCCTACCTTAGTCGGCCCGCTGGGGTCAATCCACACCTCCCGGCCGGATCCAGGCCCCTGTATCCCCCCATATCTTCGTCGGAATCTGGGGTAAGAACTTTATCCCTTGCCCGGAATCCGTTGCTGCGCCTGAAACTCAGCCACCGTTAATGGCTCGGTGATGCGGCAGGTCCACCGGGCCGGCGAGAAGATGTTCGTGGACTACGCCGGGCAGACGGTGCCGGTCGTGGACCCAGACGGCTGCCGTCGCTCGCTCTTCGAGAGTCTGGACAGGCCGGCGCTCAAGCCCCTGCCGGCCAAGCGCTACGAGTTCGCCCGGTGGAAGAAGGCCACGGTGAACATCGACTACCACGTCGCGGTGGAGAAGAACTTCTACAGCGTGCCCCACTCCCTGGTCCGCCGGAAGGTGGACGTCAGGGTCACCTCAGGTGTCGTGGAGGTCCTCCACAAGGGGCGCCGGGTGGCCAGTCACCGCAGGGTGGAGGGCAAGGGGATATACGTGACCGACCCCGACCACATGCCCCGAGCCCACCGCAAGCACCTCGAGTGGACCCCGTCCCGGCTCATCCGCTGGGCGGGCACGGTCGGGCCCTCCATGGCCGAACTGGTCAAGGCCATCCTAAAGAGCCGCCCCCACCCCGAACAGGGGTACCGGTCGTGCCTGGGCATCCTGCGGCTGGCCCGTCACTATCCGCCCGAGCGTATGGAAGCCGCCGCCCGAAGAGCGCTCGCCTTCGACGCCCTGTCCTACAGGAGCGTCAAGTCCATCCTCGCCAAAGGGTTGGACCAGCAGCCCGTCGAGCAGCGGCCCGAAGCCCCCGTCGCCGCCCACGCCAACATACGCGGCGCGGACTACTATAGGGAGGCGTCTACATGTTAACCCACGAGACCACCGAGAAGCTATACAGGATGAGGCTTTCGGCCATGGCCGAGGCCTTCAAGGAGCAACTCGCCGGCGCCGAGGCGGACGACCTCTCCTTCGAGGAACGGTTCGGGCTCATCGTCGACCGGCAGTGGACCGCCCGGCGCAACAGGCGCCTTGCCCGACTCCTGAAGGAGGCCAGGCTCCGGCTCCCCGCATGTCCCGAGGACATCGACTACCGCCACCCCCGGGGTCTGGACCGGAGCGTGATGAGAAGCCTTCTCACCTGCGCGTGGCTCGACGCTCACAGGAACGTCATCATCACCGGCCCCACCGGCGTGGGCAAGACCTTCATCGCCTGCGCCCTCGCCAACGCCGCCTGCCGGCAGGGCTTCCGGGTCCGCTACTACCGGGTCTCGCGGCTCCTGGGCGACCTGACGGCGGCCAAGGGGGATGGCACCTACCCCCATCTGCTCTCGCAGCTGGGCCGGACGGACCTCCTTGTCCTCGATGACTGGGGTCTGGCGCCGGTGTCCGCGGCCGGGGCCCGGGACCTTCTTGAAATCATCGACGACCGGGCCATGACCCGCTCCACCTTGCTGGCCAGCCAGTTGCCCCTGGAGCACTGGCACAAGGTCGTGGCCGACCCCACCGTGGCCGACGCCATCCTGGACAGGATCGTCCACAACGCCTACAAAATCTCCCTCAAGGGCGAGTCCATGCGGAAGGCAATGCGGGCAAGAACGTCAAACGAAGGACTGAGCGAGACTTGACAATCCAGCGGCACTCAGCGGGGATGGTCGGCTACGCCGGAACGGGTGGTCGGTTTCGTCCGGAACGAGTGGCCGGTTTGGTCCGGAACGCGTGGACGATTTGGCCGGAATGCGCAACGAAGCCCGGACCGGCCAGGAGCGCGTGCTCCCCGGGGAGATGGTGATCGAGCAGGGCGGCAAGCCGCTTGCCATCCCCCTGCTCTCCGCCAGGTGGAGCCGCAAGCTGGCCGAGGGGTTCCCCGTTTCGGCCGCCCGCCGGCACCTGGAGCACGAGCAACTGGACCGGTTGCGGGCGGTCGAACCGGAGATCACCCTGGATGCCCTGTGGCGCTGGACCGACCAGAAGGAACTGGTCGCAAGGCGGAGGGGCGCGGGGGAGAGCGTCCTGCCGGACCAGCCGCTGGATGCCGAGACGCTGGATGTCATCCCCCGGCGCCCGGGCGATGTGGCCCTGCCCGAATCGGTCATAAAGCCGGTGATCGATGGCTTGGTTCAAGACTATGCCACCAAACCGGGCCAGGCCCGGGCGATGGTCGAGCTTGCGGCCGCAATCCGTGAGTGGTGCTGCCCCAAGCTACGGCAGCCCGGGGCCGGGCCAGGTTGTATGGCTGGTCTACGGCACCCGTAGGGGCAGGCGCGGCAGTCCCCGGCTGCTGGTGCCGGTCGTCCTGACCCTGCTGACTCCGGAAGACCTCGACGCGCCCCTCGTCAACCGTGGCGACCTCAAGGCGCTCAAGGTCAGGCAGCTTGAACGGATCACGGCCGAGGCCTGGAGACAGGACGGGGTGCTGACCATGCTCGACCTCGAGTGGCTGCTCGGTGTGAACGGCGCCCTGCTCAGGGAACTGCTCGGCCTGTACCAGGAGCACTTCGGCGTCCTGCTGCCCACCGCCGGCACCGTGCTGGACATGGGGAGGACGCTGACCCATAAGACCATCGTGGTCGAGATGGCCCTTCAGGGACTGAGCACCCAGCAGATCGCCCGGCGGATCTACCACACCCCGGAGGCCGTGGACCATTACCTCCGGGCCTTCGACCGCGTCCTGATGCTCAGGTACTACCGTGTTCCCAGGAAGGCCATGTGCCGGGTCACAGGGTACAGCCTACAGCTCGTCGAGGAGCACCTGGCCCTGGCCGACAAACACTTCCCAACCCAAGAGGCATTGGCGGGGTACCTGGCGAACCGGGGAGCTGAACTGGAAGTTGTGGGTTAGGTCATCTAGCGGTTATCACCAGGAGAGCACGGCCACCGTGGCATGACCCGGACCTCCTCTTTTACAGACAAAATGGGACTTGACCTCCAGAAGATACCGGTAGCTCCCCGTCTCAAGGTCGAGATACATCCGGCGCCTGATCTCCACCGGGCCGAAACGCGTCATGACCGTCCGGGTCCTCACACCCTTCAACCTCAGATGGCCCGGACGCTCCCGCATCAGCTTCCTGTCCAGGTTCTCAAGGTACGCCCTCACAAGCCGCCTCGCCCAGCCCAGCACCAGACGGAGGACGATCTCTTCCAGGGTGTTGAAATCCTCGGCCTCACACAGTAGACTGAAACTGCACATCGGGGGACCTCACTCCTTGTTCCGATGGGACTCGGACTTGAGTGAGGTCTTCCTTTGTACCTAGACCCCGCTGTGCCCTCTATCTGCCCACGTGAATCTTACAGGAACGCGGCGCGGTCCGACAGGCCGGGGCGGTCCGCTCCGGGCGCCGTCGGGAGGAATCCCGGACCACGCTCCCAAATACCAGGCTGGACCGGGCGAGGGGGGCGGGCGTGTGGCTGACATCCTGGCTTTCTCGCCGCACCCGGACGACGTGGAGATAGGGGCCGGGGGGACCCTGGCCCTTCACTCGCGCCTGGGCTACGACGTGGTCGTGTGCGACCTGACACAGGGTGAGCTGGCGTCGAACGGCACACCGGCCGAGCGGGCCCGTGAGGCGGCCCTGGCCGCGCGGATCCTGGGCCTCGGGTCCCGGGAGACCCTGGGACTCGCGGACCGGGCCCTGGAGCCGACCCCGGACAGGGTCCGTGTCGTGGCCGAGGCGGTCAGGAGGTGGCGGCCGCGGGTCGTCCTGGCCCCTTGGGGTGAGGACCGGCACCCGGACCACGGCGCCGCCGCGCGTCTGGTCCGCGAGGGGGTCTTCAACGCCGGGCTCGTCCGCTACCGGGCGGCGGGTGAGGCCCACCGCGTGGCCAGGCTCGTGTACTATCTCGTCAACTCGACGGCGGCGCCGGGCTTCGTCGTCGACATCTCCAGGGTCTACGACCTGAAACGGCAGGCCCTCGAGGCCTACGCCTCGCAGTTCTCGCCGGCGGGGGAGCCGACACCCCTGAACCGCGGTTATCTCGAGTGGGTCGAACTGCGTGACAGGTGGTACGGGAGCCTCGCCGGGGTCGAGCGGGCCGAGGGCTTCCGCTGGGAGGGGCTCCTCAGGCTGCAGGACCTTGTCAGGGAACTCTAGGGAACCGGAGGGGGGAGCGAGCCTCCTTGCGTATCGGCATCACATGTTACCCATCCTACGGCGGGAGCGGGGTCGTCGCGACGGAGCTCGGACGCCAGCTCGCCCGGCGGGGGCACGTCGTCCACTTCATAACCTACGACGTCCCCTTCCGGCTCCCGCGCTTCCAGGAGAACGTCTTCTTCCACGAGGTGGAGACCCCGTCCTATCCTCTCTTCAAGCACCCGCCGTACCTCCTGGCCCTGGCGAACAAGATGGTCGAGGTGGCCCGGTACGCGGAACTGGACATCCTTCACGTCCACTACGCCATCCCGCACGCGACAAGCGCCTATCTGGCCCGGGAGGTGCTCGAGGCCGGCGGCGACCGACGGACCCCGGCCGTCGTCACGACCCTGCACGGGACGGACATAACGCTCGTCGGGAGCGAACCGTCCTTCTCGGACATCATCGCCTTCAGCATCGACCGGAGCGACGGGGTGACGGCCGTCTCGCACGCCCTCCGCGCCGAGACGCTCAAGGCCTTCCGGGTGCGGCCGGACATCCGGGTCATCCACAACTTCATCGATCCCGAGGACTACGCGGACCATGACCGGTGTGACGAGAGGCGGTGTCTGGCCGGGCCGGACCGCCTGGTCGTCACGCACATCTCGAACTTCCGGCCGGTGAAGCGGGTCGAGGTGGTCGTCCGGGTCTTCGCCGGGGCCGCCCGGGACCTCCCGGCCCGGCTGGTCCTCATCGGCGACGGACCGGACGTCCCCAAGGCCCGCAGGGAGGCGGCGCGCCTGGGGGTCGAGGACAGGGTGGTCTTCCTCGGGCGCCAGGAGCAGGTGGCCGGGCTTCTGGCCGCGTCGGACGTCTTCCTCCTTCCGTCCGTCCAGGAGAGCTTCGGCCTGGCCGCCCTGGAGGCCATGGCCGCCCGGGTCCCGGTGGTCGCCTCGAGGGTCGGCGGCCTGCCCGAGGTGGTCGGTGAGGACGAGGGGGGCTTCCTCTACGACATCGGTGACCTCGACGGGATGACCGCCGGCCTGAGACGACTCCTGCTCGACGACGAGCTCCGGCGCGAGTGCGGGCAGCGGGCAAGGGAAAGGGCCTTCCGGCTCTTCTCCAGTGAGAGGGTCGTGCCGGAGTACGAGAGGTGCTACGAGGAGGTCCTCGCCCTCAGGTCAGGGCGGGCCGGATGAGCTTGCGGGACAGGTCCGGGGAGCGGCGCCCGGCGACGGTCGCGATCGTCACCCTCGGCTGCCCGAAGAACCTGGTCGACAGTGAGGTGATGGCGGCCCTGGTCGGCCGCGCGGGGTTCGTCCTCACCGGCGACATGCACGAGGCCGACGCCATCGTCATCAACACCTGTGCCTTCATCAGGGCGGCGCGCGAGGAGGCCTGGCGCTATCTCGAACAAGCCGTCAGGCTGCGGCGGAAGGGGCGCTGCCGGGCTCTGGTCGCGGCGGGATGTCTCGCCCAGGGCTTCGCGGACGAGGTCAGGGCCACAGCCCCCGAGGTGGACGCCCTGCTGGGAACCGGCGAGGTGGGGGAGGTCGTGCGGGTCCTCGAGGAGGTGCTAGAAGGCTCGGAACCACGGGACGGCGCCTCCCGCCGCGTCGCTCCAGGACGTACAGCGGGACGGGCCGCCGCGCCCCGTGTGAGAGGGCCGTCGGCTCCCCCCGGCTGGCTTCCTTCCGGACCGGCGCCCCGCCTTCTCGGGACCCCCGGACACTACGCCTACCTCAAGATCGCCGAGGGCTGTGACCACCGGTGCGCCTTCTGCCTCATCCCGTCCCTCAGGGGCCGCTACCGGAGCCGTCCTCTCGACGACCTCCTGCGCGAGGCCCGGGACCTGGAGGAGGCGGGAGTGAGGGAGCTCGTCCTCGTCGCCCAGGACACGACCTTGTACGGCCGCGGCACCGGGGTGGGGCTGACGGGGCTCCTGCGCCGGCTCCTGGCGGAGACCGGCATCGGGTGGCTCCGGGTGCTCTACGGATGCCCGAGCACGCTTCCGGCGGACCTGCCCGCCCTCTTGGCCGAACAGGCGGCTGGCGGCGGACGGCGCCTGTGCCGCTACCTCGACCTTCCGATGCAGCACGCAAGTGACCGCGTCCTCCGGGCCATGAGGCGGCCGGAGACGGGGGATTTCCTTCTGAAGCTGGTCTCCGACCTCAGGAGCGAGGTCGAGGACCTCACCCTCCGCAGCACCTTCATGATCGGTTTTCCCGGCGAGACGGACGAGGACTTCGAGGTCCTTCTCGATTTCCTCGAGGCGGCTCGCCTGGACCACTGCGGCTTTTTCGCCTTCTCCCCCGAACCGGGGACGCGTGCCGCCGGGCTGCCCGGCCGCCCGGATGCGGAGGTGACGCGGGAGAGGCTGGCCCGGGCCGTCGAGGTCCAGAGGAAGGTCGCTCTCGACCGGAGGCGGCGGCTGGTCGGGCGGGAGCTCAAGATCATCGTCGACGAGGTCGGGCCTGAGGAGAGAGGCCTGCACACCGTGACCGGGCGGTGGGAGGGCGACGCGCCGGAGATAGACGGGGTCGTCCGGGTCCGGTGGCCTTCGCGGCCGGGGGACGTCCCGTCGGTCGGCGATTTCACCCTCGTCGAGGTCACCGGAGCCGAACCCTACGGGCTCAAGGCCCGCCCGGTCCAGAGGCCGGGTCGGTAGCCGGAGGAACGACCGGACAGCATTCCCAAGCCGTTTCAATGGTCATGGAAGAGGCATCAGGCCGGGGACATGCTATAATTATGTCAACCTTCACGAGCCAGCGTGTTCCGTCGCGCTCCTTTCGATAACACCCGCCGAGGGAGGAAGGCCCTGGTGAACTTCAAGGGGGTGCGCTATCCGGTCGTGGCGGTGACCCTGGTGGTCACCCTTGTCTTCCTCTTCGGGGCGCGCTGGGTCTACCAGAGACAGGCTCTCGACCGCCCTCTGGAGGCGGCGGTGCTGGCCGTGCCCGGAGTGGAGGAGGTCACCGTCGGACAGCGACAGGACGTCCTACTGGTCCGGGTGAGGGCCGGAGAGGTGCCTCACCTCGAGGAGTTCGTGGCCGACCTGTGGCGGGCCGTCGAGGCGGTGCAGGAAGGCGCAGCGGTCGAACTCGAGATAAGCGACAGCCGGAGCGAGCGGCTGCAGAACATCTTTTATGAGTTGCATTTCCACGTGCAAGAGGCTGTGGCCACGGGACGCTTCAGCGAGCTGCCGGCCCGTCTTGAGGAGGTCTCCGCCGGGACCGGACTGACCCGGGGACGGGTCTTCGTCGGGCCGGAATACGTCTACGTTCAGCTTCACCAGGGACAGGCCTGTCTTTACGAGATAATCCCGCGTCGAGCCTCGGGGCCCTCCCATCCCGCAGGGCTCGACGGCTCGCCGCCCCGCTTGGTCACGGTCGGGCCGTGGCCGGGCTAGGTTCAGGGCGCCGCCCCGTGACGGCCCCTGACGGTCGGTAGAGGTCACCACTCCTGTGGGAGGAGTCAAGAGGAGTCGGGAGGTGGCTGGGGTTTGATAAGGGAGATCGCGATAGGGACCGGGACGGCCCTCCTCATCTTCCTTGCCGTCCAGGGCTACAACGTGATGCCTGTCGTCTTCCTCGGCGCCCTTCTTCTGGTCCTCCTGCAGTCGAGCGGCCTCTCGAGCCTCCTGGGGGGCGGGACGCGCGCCGGTACGGTCGTGGACAAGGTCCGGACCGACGGCGTGACCTTCGACGACATCGGGGGCCAGGCCTCGGCCAAGAGAGAACTCCTTGAAGCCCTGGAGTTCATCACCGACCGCGAGCGGGTCAGGAGGCTGGGCATAAGGCCTCTGAAGGGAATCCTCCTGACCGGACCTCCGGGGACGGGCAAGACCCTGATGGCCAAGGCCGCCGCCAGGCACACCCGGTCCGTGTTCTTCTCGGCCTCGGGGAGCGAGTTCATCGAGGTCTACGCCGGCGTCGGCGCCCAGCGCGTGCGCAACCTCTTCACCCGGGCCCGTGAGGCGGCCAGGCGGGAGGGCACCGGCAGCGCCATCATCTTCATCGACGAGCTCGAGGTCCTCGCCGGGCGGCGGGGCCAGCACACCGGCCACCTGGAGTACGACCAGACCATAAACCAGCTTCTCGTCGAGATGGACGGGCTCTCGTCGGAGGACGAGGTCACCGTCCTGGTCATCGGGGCCACGAACCGCTTCGACCTCCTCGACCCGGCCATCCTGAGGCCTGGGCGCTTCGACCGCGTCGTCAGGGTGGAGCTGCCCGACCGCGAGGAGCGGGGCGAGATCCTCCGCATCCACACCGCCGGGAAGCCCCTCGCCGACGACGTGGACCTCGATGAGATTGCCCGCCAGACCTTCGGGTTCTCAGGCTCGCACCTGGAGAGCGTGACCAACGAGGCGGCCATCCTCGCCTTCCGCGAGGGCCGGGTGAAGATAAGCCAGGCCCACCTCCTCGAGGCCGTCGACAAGGTGATGATGGGTGAGCGGGTGGCCCGGCGCCCGCAGAAGGATGAACTCGAGCGTGTGGCCGTCCACGAACTGGGGCACGCCCTGGTGGCCGAGACGGTCCGGCCCGGTTCGGTGTCGATGGTCAGCATCTCGCCCCGCGGGGGGGCCTTGGGCTACGTCCGGCAGGTCCCGGAGGCCGACAGGTTCCTCTACACGCGGGAAGAGCTCTTGGCCCAGGTCGACGTGACCCTGGCCGGCTGTGTGGCCGAAGAGGTGTTCTTCGGCAGTCGGAGCACCGGAGCGAGGCAGGATCTCGACCAGGCGCTCGACCTCGCGCGCCTCCTGGTGTCGGGCGGCATGTCGGAGCTCGGCATCATCCATCAGGACTACGTCCCCAGCTCGCAGATGCACGAGGTCATGACCAAGATCATCAACGAGCGTGAGGCGAGGGTGCGGGAGATCATCTCCAGGCACAAGGCCCTCCTGGAGGCGGCGCGCCGCGTCCTGCTGGAGAAGGAGAGACTCGACGGCGACGAGTTCAGGCGTCTGGTGGGAACAATGTCCAGGGGGAGAAAGGGGCGCCGCAGGAGGACGAAGAAGAGTCGCCGTCGTGATCGCAGAGATAGTCTCCGTGGGAACCGAGCTCCTGCTCGGCCAGATCGTGAACACCAATGCCCGGTTTCTGGCCCGGACACTGGCCGGGCTGGGCGTTGACACGTACTTCCAGCAGGTCGTCGGAGACAACGCCGTCCGTCTGGCCGAGGCCCTGCGGCTGGCCCTCTCCCGCAGCGACCTGGTGATAACGACCGGAGGTCTCGGTCCGACGGAGGACGACCTGACCAAGGAGGTCGTGGCCGAGGTCCTCGGTCTCCGCCTGGTCCGGGACCCCGAGGTCGCCCGGGCCATCACCTGCCGACTCGAAGGCCACCGCAGCCGTCCGGTGCCGCAGGCGGTCGCCAAGCAGAGCCTGGTGCCGGAGGGGGCCCTGGTCCTGCCGAACCCGGTCGGGACGGCGCCCGGCTTCATCATCCCGCACGGTCCGAAGACCCTCGTGCTCCTGCCGGGTCCGCCGGCGGAGCTGGAGGGCGTGGTCAACACCCATCTCCTTCCGCACCTCGAACGCCTTGCCGGCGGCTCCCGGGACGGCGCCTCTTCACGGTCCTACCTCCACACCACGGTGGTGAAGACGTGCGGACTGGGTGAGCCCGAGGTGGAGGAGGCCGTGAGAGACCTTGTCTCCTCACCGAACCCCACCGTGGCTCCGCTGGTCTCGGTCGGCGAGGTGCACCTCAGAGTCACGGGCAAGGCCGCCGACCCGGACGAGGCCCGCCGCATCACGGCCGGGATGGTCGAGAAGATACAGGAGAGGTTGGCCGCCAACATATTCGGCTACGACGACGACACCATCGCCGCAGCCTGCGGGGCCGTCCTCACGCGGCACGGGCTGACCCTGTCCGTGGCGGAGTCCCTCACCGGAGGGCTGGTCGGCCATCTCATCACCGAGGTCCCGGGGTCGAGCGCTTACTTCGAGCGAGGCCTCGTCGTCTACAGCAACCGCGCCAAAGTGGAGCTGCTGGGTGTGGACCCGGGTCTCATCAGGCGGCGCGGAGCGGTGAGCCGGGAGGTGGCCCTGGCGATGGCCCGCGGGGTCCGGGACAGGGCCGGAACGGACATCGGCGTCGCCCTGACAGGTATCGCCGGGCCCGGGGGCGCGACCCCCGGCAAGCCGGTGGGACTCGTCTTCATCGCCCTGTGCGGCGAGGCGGCGGGCGGCGAGGTCTGCCACGAGTACCGGTTCACCGGAGACCGCCGGCTGGTGAAGGAAAGGTCGGCCCACCGAGTCCTTGCCCTGCTCTGGCTCGGACTCAGGGCGTGGGAGCTCCGGACCTCGGGGCCGGCGTGACCGGGCGGCGGGAGGGAAAGGGTTTGCGGCCGTCGAAAGCTCTGGCGCCACCGCGCTGGACGTAGAAGCGATCGTGGAGGTCAAGCCGTGGCCGGCATCCGGAGTTTCGTGGCGGTGGAGGCCGATGAAGGTTCCCGGTCCGAGGCGGCCCGCCTCATCGAGGCGCTCCGCCGGAGCGGGGCTGACGTGAAGTGGGTCAGCCCTGAGAACCTGCACCTCACCTTGAAGTTCCTGGGCGACGTGCCTCCGGGTGACGTGCCTGAGGTGGCCTCAGCGCTGGAGCTGGCCGTCGGGGGTGAGGCGCCCTTCAGGGTGCGTCTCGCAGGCCTGGGGGCTTTCCCTTCGCTGTCCCGACCGCGTGTCGTCTGGGTCGGGGTGGGCGAGGGCCGGGAGAGGCTCGAGGCCCTCGCCGGAAGGGTCGACGAGCGCCTGGCCGAGGTCGGTTTTCCCCGCGAGAGACGCCGCTTCTCGGCCCACATCACCCTCGGGCGCTGTCGGTCCTCGAGGAACCTGGCCGAGCTCAAGACGGCTTTGGCGGAGAGGCGGAACTACACGGGGCCGGAGTTCACGGTGTCCCGGGTGGTGTTGTTCTCCAGCGTCCTGCGTCCGACCGGTCCGATCTACACACCTCTGGCCATCTTTCCGCTCCAGGTCGGCGGGCCGAACCAAGGAGGTGGGTTCAGTGATGGACAAGGTCAAGGCTCTCGAGCTGACGATGAGTCAGATTGAGAAGCAGTTCGGAAAGGGCTCCATCATGAGGCTCGGGGAGGCGTCGGCGAACGCCGACCTCGAGGTCATCCCTACCGGCTCACTGGCCCTCGACCGCGCCATCGGGGTGGGAGGAGTGCCGCGCGGCCGCGTCGTGGAAATCTACGGCCCCGAAGCGTCAGGAAAGACGACCGTGGCTCTGCACCTCATCGCCGAGGCCCAGAAGCTCGGAGGCATCGCCGCCTTCATCGATGCCGAGCACGCGCTCGACCCCCACTACGCCAAGAGGGTCGGCGTGGACATCGACAACCTCCTCATCTCGCAGCCGGACACGGGCGAACAGGCCCTGGAGATAGCCGAGGCGCTGGTCAGGAGCGGGGCGGTCGACATCGTCGTCATCGACTCCGTCGCCGCGCTGGTGCCGAAGGCTGAGATCGAGGGGGAGATGGGGGACTCCCATGTCGGGCTCCAGGCCCGCCTGATGTCCCAGGCCCTGAGGAAACTGACAGGCGCCATCTCCAAGTCCAAGACGACGGCCGTCTTCATCAACCAGATCAGGGAGAAGGTCGGGGTGCTCTTCGGCAACCCGGAGGTGACCCCCGGAGGACGGGCCCTCAAGTTCTACGCCTCCCTCAGGCTGGAGATCCGGCGCGTCGAGGCCATCAAGCGCGGCAACGAGATCGTCGGCATGCGCTGCCGGGCCAAGGTCGTGAAGAACAAGGTCGCGCCCCCCTTCCGCCAGGCCGAGTTCGACCTCCTCTACGGACAGGGCATCTCCCGCGAGGCGAGCATCCTCGACGTGGCCACGGAGGTCGGCGTTCTCGAGAAGAGCGGGTCCTGGTACTCCTACGGCGGCCAGAGGCTCGGCCAGGGCCGGGACAGCGTCCGCGACTACCTCAGGGACAACCCGGAGACGGCCGCGAAGATCGAGGCCGAGGTCAGGGAGAAGCTGGGGCTCGGCCGGGTGAGGACCGAACCGGCCGCCGCCGGCGTCGAGAGGGCGAAGGGCGACGCCTAGGGCGGCGGGCGGAGAGCGGCCGTCGCCGGGCGGGCCGGACGACGGCTCCGCAAGGAGGCGACGGGCGGAGGCTTACGCCCTCGACCTCCTGGCGCGTCGGCCGCGCACGGTGCGCGAGATGAGGCGCAGGTTGGCGGCCCGGGGCTACGACGAGAAGACCGTCACGGACCTCGTGACCAGGATGATGCGCCTGGGCTACCTCGACGACCGGAGGTTCGTCGAGTTCTGGATCGAGCAGCGGACGCGCTGCCGTCCGAGCGGTCCGGCCCTGCTGAGGCATGAGCTCCTGCAGCGCGGTGTCGACGCCGAGGTGGTGCGCGAGGTCCTGGCCGCCAGGATGACGCCAGAGCTCGAGACGGACCTGGCCGTCGAGGCGGCGCGGAAAAGGGCCGGCGCCGGCCCTCCGGACGGGTCGGACGCCCGCGCCAAGCGGCGACTGTGGGATTTCCTCCGGCGGCGCGGCTTCAGTGCCGCCGCGTGTCAGGCGGCCATGAAGGTGGTCTTCGGTCCCGTGGAGGGGCTCGACGACGGCCCCGACGACCCTGAAGGGGCCGACGCTTGACATACGGCACGTCCGTGCTTAGAATTTTCCAAGGGATAAGGCTTGTCAGGTCCAGCTACCACCGCGTTTGAGTATAGATCGACCGCAAGTTCAGCGCCTTTGCCCATAGGGGCTCCGAAACGGGCGAAAGTACGGCCGGCACGCTAGGCTCGAGGCCGTCGCTGTTGGTCCGGAGGGGTCGTCCAACAGGCGTCTGCGCTTCAAGCGGTTCGTAGCTGCTTTCAGGAGCCGACTCCCGTCGGCTCCTGTTCCATATCAGGAAGGATGAAGGTGAACATGACCATAGTGACGACCATCGTCGTTGCCATCGTCGCCCTGGTCGTCGGCGTGGCTGCCGGCTACGCGGGGCGGCGTCTGGTGGCCGAAGGGAAGATAGCCTCGGCCGAGGAAGCGGCCAGGCGCATCCTCGAGGAGTCCAGACGTGAAGCGGAGCGGATAAAGCGAGAGGCGCGGGTCGAGGCCAAGGAGGAGGCCATCCGGCTCAAGAGCGAGGCGGAAAGGGAAGTCCGGGACCGTCGCAACGAGATGCAGGCCCGAGAGAGGCGCCTGGCCCAGCGCGAGGAGGCTCTCGACCGTAAGGGCGAGAACCTGGAGAAGAAGGAAGAGGTTCTTCGCCGACGCGAGAGGGAGATCGAGAGGCTTCAAGCCGAAGTCGACGAGCTGAAGGCCAAACAGCTGGCCGAGCTCGAACGCGTCTCAGGACTCGAACGCGAGGAAGCCAAGGCCATCCTGATGAAAAGGGTGGAGGAGGAGAGCCGACGGGACGCGGCCGCACTGGTCCGTGAGATCGAGACGCGGGCCAGGGAAGAAGGTGAGAAGAGGGCCCGCGAGGTCCTGTCCCTCGCCATCCAGCGGTGCGCCGCCGACCACGTCGCCGAGACGACCGTCTCGGTCGTCGCTCTGCCGAACGACGAGATGAAGGGCCGCATCATCGGGCGTGAGGGGCGGAACATCCGGGCCTTCGAGACCCTCACCGGCGTGGACCTCATCATCGACGACACTCCGGAGGCGGTCATCCTCTCGGCCTTCGACCCGGTGCGACGTGAGATCGCCCGGGTGGCTCTCGAGAGGCTCATCATCGACGGGCGCATCCACCCCGCCCGTATCGAGGAGACGGTGGAGAAGGCCAGGAAGGAGGTCGAGGCCCTCATCCGCGAGGAGGGCGAACAGGCCGCCTTCGAGGCCGGGGTGTCCGGGCTGCACCCGGAACTGGTGAAGCTCCTCGGACGCCTGCGCTTCCGGTCGAGCTACGGGCAGAACGTCCTCCGTCACAGCCTCGAGGTCGCCCACCTGGCCGGGATGATGGCCTCCGAGCTCGGGGCCAACGTGGCTGTGGCCAAGCGGGCCGGGCTCATCCACGACATCGGTAAGGCTGTGGACCACCAGGTGGAGGGGACGCACACGCAGATAGGGGTCGAACTGGCCAGGAAGTACCGGGAGTCCAAAGAGGTGCTGCAGGCCATCGAGGCGCACCATGGCGACGTGGAGCCGGCTTCGGTGGAGGCGGTCCTCGTCGCGGCGGCGGACGCGATCTCCGCCGCCAGGCCGGGGGCGAGGCGTGAGACCCTCGAGGCCTATATCAAGCGGCTCGAGAAGCTCGAGGAGATAGCCGACTCCTTCGAGGGGGTCGACAAGGCCTACGCCATCCAGGCCGGACGCGAGGTGCGCATCATCGTCAAGCCGGAGAAGGTCGACGACCTTACGGCGGCCCGCCTGGCCAAGGACATCGTCAACCGCATCGAGAGCGAGCTGGAGTATCCCGGGCAGATCAGGGTGACGGTGATCCGCGAGACCAGGGCCGTCGAGACGGCGAAGTGAGGGGCCCGAAGTGGGTCTCTGAAAGGGCCGGCCCCCCGGCGGTTTCGGACCGGGCGAGGAGGAGCCGGGAGCGGGAGGATTCGCCCGGAGGGTGAAGAATGCTAGCGCAATCTTCGACATTTGAAGGGGGTCTGCCGTCGGTGGGCAAAAGGGGCACGAGCCGCCCCTCTCCGACCGCCTCAGACGTTTCGGCACAGCCGTACCAGGGAAGTTCCGTCGGTCTTTTCGTGTCGATCCTTGTCCGCTACCCCGAGGTCGCCAGTGTCACCTACTGCCGCGATTCGCACAGCCTCAGGCTCACCTTCCTCCTCAGGGAAAGCCTCTCTGAAGAGCGGTCGGCCGCGTGGCGGTCCCTGCTCGAGAAGTCCGTCAGGGCCTACACCGCCCTGACAGGGCGCACCGTGCGCCTGTTCGACGTCCAGGTCAAAGTCAAGGGAACGGTGACCGTCATCGAGATGTGGCGCGATGTCGACTCTCTCACCCAAGGCGAGCTGTCCGTCGTCCTGAGCTGTGCCGCCGAAACCTTCGGCGACCGCCTGGTCGTCGACCAGGTGCCCCACATCGAGATGGACGAGCTGGCCGCGCAGGAGGAGATCATCGAAGAGATGCTGGAGGACCTCCGGGAGTCCCGTCACCAACCCAGTCTCATCGCCTTCCGTGAGGAAGGCCGGGTCCTGGTCTACAACCAATGAGAATCCTCGCCATCGGCGATATCGTCGGCCGTCCCGGCCGGCGCGCCGTCGCCGCCTATCTCCCGGAGCTCCGGCGGCGTCTCGCCCCGGACTTCATCCTTGCCAACGCCGAGAACGCCGCCGGAGGCATCGGAATCACGAAGGACACAGGCCTCGAGCTCCTCGAGCTGGGTATAGACCTTCTCACGATGGGCAACCACGCCTGGGGGAAGAAGGAGGCCTACGCGTTCCTGGAGGAGGAGGCACGCGTCATCCGCCCGGCCAACTACCCCGAAGGTGCACCCGGGAGAGGCTGGGCTGTGCACAGGTCCCGGTCCGGAGTGCCCGTGGCGGTCATGAACCTGGGTGGGCGTGTGTTCTTCACCACGGACCTCGACTGTCCGTTCAGGACCGCGGAGCGGGTCCTCGAGGCCATAGGCGATGGGGCCCGCGTGGTTCTCGTCGATTTTCACGCCGAGGCGACATCGGAGAAGATCGCCCTCGCGCACTTCCTGGACGGGCGCGTCAGCGCCGTCTTCGGGACCCATACCCACGTGCAGACCGCCGACGCCAGGGTGCTCCCCGGAGGCACCGCTTTCATGACCGACCTCGGCATGACCGGACCCCGCGACTCGGTCATCGGCATCAAGAAAAAGATCGTCATCGAGCGTTTCCTGACCCAGCTCCCTTCGAAGTTCGAGGTGGCCTCCGGCCCGACCGAGCTCTGCGGCGCACTCTTCGACATCGACGAGGCGACGGGTCTGGCGCGCTCGGTCGAACCGGTCCGCGTGGCGGACTGAGCCGGCACCTTCCGCCCTGTCAGGCCTATCCTTCGGCCTTCCCTGCCGCTTGAAGTTCAAAAATATTGCGGCTACTTACAGGAATGCGACACATGGAGACAGAATCGATTCGCCTGCGTTGCGGCCCCATGACAACGCAAGAGCAACGGTGGCTGTGACTAGGGAGGAGCGGCGATGGAAGTTCTCAAGGTCTCGTCCAAGTCCAAGCCCAACGCGGTAGCCGGGGCCCTCGCCGGGGTCCTGCGGGAAAAGGGAGCGGCTGAAATCCAGGCGATTGGGGCCGGGGCGCTGAACCAGGCCATCAAGGCCGTGGCCATCGCCCGCGGCTTCGTCGCGCCCGGCGGCATGGACATCATCTGCATCCCCGCCTTCACGGACGTGGAGATCAACGGGGAGCGGCGCACGGCCATAAAGCTGACCATAGAGCCAAGGTAGCCGCCTGGGCCACAGCGACCCTTCCCGCCCGAGGCGACCGTCGGGGGCGTCGCCCTGACGCCCGGGACGGTCGTTTTCGCTTCGGGGTCGAGACCCGGCCGGGCAGGTTTTGTGCCTTCACCGAAGAAAACCGCACTGGCCGGCCCCTTCCCGGCCGTCGCCATCAAATCGGAGGAGGGTTCGTCGTGGACTTCGCCCTGTCTGAAGAGCACCGCATGGTCCAGCGTATCGCCCGCGAGTTCGCCGAGAAGGAAGTGGCCCCGCACATCCGTGAGAACGACGAGAAGGGCTTCTTCGACCGGCGTCTCCTCGACCGGATGGGTGAGCTGGGTCTTCTGGGAATGTGCCTCCCCGAGAAGTACGGCGGCGGAGGCCTGGACTACATCAGCCTGGCTGTCGCTTCGGAGGAGCTCGAGAGGGTGGACACCTCCCTGCGGGTCGTCCTGTCGGTCCACATCGGGCTGTGCAGTCTCGGCATCCTGCAGTGGGGGACAGAGGACCAGCGGAAGCGCTATCTCCCCGACCTGGCTCAAGGGCGCCGCATCGGGGCTTTCGGCCTGACCGAGCCCAACGCGGGCAGTGACGTGGCCGCCCTCGAGGCGACCGCCGTCAGGGACGGAGACGAGTATGTCCTGAACGGTGAGAAGACCTGGATATCCCTTGCCGACGTGGCCGACACCTTCCTCGTCTTCGCCTACACGGACAAGTCCAAGCGACACCGGGGAATCTCGGCCTTCATCGTCGAGCGCGGTTTCAAGGGCTTCTCCTCGAGCAGCATCCACGGGAAGCTGGGCGTGCGGGCGGGGAACACCGGCTCGCTGGTGCTCGAGGACTGCCGGGTGCCGGCGGCCAACCTGCTCGGTGAGGAAGGGGAAGGGTTCAAGATCGCCATGTCGTGCCTTGACAACGGCCGGTTCACCGTGGCCGCCGGGGCGGTAGGACTGATCCAGGCCTGTATCGACGCGAGTGTGAAGTACGCCAACGAGCGCCGGACCTTCGGTGTGCCCCTGGCAGAGCACCAGCTGGTGCAGAGGATGATCGCCCACATGGTGCGCGACTGCGAGGCCTGCCGGCTCCTGGTCTACCGGGCCGGATGGCTGAAGAACCGCGGAGAGCGCAACACCCGGGAGACCGCCCTGGCCAAGTGGGCGGCCACAGAGGCATCGTTCAGAGCGGCTTCCGACGCGGTCCAGATCCACGGGGCCTACGGGTACTGCAACGAGTACCCCGTGGAGAGGTTCCTCCGCAACTCCAAGGGAGCCGTCATCTACGAGGGGTCGCGCGAGATCCTGGAGATCATGGTCGGCCAGTACGCTCTCGGTCTCCGGCGGGACAAGCCCATCAGGAGGACCTTGCCCGGCTGGCCCTACGAGGAGGAGGGCGGAGCGGGGGCATGAGCCCTGTCGTCTTCATGCAGGGGAACGAGGCCGTCGTCGAGGGGGCCCTCGCCGCCGGCGCGCGTTTCTACGCCGGCTACCCCATCACTCCATCGTCGGAGATAGCGGAGCTGGCCTCCAGACGCCTGCCCGCCGTGGGCGGGGTGTACCTCCAGATGGAAGACGAGATAGCCAGCATAGGCGCTGTCATCGGCGCCTCGCTGGCCGGGGCGAAGGCCTTCACCGCGACGAGCGGACCGGGTTTCTCCCTGATGCAGGAGAACATCGGCCTGGCCGTCATGCTCGAGGTCCCGTGTGTGGTCGTGAACGTCATGCGGAGCGGACCCAGCACGGGCCTGGCGACAAAGCCGGCCCAGGCCGACGTCATGCAGGCCCGTTGGGGCACGCACGGCGACCACCCGGCCGTGGCCCTCGCCCCGTGGAGCGTCCAGGAGTGCTTCAGCCTGACCGTGGCCGCCTTCAACGCCGCCGAGAGACTGAGGACGCCCGTGTTCCTCCTCAGTGACGAGATCATCGGCCGCATGAGGGAGGGGGTCACCCTGCCCGAGCCCGGGTCTCTCGAGCTCGTGGAGAGACCGGCGCCCACGGGACCCGCCGCCGAGTACCGCCCCTACCGCCCCGGCCCGGACGGGGTTCCTCCCTTGGCGGCCTTCGGCGGCCCCTATGTCTTCCACGCCACGAGCTCGATGCATGACGAGATGGGCGTCTCCGCCAATGACGCCGCCACGGCGGCCTCGGTCATCTCCCGTCTCGTGGCGAAGAGCCGCTTTGCTCTCGACTTCCTGCCGGGACCCGAGGTGGTGCGTTCAGCGGAGACGGGCCGAGGGTGCAGGCCCGGCGAGCCGGTCCTCCTCGTGGCCTTCGGCTCGAGCGCCCGCTCGGCCCGGCAAGTCATGCTCGACCACCCTGACCACCCCATGACCCTGTTCCGCCCCAGGTGCCTGTGGCCGTTCCCCGAGAAGGAGCTCTCGGCCCTCCTCGCGGACCACGGAGCGGTGGTCGTGGCCGAGATGAACACGGGCCAGCTGCTCCTGGAGGTCGAGAGGGTCGCGGCCGGCCGGGTACCGGTCGCCGCCGCGCTCCGCTCCGACGGTGAAATCATCACCCCCGAGCAGATATGGGAGACCGTGCGGGAGGTCGCCCGGCGCCCGAGACCGGCGGCACAGGCTCTCGGCTGGAAGGAGGGCGGGCGGTGAGCCGCACCTATCTAGACTACCTCAACGAGAAGGCCATGCCCCACATGTGGTGCCCGGGCTGCGGCAACGGGAACATCCTGAAGGCCCTGCTCGCAGCTTTCGCTGCCCTCGACCTCGACCCGCGGAAGACGGTCGTCGTCACGGGGATCGGCTGCTGGGGGAAGGCGGACGACTACGTGACCACCAACGCCGTCCACGGCACGCACGGACGGGCCCTGGCCCTGGCGACGGGAATCAAGGCCTACCGCCCGGACCTGACCGTGGTGGCCCTCATGGGTGACGGGGACTGCGCCACCATCGGGGGGAACCATTTCATCCACGCCGCGCGCCGCAACGTGGGGATAACCGCCGTGGTGGCCAACAACCACAACTACGGCATGACCGGGGGCCAGTTCTCGGCGACCACGCCCGCCGGCAGCCGGACGAGCACCTCTCCCTACGGGCACGCGGAGGAGGCGTTCGACCTCTGCGAGCTGGCCAGGGCCGCCGGAGCCAACTACGTGGCACGGACGACGGTGTGCCACTACAGGCAGATGGAGAAGCTCATCACCGAGGCACTGGCCGGGGAAGGCTTCTCCCTGGTGGAGGTGATGACGCCGTGCCCGACCTACTTCGGGCGGCTGAACCGGCGGGGCGGGCCCCCGGAGATGTGGCGGAGCCTGAAGGAAGAGCCCGGGCTTCGGACCGGGTGCCTGGTGAAGGCGTCCAGGCCTTCCTTCGAGGCCCGCTACGCGGAGATCCAGAAGGCCGCCCGGGCCCTGACGGGAGAGGAGCGTGACCCCGATGCCCGGTGAGACGATGGAGAGTGCGGCCGGCGCCACAGGGGCCGTGCGGGGACGTCATGAGGTCCTCCTGGCCGGAGAAGGGGGCCAGGGGATGGTCCTGGCGGGTGTGGTCCTAGCCGAAGGCGCCGTCCTCCAGGGACTCCGAGCCGTGCAGTCGCAGTGGGTCCTGGGGTCGGCGGCCAGAGGCAGCCTCGCCCGCTCCGAGGTCGTCCTGAGCGACGGGGAGATCGCCTTCCCGCGCGTGAGAGCGGCCGGGGTCCTGCTCGCCCTGACCCAGACGGCTCTGGACCGGAGCCTTCCCCTGCTGGCTCCGGAGGCGACGGTCATCCTGGACGAGGACGGCGTCAGGGAGCTTGCCGGGCTCGGTCCGGACCACCGGGTCCGGCGCCTGCCCATCGTCCGGACGGCTTCGAGGCTGGGTTTCCGCCGCTCCATGAACATGTACGCCCTCGGGGTGCTGGTCTCCGAGACCGGGGTCCTGGACCACGCCAGCGTGGAGAGGGCCATAAGGAAGAAGTTCGGGGCGAAGGCTCCGCCCAACCTGGAGGCCTTCCGAGCCGGGAGCGGGGGAGGCCCGGATTGAGCTCCGTCGCGCTCGAAGAAGCTCTCGAGCTCCACCGGCGGGTGCCGGTCGTCGACGCCCACTGCGACACTCTGACGAAGCTGTCGCCTGACGAACGCCTGGCCTCACGCCTTCCCGGGACTCATGTCGACCTCCCCCGGCTCCGGGAGGCCGGTGTCTCCGGGCAGTTCTTCGCCTGCTGGATATCTCCCGACCATTCCGCTCACCGCGGGCTCGAACGGGCCGCCGAACTCATCGACAGGTTCTACCGCGAAGCCGACGCATCGTGCGGTCTCCTGGTCCCCGTCACCGGAGCGGAAGGGGTGCGCCGGTGTCACGAGGAGGGCCGGGTGGCCGGGATACTCACCGTGGAGGGAGGGGACGCTCTCCAGGGCAACCTGGCCATGGTCTCGGTCCTTCACCGGCTGGGAGTCCGCTCCATCACCCTCACCTGGAACCACCGGAACGCCATCGCCGACGGGGTGGCCGACGCCAGGACCGGCGGCGGGCTCACCAGCTTCGGGGTCGAGGTCGTGAGGGAGATGACCCGACTGGGGATGCTGATCGACGTCTCGCACCTGTCCGAGGCCGGTTTCTGGGACGTCCTCGCCGTGGCGGAGGGGCCCGTGGCGGCGACCCATTCCAACGCCAGGGCGGTCTCGGACCACCCCCGGAACCTCACCGACGAGCAGATACGGGCCCTCGCCGCCGGGGGCGGCGTGATGGGACTGAACCTCGCCCCCGCCTTCCTGCGGGCCGAAGGGCAGGGTGCGGCCACGCTGGACGACGTCCTGCGTCACATAGACCACGTCGTCGAGCTCGTGGGACCGGACCACCTCGGCCTGGGGCTCGACCTGGACGGCATCAGCTCCACGCCCGAGGGGATCGAAGACATCACCGGCCTGCCCTTGCTCACGCAGGCGCTCCTCGAGCGCGGGTACCCGGAGGAGAGCGTCGCGGCCATCCTCGGAGGCAACTTCCTGAGGCTGATGGAGGAGGTCGGCATGGTTTGACCGGCCGTGAGGTCACCAGCGGCGGGCCGGGCCGGGCCGACCTCCACGTCCATACGACCGCTTCAGACGGGACCCTCGCCCCCGCGCAGGTCGTGGACATCGCCGCGGCCCGCGGTCTGGCGGCGGTGGGTATCGCCGACCACGACACGGTCGCCGGGGTCGGGCCGGCCCTGCTCAGGGTAAGAGAAAGGGGGCGGACCGCCCCCGTCGTCGTGCCCGGCGTGGAGATCAACACGGACCACGGGGACGGTGAGGTCCACGTCCTCGGCTACTTCATCGACTGGGACAGCCCGGACCTCGCCGCCACCTTGGAGCGGCTGCGCAGCGGGAGACTGGCCCGGGTGGAGCGAATCGTGAGGAAGCTCGGGCGGCTCCGCATGCCGCTCTCGATGGAAAGGATTGTTTCGCTTTGCGAAGAAGGCTCGGTCGGCCGACCCCACGTCGCCCGGGCGATGGTGGAGGCCGGGTACGTCTCCTCGGTGCGTGAGGCGTTCGAGAGATACCTCGCCCGGGGACGCCCGGCCTACGTCCAGCGGGACAGGTTCACCCCCGTCGAGGCCGTCCAGGCCGTGCGCAGGGCGGGAGGGGTCGCGGTCCTGGCCCACCCGGGCCTGGACGCGGACCTCGGCCTCATCGACGAACTGGTCGAGGCCGGTCTGCAAGGCCTCGAGGTCTACCATCCGGACCACGACCGGAGGTTGGAGAGGTTCTACCTGAAGGTGGCGCTCGAGCGGGGCCTCGTGGTCACCGGCGGGTCGGACAGCCACGGGCCCGGGGGCGTGCACGGGGGAGATATCGGTTCACGGACGGTGGACTACAGCGCCGTGATCGAGCTCAAGCGGCGCCGGGAAAGGAGGAAGACGACAGGAGATGCGCTTCGAACATGACCGATGGCGGGAACTGAGCTCAAGGGCCCTCGACTATCTCCGCCGCAAGGTGGACTATGCCGACATCCGCTTCGTCTCACGCCGCGGTGAGAGGGTCAAGGTGAAGAACGGGACGGTCGAAGGGGTGACGACCTCTTCGGAGACCGGGTTCGGCGTGAGGGTGCTGCGCGACGGTGCCTGGGGGTTCGCCTCGAGCTCGACCCCGACCCTCGAGGAGGTGCTGGCCGTGGCCGACCGGGCCGTGGCCATCGCCAAGGCCTCCGGCATGGTCGGAGGACACGGGGCCGAGCTCTCGCCGGTGGAGCCTGTCGAGGACGCCTGGAAATCACCCTATAAGGAAGACCCCTTCGAAGTGAAGCTCGAGGACAAGCTCGAGGTCCTTCTGGAGGCGGAGAAGCTCGTCCGGAAGGGCGGGGGCCCCAGCGTGAGGGTGGCCGAGGCCGGGACGGAGGCCCGCCGTGAGGAGAAGTCGTTCGCGAGCACGGAGGGGTCTTACATCGAGCAGGAGATAACCGAGTGCGGGGCCGGTATCGCCGCCTACGCCGTGGGGACCGGGGACATGCAGCGCCGCACCTACCCCAACGGCGACCGGCAGCTTTCCGGCTGCTACGGCTGGGAGGCCGTCAAGGAGGCGAAGCTGGCCGACAACGCGGAGAGGGTCGGCCGCGAGGCCGCACAGCTCCTCGAAGCCGAGCCCTGCCCGTCCGGAGTGACCGACGTCATCCTCGACAGCACGCAGATGGTGCTGCAGATCCACGAGTCCTGCGGCCACCCGACAGAGCTCGACCGGGTCTTCGGGACGGAGGCCGGCTACGCGGGGACGAGCTTCCTGACCCCGGACAAGCTCGGTAAGCTCCGGTACGGTTCGGAGGAGGTGACCCTGGTCGCCGATGCGACCGTCCCGCACGGCCTGGGGACCTTCAAGTACGACGACGAGGGGGTCCCGGGACAGAGGACGGTCCTGGTCGACAAGGGCCTCTTCGTGAACTACCAGACCTCGAGGGAGACCGCGGCCCGCCTGGGTCAGAAGTCCAACGGGACGATGAGAGCGGACGGCTGGAACCGCCCGCCGATCATCCGCATGACCAACATCAACCTCGAGCCGGGCGACTGGACGCTCGACGAGATGATAAAGGACACCAAAGACGGAGTCCTGATGGCCGTGAACCGGAGCTGGAGCATCGACGACCGGCGCCTGAACTTCCAGTTCGGAACGGAGATCGGCTGGGAGATCAAGGACGGGTCGCTCGGCCGGATGGTGAAGAACCCGAACTACACGGGCATCACGCCCGAGTTCTGGGCCAGCTGTGACGCGGTCGGCGACAAGCGCCACTGGAAGCTCTGGGGCACACCGAACTGCGGGAAGGGCGAGCCTCCGCAGACGGCCCACGTCGGCCACGGCTCGGCGCCGGCCCGGTTCCGCAGGGTGAGGGTGGGTGTCGGCAGGTGATCACCAGGGAACGCGTTCTGGAGGTGCTCGACAAGTGCCTGCGCTACTCGCAGGCCGACCAGGCCGAGGTCGTGGTCCTGGGGGGAGACACCTATCTCACCCGCTACGCCACGAACTACATCCACCAGAACACGGCCGAGAGCAACGCCCACGTCTACGTCAGGACGGTCTTTGGAAAGAAGGTCGGCCTGGCGACGACCAACGCTCTTGACGACGAGTCGCTCAGGGCCACCGTCCGCCTCAGTGAGGACACCGCCCGGGTCCAGCCCGACCTCGCCGATTTCGTCAGCCTCCCCGGTCCGGAGCCCGGCGACGAGGACGACTTGGTCGCGGCCGGCCCGGCCTACGCCGAACGCACGGCCTCCTTCACGGCCGACGAACGCGCGGAGGCCGTCGGCCGCATCACGGCCCTGTCGCGCCGGGAGGGCTTCGAGGCCGCCGGGGCCTTCCAGACCGGGGTCTTCATGGTCGGTGTGGCCAACTCCCTGGGCGTGCGCCGATACGCCGAGACGACCAGGGCTTCCCTGACGGCCATCGTCATGGGGCCGACGGGGTCGGGCTACGCGGACGACCTTTCCGTCGACGCGGGGGCCATCGACCCCGAGCGGGTGGCCGAGGTCGCGGTGAAGAAGTGCCGGGACAGCCAGGACCCGGTGGCGGTCGAGCCGGGGGAGTACGAGGTGGTCCTCGAGCCGGCGGCCGTCGCGGACATGGTCACCTTCCTGGGGTACCTGGGGCTGGGGGCTCTCGCCTTCCAGGAGGGCCGGAGCTTCGCCAGCGGGAACATCGGCAAGCCCGTCACCGGGGAGCAGTTCACCCTCTGGGACGACGGCACCGACCCCGCCGGCCTGCCCTTCCCGTTCGACTTCGAGGGGGTCAGGCGCCGCAAGGTCATGCTCATCGAAGACGGCGTGGTCAAGAACGTCGTCTATGACTCCTATACGGCGGGGAGGGAAGAGGGTAAGACCTCGACCGGGCACGCTCTGCCGCCGGACCTGCGCTACGGTCCCCTGCCGCTGAACATGTTCGTCAAGACCGGGGACGCCACGCTCGAGGAGATGATCGCCTCCACCAAGCGGGGTCTTCTCGTGACGAGGTTCCACTACACCAACCCGCTCCACCCGGTCCTGACCCTCATCACGGGCATGACCCGCGACGGGACCTTCCTCATCGAGAACGGGAAGGTCAAGGGCCCGGTCAAGAACATGAGATTCACCCAGGGCATCCTGCCGGCCTTCGCCGCCATCGAGGCTGTCTCGAAAGAAGCCAGGCTCTGCGACATGTTCGGCCTGGGCGCGGTCTCAGCTCCGGCGATGAAGATATCGAGCTTCACCTTCACCGGCCAGACCCAGTTCTAGCCTTTCGGGCCTCTGCGGCCTGTGCGGCGCTGCCGGGGGCCGGCTGGAGGTTCGGGCCCGGGCACCGCTGGAGGGCCCGGGCGGGGGAGAGCCCGGGGGCTCGAGAACCTCTCGGGACCCTACCCCGCCCGGGCCTCTCGGCGACTGCGGCTCCCCCGCCGCCCGCAGCGGGAGAATATGGCCTCCGTGCCAGGCCTATAATAGGTCCATGAGCACAAGACCCCTGCGGGAGGTAGCGAGATGAAGGCCCTCCCTCTCGGCGGCCGGGCCCGAACGCAGGTCCCCCCTGACGACTTCGAGGTCGAGGAGCTCCGCGAGCGAATCGTCGACCTCGAGGCGCGCATCCGCGCCCTGGCCCTCTCAAGGCGGGTCCTCATCACTCTTCTCCTCTCCGCGGACAGGCGGAGAAGGATGGAGGTGGCCAGGCTCAAGGGCGAGATCGAGAAGTTGCGAGACCGCAACCGCCGCTACGCCCGGGCCCTCACGGCCCGCCGGGTGGTCATCACCCGCCTCCGACAGCGCCTGGAGGAGGTCGCGGGCTCCGAAGGCTGACCGGGTCTGGCACCGTCTCAAGTGGCAGCTCACAGCCTCTCCACCCTCGGATTCGGACAAGGATTCGGTGCCCGGAGGCGGAATCGTCCCGGCGGAGGTTCTCCATGACCGCCTCTTTCGGCACCGTCCCGACCGTCGACCTGAACTCGGACCTCGGCGAGAGCTTCGGGGTCTGGCGGCTCGGCCAGGACGAAGAGATGATGACCCACATCACGTCGGCCAACATCGCCTGCGGGTTCCACGCGGGTGACCCCGGGGTGATGCGGCGGACCGTGCGTCTCGCGAGGCTCAAGGGGCTGGCCGTCGGCGCACACCCCGGCTACCGCGACCTGGCCGGCTTCGGGCGCAGGGCCATCAAGCTCCCGCCGGAGGAGATCGTCGACATGCTCATCTACCAGATCGGCGCTCTTCAGGCCATCGCCAGGGCGGAAGGTGTCAGGGTCTCCTACGTGAAGCCGCACGGCGCCCTCTACAACCTCGCCCAGCGCGACCCTCAGGCGGCCGGGGCCGTCGCCGAGGCGGTGCGGCTGGCGGCTGAAGGAACACCGCGGCTGGCCCTCGTCGGGCCTCCCGCCTCCGCCCTGGCCGAGGCGGCCGAGGCGGCCGGGGTCCGCTTCATCGCCGAAGGTTACGCCGACCGCGCCTACGGACCGGACGGGAGACTGGCCCCACGCGGGTCACCGGGGGCCGTGCTCACAGACCCGAACGAAGTGGCGGCCAGAGCGGTCGACATCGCCCTGCGGGGCGAGGTCCGGGCCACTGACGGAGGCCGCCTGGAGCTGCGGGTCCAGACCATCTGCCTCCACGGAGACACCCCCGGCGCGGCCGCCCTGGCCGCGGCCGTGCGGCGGGCCCTGGACGAGGCCGGGGTCCGGGTGGCGGCCTTTGCCTGAGGCCGGGGGCTGTCTCTCGTGCCGGCCGGTGGGCGACAGGCACATCCTGATTGTGCTCGGTCGGGACGTGAGCCGTGGGACGAACGAGCTCGTCCGGCTCACGCAGGCCGTCCTCGAGACCACGGGTCATCCCGCGCTGCGCGAGACGACACCGGCCTTCTCGTCCCTCCTCGTACGGTACGACCCCCTTCAGACTGACTACGGGTCCTTCGCCCGCACGTGCCTGGAGGCCGCCCTTGCGGCGCGGCGGCGCCGGGCCGCCCTCCCCGGCGCCGGTGAGAGGGTGCGCTACGACAGGGAAGGCGGCCCGGCTCCGGCCGGGGCCGGGACAGAAGAGGTCGTCGTGCCGGTGGTCTACGGGGGCGAGTGGGGGCCTGACCTCGAGGATGTGGCGCGACACGTCGGCCTCGCTCCCGAGGAGGTCGTCCGCAGACACACCGCCCGGGAGTACTACGTGTCGATGGTCGGCTTCGCTCCTGGCTTCACCTACCTGGGGGGACTTGACCCCTCGCTGGAGACCCCCCGGCTGGAGGCCCCCAGGCCCCGCGTCCCGGCCGGGTCGGTGGGCATCGCCGGCCGGCAGACGGGCATCTACCCCGCCGACCTCCCGGGCGGCTGGAGGATAATCGGGCGGACTCCGCTCAGGCTGTGGCGGCCGGAGGCGGCCGACCCCTGCCTCCTCCGCCCCGGCCGCCTGGTGCGCTTCGCGGACGCCGGCCCGGGAGCCGCGGGCTGGGCGAAGGCCCTGAGGGCCGCCCGGGAGGTCGAACGGGAGGTGGACCTCCAGGGCCGCCGGAGCGTGGCGGGAGGAGAAGAGCCCGACCGACAGGGGCGGGCGAAGATGGCGGTGGCCGTCATCAGGGACCCCGGACCGCTGACGACGGTCCAGGACGCGGGGCGGTGGGGGTTGAGCGCGCTCGGGCTCCCGGAGAGCGGCCCCCTCGACTGGCCGTCCTTTCGGGAGGCGAATCTCGCCGTCGGGAACAGGCCCGACTCCGCCGGACTCGAGACCTCCTACGCCGGGCTCAAGGTCGAGTTCACCAGGCCCGTCCGGGTCGCGGTGAGCCGCGGGGCGAGAGCGCTGGTCGGAGGCACGCCTCTGCCGTGCGGCCGGGCGGTGACGGTCAGAGCCGGAGACGTGCTGGAGTTCGGGGCCGGAGCGAGCCCCTGGAACTATCTGGCCCTGGCCGGCGGCATCGCCTGTCCACCGGTCCTGGGGAGCCGGGCGACCTACGCCGGAGCCGGGTCCGCACGAGCCGCCGGCAGACCCCTGGCGAAGGGGGACGTCGTCGAGGTCTTCGCTTCACCGGAGGCCGGGCCCCGGCCCGCCGTTCCGGCCGGTCCGCCGTTGGTGGAGCGCCTGGAATGCGTCACCGTGCGGGCCGTCCCGGGGCCGAACGACGACGCCTTCGGCCCGGCGGCGGTCGAGGAGTTCTTCTCCCGGGAATGGCGGGTGGAGACATCCAGCGACCGCCGCGCGTGCGTGCTCGGAGGACCCGCCGTAGCCGCCCCTCCGGCCACGGCCGTTTCCAGCGGCACGCCGGCCGGCCTGGTGCAGGTCCCGCCGTCGGGAAGGCCGGTGGTCCTCCTGGCCGACCACCAGACCACAGGGGGCTACGCGGCGATAGCCACGGTCATAGGGCCCGACCTGCCTCTTCTCGCCCGGGTCTGGCCGGGAGGAAGGGTCCGCTTCCAGGCCGTCACGGTCGAGGAGGCCCACCAGGTGTGGCGGTCGATGCCAGTGGACATGGCGGGCGGGTGGCCGGGCAACCGCGGCGGGGCAGGCCGGGGAAGGCTTGTCCTCATTCTGGGCGTGCCGGACGGGAGCCGGCTGGTCGCCGTCGAACCGCTTCCGGAAGACCGCTGACCCGGAAGAAGACCACCGGCCGAGGGGCCGTCCCTCTATCCCCAGCCGCCGGTCCCGGCACGACCGGGTCCGGGAAGGTCGGGTCTTGTCGCGGCCGGAGAGCCCGGCGGCAGACCGCCCCCGCGCGAGAGCCGTTCCTCGGCGAGAGCTATCATCCGGCGAACCATCTGCCCTCCGATCTGCCCGCCGAGGCGTCCTCCGACCGCACCGCACTCGCGGGTCGGCATGCTGGCCCATCCCAGGTGGCGCACCTTCTGGTCGAGTCCGAGCTCTTCCGCTATCTGCCATTTGAAGCGGTCGAGAAGCCGCCCGTAACTGACCGCGTCGGTTATGACCGGACCTGTCTCCGGCCGCCGGGCCACCCCGAACTCACGGGCGACCTCGAACTTGAACGTGTCGAGGGCCCACCGTGCGTCCGGGACGAGCGCCCGTCTCCGTCTTCCGGCCAACATGTCCACCTCCGAGGGCATATCGTCAAATCGTAGTATGAAGGCCGGCCCGAAGTCAGGATACATGACACTTTATAGGCGGAATGGCTTGACCATGGCGACCCGTGAAGACCTTGAGCCTCCTCCGGCCGGGGACTAACGCTCGCCGGCTCCGGGCGGGGTCGTGTCGGGCGCGGGTGGGCCAAGGGAGGCCGCCACGACGTTGGCCCAGAGCCCGGCCGCCCGTACGGCGGCTTCCTTGGGGATGAGTTCGGTGCCCATCTCGAGGAGTATGGCTCCGGGGTCCAGGTCCTGGTTGTAGTTCCCGCGGGCCACAAGGATGCCTCGCGTGAGGCCGGGATACAGGTCTTCCGCGACCGCCTTGAGGCGTCGGGCGGTGCCCAGGTTCGCCGAGACCATCGGATTGGCCCCACCGACGACGATGAGGACCCTCGCCGTGTGGACGCCGTCGATGGTCGTGAGGTAGGCGGCCGGCGGAGCCGCGTCGCGGTGCACGTCGAAGAGAAGGGTCGGCCCGAAGCGGAGGTTGCGGAGAACGGTGCGCCGGGAGCGGGGGTAGGCCCCGGCGTCGTGCGGGTCGTGCGCGGTGCGGTCGTGGACGACGGTGAACCCGGCGGTCGTAAGGCCTGCACTCAGGGCCTCACCGACGTCATAGATCCCCCCGTTCCCGGGGATCGACGAGACCCCGTCCGTCGGAACGTAGGACTCGTCGGAATGCGTGTGATAGATGACGATCACCTGCCTGGCCGTACCGAGGGGGACGGCCAGGTCGTGGGCCGGCCTGAGGGCCCGTCCCCGCGAGAGGGCGGCACCTGCCCACACGCGGGACCCGGCGAGCGAAGAGAAGCCCTGCGGCAGGGAGACCCCCGGCGGCACCGTCACCGTCTCGGCCGTGTCCCTCGTGACCCTGGTCACCCGGTGCCAGACGCCGGCCGGGTCGATGAAGAGGTCGCCGGGGGCGACGACCCTCGCGGTTTCCAGAAGGATGTTGCCGGCTTCGTCCACGAGGGTGTAGTAGCCCGAGACCCGCTCGGTCCCCGGCCTGGCGAGGATCCAGGTCAGGAGTCTGGAGAGGGACTCCGGCGGGCGGCCACCCAGGGACCACGCCGCCGACAGGGAGAGAAGGAGGAGCGCAACCGACACCGCGACCCCGACCCATATCGAGCGCCTGCGGTCAGACATGATGACGGGTCTCCCTCCGGGGCTAGTCGTCCCCGGCGGTAGCCGCGCGTATGCCCCGCGCGCTCCGGACTGGAGGGAAAGCCCGTGGACCGTAGAACGAAGTCAGGTTGGGAGGGGAGGACCCCGTGCCCGACGGGCGTGACTACTTCTACACCCTTCAGGAGATCTGCGTCCTTCTCAACCTCCTCCCGAACAGCTTCCGCCAGATCGCCCGCGAGTTCCCGGACCTCGTCCAGGTCCAGGAGGAGGTCAGGAAGGGCCGCACCGTCTTGGGCCTGCCGCAGCGCGACTTCGAGGTCCTACGGGCCATCGTCCAGATGCGCGGCAGGGGCCTGTCCGGTGATGAGATCCGGGAGGCCCTCCGCCGGGGAATCCCTTTGGAGGCCGAGACGGAGAGGTCCGACGCCGGGCAGGAACGCCCCGGGGAGGCGACGGCGGAGGGCCCGCGCGCGGCCGCGGCGCCTGCGTCCGGTCCGGCCTCTCTTGACGACGCGGTCGGACGGAGCCTCGTCGGGGACGCCTTCCAGGAGGGCGGCGGAAGTGAGGAGCCGGCCCACGGCGGCAACGGTCGGGTCGGAGACCTCGACGAGACCGCGGTGGCGGCCGACGACGTCCATACGGCCAACCGCCTGGCCGTCGAGAGGGCTCTGGCCGCGGAGATCGCCGCGCTCAAAGGAGAGCTCCTCAAGATGGACCAGCGCCGCCGGGAGGAGAGGGACAAGCTCCTGACGGCCCTCATGCGCACCCAGCGCGAGCTCCGGACTCTCCGCTACGAGGTCGGCCTCACCCTGTCGCGCCGGGAGAGGAAGAAGCGCCGGGGGTTCTGGGCCTGGCTCTTCGACCTCTGACCGTCGGGGACCGGCCCGGCACCGGCGGCCGGTCCGCCTCCCCGTTCAAGCCCAGACCTGCGAGACGTGGAGCACGCGGAAGCCGGCCTCCACGAGGTCGTCGACGATCGGCTTCGATTCGACGGTGTCAACCCGGAGGACGACGTCTCCGAACGGACGCCCCGGCTCGAAGGTCACGAGGCTGATGATGTTCACCCCGTGCCTCTTGACTATCTCGGTCACCTTGGCGAGCTGACCGACGCGTTCAGGCACGACCAGGGAGATCCTCGTGCCGGGCCTCTCCAGCCCCAGCATCTCCACGAAGACCTTGAAGAAGTCGGGCTCGGTGATGACCCCCACGACCCGGTCGTTCTCGTCGACGACCGGAAGCAGGTCGATCTCCTTCTGGTACATGATGCGTGCGGCTTCCTCGATGATCTCGTCTTCGCGGATGGTCAAGGGCTGGTCGGTCATCACCTCGGCGACCTTCGTCTCGCGGAGGTACTCCTCGGTGCGGTCGGTCTCGGCGAGGCGGGAGAGGATGTCCCACGTGGTGACGACCCCCACGACCTTGCCGTCGGCGACGACAGGCAGACCCTCGAAGCTTTTTTCCTTGACTATCGCATACACCTTGGCCAGAGAGTCTTCCGGCGAGACACAGACGTAGTCCCTGGACATTCTCGAACGGACGAACACGTCGGTCCAGCCTCCTTCCAGGCTCTCGAGGTGGGCGGTGAGCCGGTCCGGTCCCGTTCCCGGTCACCGGGTCGGGGCAGGCCCTGTGCTCAACTACGACGCCGGTCACGGGAAACCTCCACGCCGGGGGCGAGATCAGGGGAACCGGTCTCCCGCCGGCGCACCGACGGCGCGGGCGGGGGGGAGGGAGGAGGCACGGGAAGCCGAAAGACCAGGTGGAGCGGGGTGCGTGCCAAGGGGGCGACCTTTCGAGGGAGGGAGCGGCGATGGGCGGTTCGAGAGGTTCTTCGGACGGCGCCCCGGGTGTCTTCCGGCCGCCGCGGGTGGTGGAGAAGCCGTGGGGCAGGGAGCTCTGGTGGGCCGAGACAGAAGCCTATCTCGGGAAGGTGCTCGAGGTGCGGGCAGGGCACTGCCTCAGCCTGCAGTACCACCGGGAGAAGCTGGAGACCCTCTTCTTCTCGGGCGGCCGGGGACGCCTGACTCTGGGCGGAGCCGAACACGACATCCGGCCGGGCATGTCCGTGACCATCCCTCCGGGTGTCCGTCACCGCATCTCGGCCGAGACCGACCTCACCATCCTGGAGGTCTCCACCGCCCACCCGGACGATGTCGTGAGAGTGGAAGACGCCTACGGTCGGGAGGGCGGCCGGGAGGCGGACAGAGGATGACCCTGCTCGGAGCGCTGGACCTGGGCGGGACGAAGATCCTCGCCGGCGTCTTCGAGGCCGACGACCTAGACGTCGGGGAGCCGGCAGGTCTCACGGCGTGGCGCCCGGTGGGCCGGAGGCAGGTGAAGACCAGGGCCGAGGAAGGGCCGGAGGCGGTCGTGGCCCGGATGGCGGACCTTCTCAGGGACCTGGCGGGGTCGCGGACGGTCAGGGCCGTGGGCCTGGCGTCTCCCGGTCCGCTCGACACCCGGAGAGGCGTCATCATCCACGCCCCCAACCTCCACTGGCGTGACGTCCCGGTGGTCGAGCGCCTGGAGGGTCTCGTCGGCGCTCCGGTGTTCCTGGACAACGATGCCAACCTCGCCGCCCTGGCCGAGTGGTCGGTGCGCGACGGCCCCGACCCGCTTCTCCTCGCGACGGTCGGCACGGGCGTCGGCGGCGGCATCGTCATCGGAGGCGAGATCTTTCACGGCTTCCGCGACGCCGCGGGGGAGCTCGGCCACATCACCGTGGCGGCGGGGGGCGCTCCCGTCGAGTGCAACTGCGGCAACCGGGGGTGCCTGGAGACCGCGGCCTCGGGGTCCGCCCTCCAGAGACGGCTTCGGGAGCGCCTCGGCCGTGACGTGACGGCCGGCGAGCTCGCCCGGCTCCTCGCGGCCGGGGACCCTCGGGCCTTGGAGGCCGTCTCCGAGACGGCCCGCTGGCTGGGGGTCGGCCTCGCCGCCGCGGCCGCCCTGCTGGACCCGGAGGTCATCGTTGTCGGCGGCGGCGTGGCCGGGCTGGGGGAGCCTTTCCTCAGGGTCGTCCGCGAGGAGGTCCGGGCCAGGCTGATGCCCGCGTCCTGGCGCGGGAAGGGAGGGCCGCAGGTGGAGGCGGCCCGGCTCGGACGTGACGCCGCGCTGCTCGGAGCGGCGCTCCTCGCCCGGCGGCGCCTGGCCGTCGGCGGTCCGCACAACGGGAAGGACGGGAAGAGGGACCCGAGGAAGGGGGACCCGGCATGAAGGAGCCCGGCGCAGGCGGCGGCCCTGTGTCCGTCCACGTGGTCTGCCACACCCACTGGGACAGGGAGTGGTATCTCCCCTTCGAGAGCTTCCGGCTGAAACTCGTCGACATGGTGGACAGGCTCCTTGACATCCTGGAGGCCGAGCCGGAGTACAGGCACTTCCTGCTCGACGGCCAGACCGTGGTCGTCGAGGACTATCTCGAGTTCCGTCCTGAGAACGCCCGGCGCCTGCAGCGGCTGGCCGCTGACGGACGGCTCGGCCTGGGACCCTGGTACGTCCTCCCCGACGAGTTCCTCGTAGACGGTGAGGCGCTGGTGCGGAACCTCGCCCTCGGCCTGAGGAGCGCCGAGGCGGCCGGTGGAGCCATGAGGGTCGGTTACGTCCCCGACCAGTTCGGCCACACGGCCGACCTGCCCACCGTGCTGAGGGGGTTCGGCATGCGGGAGGCGTGTCTCTGGCGCGGCGTGGGGGAGGACGTCGAGGGCCATGCCTTCTTCTGGCGGGCGCCGTCGGGGGCGGAGGTCCTCGTCGGGTACCTGGCGACGAGCTATTCCAATGCCGCCGGCCTGCCGCCCGACCCTGCCGAGGCCGGCCGCCGCGTCAGGGAGGCGGTGGCCGAGCTGGAGCCCTTCGCCGCCGTGCCCGTGTATCTTCTCATGAACGGCTCCGACCACCTGCCCCCCCGCCCGGGCACGGGGCGGGCGCTGACTCTGGTCGACCGGGAGTGGGAAGGCGACCGTGTCCGGGTGTCAAGCCTTCCCGAGTACTTCGCCGAGCTGCGGAAGGCGCTGGGGGACGCTCTTCCCGGCGAGGTCCGGGCCGGAGGACGGCGGTCGGCCGTGGTGACGGGTGAGCTCCGGTCCGGGCGCCGGGCCCCGGTCCTGGCGGGGACGCTCTCGGCCCGCCTCCGCCAGAAACAGCGGAACCACCGGGTCGAGTCGCTCCTCACGCGGAAGGTGGAGCCGGCGTCAGCCATGGCCTGGCTCCTGGGAGCCCTGCCCTACCCGACGGCGGAACTCGACTACGCCTGGCGTCTCCTCCTGAAGAACCACCCGCACGACAGCATCTGCGGGTGCAGCATCGATGTCGTGCACCGGGAGATGGAGACGAGGTTCGACAAGGTCGAGCAGGTCGGAAAGGGTCTCCTGGAGCGGGCGGAAGCCGCCCTGGACCGGCGCCTCCGGGCGGGAGGGACGGAGTTCGTCGTCGTCAACTGCGGTCCGGTGCGGAGGGGCGGCCTCGTCGAGGCCGTCGCGCCGGACGCAGACCACCTGACGGTGCGGGCGGCGGCACCAGGTGACGCGACCTCGGCCTCACAGGCCGCCCGGTGGACGGCGGGGGAGGGGGCGGGCGACCTCGGGGTCCCCTGCCAGGAGGTCGCCGCCGGCGGCGAGGACACGGTCTTCGACCTCGAGCTCTCACCCCTTCAGCTCCGCGGCCTCCTCCCGCTCCTGCCCGGACGCGAGATCCTGGGTATGGTCGTGAACCAGGTGCGGCTGAGCCGTCCCGAACCGGGCAGGGCCCGGATCGAACTGGTCCTCGGCGACCGTGAGGTCGGGGACCTCGACATGACCGCCCTGAAGGAGGAGGTCCGGGCCCTCATCTCCGACCCGGCGGTGCAGCGGGTCCGCGTCCTCGGCCGCCGCTCCCGCGAGCGGCGGGTCATCTTCCTCGCCGAGGACGTCCCGGGCCTCGGCTGGCGGCGCTACAGGGTCGAGGCGGCCCCGGGCGGACGGTCGGAGGGGTCGGCCCGCCCCGACGGGCCCGACCGGGCGGCCGCGGCCGTGACGCAGGGTCCGCAGGGGCCCGGCCTGGAGAACGACGTCTTCAGGGTCGTCGTCCGCCCCGACGGGACCCTCGACGTGACGGACAAGAGGTCGGGACTGACGTACCCGGGTCTACACCGCCTGACCGACGGAGGGGACCGGGGCGACCTCTACACGTACTGCCCACCTCCGGAGGACCACATCGTCTCCCGGCCCCTCCGCCGGGTGAAGGTGCGGGTCGTCGAGACGGGACCGGTGAGGGCGACACTGGAGGTCACCGCCCTCTACCGTCTGCCTGTCGGGCTCTCGGCGGACAGGAGAAGGCGGCTGAGGGACCGGCGACATGTAGTCGAGATGGAGGTCGTCACCCTGGTCAGCCTGGTGGCCGGGGAGGCTTTGGTACGCCTGAGGACGGTCTTCGACAACCGCGCCCGCGACCACCGTCTTCAGGCCGTCTTCCCGGTGCCCCGTCCCTTCGACTCGCACTACGCTCTGAGCCACTTCTCCGTGGTGCAGCGCCCGGCGGTCGAGCCCGTGGGCGACGGCGGCGCATGGGCGGAGCTGCCCTCGGGCACGTGGCCTCACCGCGGGTTCTTCGGAGCCGGGGGGCTCACCGTCTTCGCCCCCGGCCTGCCCGAGTACGCGGTGGTCGGCCGCGGAGAGGGACTCGCCCTCACCCTCGTGAGGAGCGTCGGCTGGCTGTCCCGGGACGACCTCGAGAACCGGCCCGGGCACGCGGGCCCCGGGGTGGCCACACCTGAGGGGCAATGCCCCGGCCGGCACGAACTGGAGTACGCCCTGTCGGTGCACCGCGGCGACTGGCGGGAGGCCGGGGCCGTGGACCTGCTCGGCCGGCTCGAGCCGCCGCTGCTGTGCCTGTCCCGGGCGGGACCGTCCCAGACCGGGAACGGCGGCCCGGGTGGCGCGCACGGTGACGGCGGCGACCCGGAGGTGCGGCCGGTGGGCCCGGACGGGACCCTCCGGGCGGCGGGCGGCCTGCTCGAACTCAGGGTCCTCGAGGCGGAGCGGCCTGACGCCGTCGTGGTCACGGCCGTCAAGAAGAGCTTCGAAGGACCGGGCGACGGGGAGACCTGCCGGCTGGTGGTGCGCCTGGTGAACCTCTCGCCGACGTGCGCGACGGTGCTCTTCGAAGCCGGGGCCGGGGCCTGCCTCGGACCGCCCGAACGGCTCGACCTGGCCGAACGCCCGGCACGCGGCGAGGGAGCGGAGCCCTCCTGGGAGCTCCGCCTCGACCCGTGGGAACTCGTCACCGTGGGCCTGCCTCTGGCCCCGGCCGGGGGCCCGGACGGTTTGCCTCCGAGGCTGAAGGGATACACTGGATGACGCAGAAGAGGTCCAGCCCATCTGGACCGGCGCAGTCCCCCCTGCCGCGCTCGGTGACGGCGCACAGGTGACGCCGCCGAGAGGCCTTCCCCGGACGAAAGGAACGGAGGCTCCCTCATGGAGTCAAGGTACGACCCTGAACTGGCCTGGCGGGTCCACGGCCGGCGGCCGGACGCCGACGAGCCGCCGAGGGCCCATGTCGAGACCTACGGGTGCCAGATGAACGTCCACGACTCGGAGGTCATAAGGGGCGTTCTGGCTGAGATCGGCTACGAGAAGGCCGGCGGCCCGGAGGACGCCGACCTCATCCTTGTCAACACCTGTTGCGTGCGCGAGACGGCGGAGAAGCGCATCCTGGGCCGTATCGGTGAGCTGCAGGGACTCAAGCGCCGGCACCCGGGCCTGGTCATCGTTGTCGCCGGCTGCATGAGCCAGCAGGAAGGGGCGGTGGAGCGCATCCTGCGGCGGGCGTCCGGGGTCGACATCATCATGGGCACCCACAACCTCTACCGCCTGCCCGACCTCATCCAGGAGGCGGCCGCCGCCAGGGCCGGGGCCCGCCCGGGGCCGGTGGTGGAGGTCTGGACCGAGGCCCGGGGCGAGGTCGTCGAGGGCCTTCCCGTGCGGCGGGACCCCGGTGTGCGGGCCTGGGTGACCATCATGTACGGCTGTGACAGCTTCTGCACCTACTGCATCGTGCCCTATGTCAGGGGGCGCGAGAGGAGCCGCCTTCCCGAGGACATCCGGCGGGAGGTGGAGGAGCTGGCTCTGGAGGGCTTCAAGGAGGTCTACCTGCTCGGGCAGAACGTGAACTCCTACGGCCGCGACCTGCCGGCGGGTCCCGGGCGGACCTTCTCCGGGCTCCTCCGGGAGCTCGACCGGGTCGAAGGGGTGGCGCGCATCAGGTACACCACATCCCACCCGCGCAACTTCACCGACGACATCATCGAGGCCGTGGCCGAATGCGAACGGGTGTGTGAGAACTTCCACCTTCCCGCCCAGTCGGGCTCGACGCGCATCCTGAAGAGGATGAACCGCGGTTACACGCGCGAGGACTACCTGGCCCTCGTCGAGCGCATCCGGCGCCGGGTCCCCGGGGCGGCCTTCTCCACCGATCTCATCGTGGGCTTCCCGGGCGAGACCGACGCCGACTTCGAGGACACCCTCAGCCTGGTGCGGGAGGTCCGCTTCGATTCGGCGTTCACCTTCGCCTACTCACCCCGGAGGGGGACCCCCGCCGCGGAGGCGCCGGACCAGGTCCCGCCCGAGGTGAAGAAGGAGAGGCTCCACCGTCTCATCGAAACCCAGAACGAGGTGAGCCTGGCCAGGAACCGCGAGCTCGTCGGCTGTGAGGTGGAGGTGCTGGTCGAGGGTGAGGCCGAGAGGCGCCCGGGACTCGCCGCCGGCCGCAGCCGGACGAACAAGCTCGTCCTCTTCAGGCCCCCGGAAGGGGTGAAGCCCGCCGACCTCGTCGGCCGCGAGGTCGTCGTGAGGGTGGAGGAGGCCCACACGTGGAGCCTCGAGGGCCGTTGCGTGGGGGACCGGGACGCCGGCGGGCCGAACGCGGGACGCGTCCGTGCGGAGGGAAGGTGCCCGTCCTGACCGACAGCCTGTCGACCCCGATGATGAAGCAGTACCACCGGCTCAAGGCGGTCCATCCCGACGCCCTCCTCTTCTTCAGGCTGGGCGACTTCTACGAGATGTTCTTCGAGGACGCGGAGGTGGGGGCCAGGGAGCTCGACATCACCCTCACCTCGCGCACGACGGGAGGGGGCCGCAGGGTCCCGATGTGCGGGGTCCCGCATCACTCCGCCGAGGGGTACATAGCCCGCCTCGTCGAGAAGGGCTACAAGGTGGCTGTGTGCGAGCAGGTCGAGGACCCGCGCAAGGCCAAGGGACTCGTCCGCCGGGAGGTGGTGAGGGTCGTCACCCCGGGGACGGTCCTCGACCCGACGTCCCTTCCCGAGAAGGGCAACAACTACATCGCCTGCGTGGCCCTCGACCCGAAGACGGGGTCCCTGGGCCTGGCCTGGCTGGACTACTCCACCGGCGAGTTCCGAGCCGAGGACTTCTCGGGCGAGGCGGGCCGGGCGAGGTTCGCGGCCGAGTTCTCCTGCCTCGAACCGGCCGAGGTCGTGGCCCAGCCGGCCGTCGGAGAGGACCCCGAGGTCTCCGGGATCGTCGCGGCCTCCCTCAGGACCCCCCTGAGGACGTACCGTGAGCAGGCCTTCCGACCGGCGGAGGCCGCCCGGACCCTCCTCGAGCACTTCGGGACGGCCTCGCTGGAGCCCTACGGTCTCGCCGGGCGGCCCCTGGCCACGGCCGCCGCCGGCGCCCTCATCGCCTACCTCCGGGACTGCCAGGTCGGGAGCCTCGGGCACATTCGCACCCTGCGCACCGACACGGGCGGCAGGACGATGGCCCTCGACGCCGCCACCCGGCGCAACCTCGAGCTCGTCGAACCCCTGCGCTCCGGCGGACCGGAGGCCGGGGCGACCCCGGGTGGCGCCTCCGGACCGCGGAGGCGTCGGGCCACCCTGCTCGGCGTGCTCGACCACACCGTGACCGCCGCGGGGGGCCGGACCCTGCGCTCCTGGGTCCTCCACCCGTTGACCGAGCTGGACCCCATCCGCTCGAGGCAGGAGGCTGTGGCCCGGCTCGTCGAGCGTGAGCTCGTCCGGGAGGAGCTGCGGACGGAACTGCGCCGGGTCCACGACCTGGAGAGGCTCGTGGCCCGGGCCGAGGCCGGTTCGGCCGGAGCCCGCGACCTTCTCGCCCTGGCGGAATCGCTCCGGGCCGTCCCCGCCCTGCGGGCCGGCCTGGAGGGACCGGAGGGTGCCGGCGCCAGCGCCGCCCTCCTCATGGAACTGGCCCGCCGCCTCGACCCCGTGCCGGAGCTGGTGGCCCTCATCGAGAGGGCCCTGGACGACGACCCTCCGGCCGGGCTGAAGGACGGCGGGCTCATCCGGCCCGGCTACTCGGAGGAGGTCGACCGCCTCAGAGCGGCGGCCCGGGACGGCAAGGCGTGGATAGCGGAGCTCGAGGCGGCCGAGAGGGCCCGCACCGGGGTGAAGTCCCTGAAGGTCGGCTACAACCGGGTCTTCGGCTACTACATCGAGGTGACACGGGCGAACCTCGACGCCGTCCCGGCCGACTACATCCGCAAGCAGACCCTCGCCAACGCGGAGCGGTTCGTGACCCCCGAGCTGAAGGAGAAAGAGGCCGAGGTGGTCGGAGCCGAGGAGAGGCTCAAAGAGCTCGAGTACGAACTCTTCTGCGAGGTGAGGGCCAGGGCCGCGGCCGAGGCGGCGCGGGTCCAGGCGACGGCGCGGGCCGTGGCTGAGCTCGACGCCCTGCTCTCCCTGGCCGAAGCCGCCAGGCGCAACCGCTACGTCCGGCCCGAGCTCACCGAGGAGGTCGGACTCTCCATCACCGCCGGCCGCCACCCCGTCGTCGAGCGCCTCCAGGCCGGGGAGGAGTTCGTCCCCAACGATTGTCAGCTCGGGGGCGACGCCCCGGCCTTCGCCGTCGTGACCGGTCCGAACATGGCGGGGAAGAGCACCTACTGCCGTCAGGTGGCCCTCATCGTGCTGATGGCCCAGATGGGCGGCTTCGTCCCCGCCGACTCCGCCCGCATCGGCCTGGTGGACCGTATCTTCACCCGTATCGGGGCCGCGGACGAGCTGGCGGGGGGCAGGAGCACCTTCATGGTCGAGATGTCGGAGACCGCCCACATCCTGAACCACGCCACACGGCGTAGCCTCATCATCCTCGACGAGGTCGGTCGGGGGACGAGCACCTACGACGGGCTCAGCCTGGCCTGGGCCGTCTCCGAGCACATCGCCCGGTCCATCGGGGCCTTGACCCTGTTCGCGACGCATTACCACGAGCTGACGGAGCTCGAGGGGTCGGTCCCGGGTGTGGCCAACTACTGCGTCTCCGTCCGCGAGGTCGGGGAGGAAATCGTCTTTCTGAGGAAGGTCGTCCGCGGGGCCGTGGACCGGAGCTACGGCATCCAGGTGGCCAGACTGGCCGGGCTGCCGGCCGGCGTCATCCAGCGCGCACGGGAGATCCTCGCCGAGCTCGAGCGGTCGGCCGCCCTGGAGCAGGCGGCGAGGGCCAAAGCCGAGGCCGCCGCCGCGTCGGGCGGCACCTTCCACCAGCTCGCCCTTTTCGAGGCCGGGCCGTCGCCCGTCGAGGAGGAGATCGCCTCGCTGGACCTGGTGAACCTCACCCCGCTCGAGGCTTTGAACAAGCTGTACGAGCTCCAGGAGCGGGTCAGGGAAAGGGTCAGGAGCGGGGGAAGGGGGTGAAGGGCCACGGGCCGGATCTGCGTTCTTGAGGAGGCCGTGGCCGGCCGCATCGCGGCCGGCGAGGTCGTCGAGCGGCCCGCATCGGTGGTCAAGGAGCTCGTGGAGAACTCCCTGGACGCCGGAGCGAGCCGCATCGAGGTGGAACTCGTCGACGGCGGCCGGTCGCTCGTCAAGGTGTCCGACGACGGAGAGGGCATGGACGCCGAGGACGCGCGCCTGGCCTTCGAGAGGCACGCGACGAGCAAGCTCTCCAGGCCCGAGGACCTTGACAGGATCACCAGCTACGGGTTCCGGGGCGAGGCCCTGCCCTCGATCGCCGCCGTCTCCCGTGTGAAGCTGGTGACCTGCCCTGCAGGGGCCGCCGAGGGGACGGAGGTCCTCTGTGAAGGTGGGGAGGTCAGCGCCGTGAGGCCGGGCCCGGCCAGGCCCGGCACGGTGGTGTGGGTCCGCGACCTCTTCTTCAACACCCCGGCCCGCCGCGAGGCCATGGGGTCGGCGGCGGCCGAGACGGCCAGAGCGGCGGAGGTCCTGGCGGCGCTGGCCCTCGCGGCCCCGGGGGTCGCGGTCAGCCTCAGGAGCGAGGGAAACCTCCTCTGGTCCACTCCAGGCACCGGGAACCTTCTCGACGCCGTGGCCGCCCTCTTCGGGGCGGCCTTCGCCCGGGGGATGGTCCCGGTCGAGAGCCTGAAGGGGCCGGTCAGGGTAAGGGGTCTCGCGGGCCTGCCGGCCGTCTCGAGGCGTGACGGCAGGCGCCAGCACCTCGTCGTGAACGGCCGGCCGGTGACCCCGCGCCTCATCCGGACCGCGGTCGAACGGGCCTACCGGGGCCTCCTCGAGGCCGGGCGCACCCCCGCTTTCGTCATGGCCCTGGAGGTCCCGCCCGACCGGGTCGACGTGAACGTTCACCCGGCCAAGACCTTCGTCAGGTTCCGGGACCGCAGGGAGGTCGAAGGGGCCGTCTACCACTCGCTCCGGGATGCCCTGGAGCGGCGGGACCTCTTCGCCGGACGGCTGGCGCCCGCGGCCCGGGAACCGGGCGGCCAGGAGGGCGACATTCGCGGCGGCGGTGTGGAGGCGCGGGAGACGGGCCCCCTCTGGGGCCTGCCCGTTCCGGGGGAGGTCCCGGTGGGCCCGGAGGCCTCGAGCCGGCCCGACGCCGTCGACTTCGGCGCCCTTGAACCTCTCGGGCAGGTCGGAGGGCTCTTCATCGCCGCCCGGGGCCCGGACGGACTCTACCTGGTGGACCAGCACGCCGCACATGAGCGCGTGCTCTACGAGAGGCTTCTGGCCGCAGGTCAGAGGGGGGAACGCGCGGCCCAGGTCCTCGTGGCCCCGGAGACACTGGACCTCGGACCCGGGGAAGAGGAGGCGCTGTCCTCGAGCCTGGAGGTGCTGCGGGAGACCGGGTTCGACATCGCGCCCTTCGGCGGCCGCACGGTGATGGTCAGGGCCGTGCCGGCGGCGCTGGCGGGAATGTCGGGCGCCCGGCTCGTGGCCGACTTCCTCGACCGGTTCGGACGCGAGAAGGCGCCCCCCGGGAAGCCCCCGGAGTCCGACCGGATGCAGGCCGCCCGCATCCTGGCCTCCTGCCGGGCGGCCGTGAAGGGCGGGGAAGCCCTGACCCTCGAGGCCATGGGGGCGCTCCTCCGGGACCTGGCCGGCTGTGCCGAGCCCCGCACCTGCCCGCACGGGCGCCCGACGGTCCTCAAGCTCGGGCTAGACGAGATAAGGCGCCGGTTCGGGCGCAGCTAGACGCTTCAGCGTGAGGGAGCGAGAAGCCTTGCCTCCGGTGGTGGTCATCCTCGGACCGACGGCCGTGGGGAAGACCGAACTCTCGCTGGCCGTGGCCCGGCGCCTGGAAGCCGAGATCGTCTCCGCCGACTCGATGCAGGTCTACCGGGGAATGGACATCGGGACGGCCAAACCCGACCGGGCCGTGCGGGCGGAGATACCCCACCACCTCATCGACATCGTCGACCCCGACGAACCCTTCAGTGTGGCCGACTGGGTCTCGCGGGCGCAGCCCCTGCTCGAGGTCATCCGCGAGAAGGGAAAGGTCCCCCTGGTCACCGGAGGGACCCCTCTCTACCTTGAAGCGCTCTTCGGGAGGTTCGCCCTCGCCAGAGGCGCAGAGGCGAACCCGGACCTCCGGGCCCGCCTCGAGCGGCAGGCCCGCCGGTACGGCCCTTCGTACCTGCACCGGAAGGTCCAGGCCGTCGACCCCGCGGCGGCCGCCCGCATCCACCCTTCCGACCTCAAGCGAACGGTCAGGGCCCTGGAGGTGTACCTCACCACCGGAAGGCCCCTGACCCGGCTCGAGAAGGAGGCCGAGGAACGGCTCAGGGCCGAGGGGGGACGGGTCCCAGGGCGGGTGCTGCTGTTCGGGCTCTGGCGCCCGAGGGCGGAACTGGTGAAGAGGATCGAGGCCCGGGCGCGGCAGATGCTCGAGGCCGGTCTCGTCGAGGAGGTCAGGCGGCTCCTCGACGCGGGCTATGACCCTGCCCTGCCCTCGATGCAGGCGGTGGGGTACAAGGAGATCGTGCTTTACCTTCAAGGGCGGGTGGGTCTGGACGAGGCCGTGAGGCTCATGGTGAGGAACACCCGCCGCCTGGCCAAACGCCAGATGACCTGGTTCAGGAGGGACCCGCGCATACAGTGGCTGAAAGCGGGTATCAATATGCAGAGCAGCGTGGAAGATATTGTTACCTCTGTGGGAGGAGAACTATGACCGCCCAAAGAATGTATGTCCCCGCACAAGGCCAGGCGAACCTGAGGAGCGATGGGAGAATAATGGCGCGGACCCCGACCAACCTGCAGGACGCCGTCCTGAACCAGATCCGCAAGGGGAACATTCCCGTCACCGTCTACCTGGTGAACGGAGTCCAGCTCAAAGGTGTGATCAGAGCCTTCGACAACTTCACCGTCATGCTGGAGCACGAGGGCAAGCAGCTCATGGTCTACAAGCACGCCATCTCGACCGTGAGCCCGATGAGACCGGTCAACTACCTCCCCGCTTCCGCGAACGCCGAGCAGCGCCGACCGGCGCCGGCCGAGGGACCCGGCGGCGGCTAGAGGCGCCCCTGATGCGACCCTGCCCGGGGCCCGGGCTCGAAGGCCCGGGCCCCGTTCCGTTTCCCGCCGCAAGGGCACACCCACGCCACCACCCCCCGCACCCCGTGACCCTCGCTCCCGGTCCCCGCGTATGATGAAGGACGGTCGGGCGGCCGTATCGTCCGGGGCGACCGCCCGGCTTTCCGGCACAAGGGGGACAGCCGTCCCGGACGCCAGACGACAAAGAAGGCGGGCGTGCGATGGCCAGGTTCGACCGCCGGCGCATCCCTTCGGGCGGGCTCGGACCGAAGGGGTCCAAGACGGAGGACATATTCGGCCGTCTCGAGCGGGGGGAGACCACCGTGGGGGAGGCCCTCCGTGTCCTGCGCCTGTCGACGGCGAGGGCCGAGGCCGAACCCGACTCCGGGGCCGGCACCTCGGCCGAGGCCAGACTCGACGAGAGCTTCGAGGAACTCGACTCCCTGGTCGGTCTTGACAGCGTGAAGCGCCTCGTCCGGGAGCTCCACGCCTTCATCGTCATCCAGAGACAGAGGGCACGCGAGGGACTCGCGGCCGAGCCCATGGTCCTGCACATGGTCTTCAAGGGGAACCCGGGGACGGGGAAGACGACGGTGGCCCGCATCCTGGGACGGATTCTGAAGTCCACCGGCGTGCTCCAGAAGGGCCACCTCGTGGAGTGCGAGAGGGCCGACCTCGTCGGCGAGTACATCGGACATACGGCCCAGAAGACCCGTGAGCAGATCCGCAAGGCCCTCGGCGGCATCCTCTTCGTCGACGAGGGTTACGCGCTGGCCCGCGGCGGCGAGAAGGACTTCGGCAAGGAGGCCATCGACACCCTCGTCAAGGCCATGGAAGACCACAAGGACGAGCTCGTCGTCATCCTGGCCGGCTACCGCAACGAGATGCAGCAGTTCCTCGAGAGCAACCCCGGGCTCCAGTCACGGTTCCCCATCCAGATAGACTTCCCCGACTTCACCCTCGAGGAGCTCATGAAGATAGCAGACCTGATGTTGCAGAAGAGGCAGTACACGATGACCCCCGAGGCCCGGCGGGTGCTCCGGGAACGCCTGCTCCATCACCGCCGGCTCCCCTACGGGGACGAGAACGCCGGTAACGCCAGACTGGTCAGGAACCTCATCGAGAAGGCCATCAGGCGGCAGGCGCTCCGGCTCGTGGGGCGGCCGAACCTCTCACGGGCCGAACTGATGACCATCCAGGCCGTGGACATGGCCGACGATGAGACAGGGAAGGGGAAGGCTTGAAGGAAGCCATCGTCATCGGCCGCCCGAACGTGGGCAAGACCCTCTTGACCATCAACCTTGCCGAGTTCCTCGGCCAGAGGCGTGTGGAGGTCATGTTCAGGCCGAGGGACGGGGCGGCCTACACGCGCATCTACTCCATCGCCCAGGCCCGGGCGGACCTCGTGGCCGAGACGCCTCACCGGACCCGATGCCTGCAGTCTCTGGTCCTGAGCGTCCCGCGAGGAAAAGGCGTGCGCAAGGTCGTCGTGACGGACACCACCGGGCTGTGCGACGAGATCCACCCTTCCTCGGCGGTCAGACGCGCCATGGCCGACACCATCCGGAGCGTGGCCCGGGCCGTCATCATCCTGCACGTCGTGGACCCGCTTCAGCCTCTCAGCGGGGTCGACCTCGACATCCTCCGCTTCGGCCAGACCCAGGAGGGCTACGCGCTCGTGGCCAACATGATGGACCTGCCCGGCCGGGCGGAACGACTCCCGGAGCTCGTGCGGGCGGCAAGACCTGCGCCCGTCCTGGCCGTCTCGGCCCTCAAGCGCACCGGACTGGGGGAGGTGAGGGCTTTTCTTCGCCGCCATCTCTGACGCTCCCGGCGGACCCGTTCTGAGCCTCGTCGCCGGCCCGGCGGCCGCCCTGCTCGAGGGCCTGGCGACAGGCCTGGCCGTCTTCCTGACGGCCCTGGCGGTCAAGCTCGTGGACGACCTCCTGGACGAGCCGGCCCGGGCCAGGCCGCCCGCGGGGCCAGCTTCGGCCGCGTACGCCTGCCTTCTGCTGGCCCTCGCCGCGGGGCTGTGCCCGCGCGCGGCGGTGTCCCTGTTCCTCGCGGCCTACGCGGTCGGGATGCTCCCCTCACCGGTCCAGCGTCAGCCGACGGGCATGGCCGGGTGGGTCGAGAGCGCGATTGCCGTGACCCTCTCGGCCGCGCTGGCGGGACCGGTCGAGACGGCCGGGTCGGTCCTCACCATGCTCGCCGTGCAGCTCCTCGATGACGCCTGGGACCTCGAGCGTGACCGGAACGAGGCCCGCCCGAACATGGCGCAGGCCGTCGGGAGAGGCCCGGCCGTCCTCCTGGCCGTCGGCGTGTACGGGGTGGCCGCCTGGTTGGACCCCGCCAAGGCCCTGGCGGCCGGCGTCGCGGCTGCGGGAATCCTCACCGGCCTGTGCCCCCTGCCGCCTGCCGGCGGCGACGGGGGCGTGCCGGTCGGTGCCGCGGACGCAGCCGCCGGGGGCAAGGACGGCCGCCGCGCTGGCGCCGTCGCGCGGGGTGAGGCGGTCTTCCGTCTTGCCGCCCTCGGGGTCGCCTCCGCCACGGCCGCGGCGGTCGCGCGACTTGTCCGCCACTTCCGTCTGGTAGCCGCACCGGCCGCCGAGAGCGCCGCGGGCGGCCTTCCCGCAGGTCCCGGCACCGGCCCCGGCGACCTGGCCGTCCTGCCGCCGTGGGCCGGCTGGGCGGTCCTGGCCGCGGTCTGCCTCCTCGCCGCCGTCGCCGTTGCCGGGCTGGTCATGGCCTACCGGCGGGGCCGCCGGGAGGGGGCGGAACGGGAGAAGCGGGCGGCGGCGGCCCTGGCCGCCCTCCAGCGGTTGGCCGACCGTCTGGATTCCGCTCGGGGGCCCGGTCCCGGGACGGGGGAGACAGACCACAGGAGGTCCTGAGCCGTCGCCTGCCCCTGTTCCCGCAAACCTACCGCGGCCCGTTCCTGTTGCTCCCCTGGGAACACGGGGGATATAATCCTTCCGTGGAACCGCACGAAGAAGACCGGCCAGAGACCCCTCGGAGTCTTGACCGCCCCTTCGAAACCGGGCGCGGGCCGTTGCGCGTGGTCGTCGTCGGCCTGGACCGGCCGGTCGGTGCGGGCCAGGACGTGACGTGCGAGGAGTCCCTCGAGGAACTCGCCCTTCTCGTGACGACGTGGGGCGCGGTGGTCGTGGGCCGGGTCATCCAGTCGCGCGAGCGCCCGGACCCTGTCCGGTACCTGGGACGCGGGAAACTCGAGGAGGTCGGCCGTCTCGTCCGCGAGAGGGCCGCCGACTACGTCGTGACCGATGACGAGCTGACCCCGGTCCAGCTCAGGAACCTCGAGAACGCCTTGGACGTGGCCGTCCTGGACCGGACGCAGGTCATCCTCGACATCTTCGCCCGCCGGGCCCGCAGCCGGGAAGGCAAGCTCCAGGTCGAACTCGCCCGGGCGCTTTACGCCCTCCCCAGGCTCACCGGAAAGGGCCGGGTCCTCTCCCGTCTGGGCGGCGGCATCGGGACCAGAGGACCCGGTGAGACGCGGCTCGAGGTCGAACGTCGGCTCCTCCGCGACCGCATAACGGTGCTGAGGCGTGAGATAGCCGAGCTGGGACGGCAGCGGGAGGTCCAGGTCAGGGCCAGGCGCCAGTCCCTCATCCCCCTGGCCGCCATCGTCGGCTACACCAACGCCGGGAAGTCCACCCTCTTCAACCGCCTGACGGGGGCCGGGGTCCTCGCCGAGGACAAGCTCTTCGCCACCCTCGACCCGGTGGTGAGACGCATCGAACTCCCGGACAACCAGAAGCTCCTCGTCAGCGACACCGTCGGCTTCATCCGAAAGCTCCCGCACGACCTGGTCGCTTCCTTCCGCGCGACGCTCGAGGAGGTCCGGGACGCCGACGTCCTTGTTCACGTCGTGGACGTGTCCAACCCCTCGTGGGCGGAGTTCACCCGGGCCGCGGGCTCGGTCCTTGCCGACATCGGCGTGGCCGCCACTCCGGTGGTCTACGTCCTCAACAAGACCGACCGCCTCCCCGGCGGCCGGGCGGCGGCCCTCGCCCTGCCCGAGGCAAGGCTTATAGGGCGGAGCGCACGGGTGGTCGCCCTGTCGGCGAGGACGGGGGAGGGGATGGACGACCTTCTCCGCGCCCTCGCGGCCGAGCTTTCCGGCAGGCGGCGCCTCTACTCCTTCAAGATCCCCTACGAGCGTTCGGCCGTGCTGTCCATCCTGCACGAGGAGGGCCACGTTCTGAAGGAGGAGTTCGACGAGGACGGGGTCGCCGTCGAGGCGGAGCTGGAGCCGATCCTCGCCCACCGCGTGGCCGCGGCCATCACCGCCGGCGCCGGCCGGGAGACGGCGGCCGGACGCGATTATGTCACCCGTCGCCATCCTCGCGAGAGGCCGGGTCAGGAAAGACATAATCAGCCGTAGCGGCCTCCGGCGGCCAGATGATCGCGTGCCGTCCGCCGAGCACCTGGAGGACGAAGGTCGGTGTCCGGTTCTGGTTGGTGTACCCGTCGAAACTCTCGAAACGTACCGGGCCGAAGACAGTCATGAGCTCGGTGTCGGCCAGGGCCACCCTGAGCCGTTCCGGGTCTGTCGAGGCCGCGCGGTGGAGGGCGTCCGCGACGACCTGGATACAGGCGTAGGCTCCCGCCGCGTGGTAGGTCGGGTACTCCCCGTAGCGGGCACGGTAGGTCTCCGCGAACTCCGCCGCCCGGGGGTAGGGGACGGCCGGGGCCCACAGGGCGGCGGTCACGACGTGCTCACCGGCCTCGCCGGCGTCCGTCACGAACTCCGGTAGGGCGAAGCCGCCCGCCCCACCCGCGAAGAGCCGCGGCCGGAGCCCCTCGGCCCGGGCCTGACGCACGATGAGCGGGGCCTCCAGGAGGTAGGAGACCACGTAGACCACGTCCGGGTCGGTGTCCTTCACCTTCGCCAGGACGGACGTGAAGTCGAGGGTCCCGGGTTCGTAGCCTTCAGAGACCGTGATGCGGACGCCCTGCTTTCTGCACCACTCCCGCATGGCCCGGACCAGGTCCGCCCCGTAATCCGAGTCCTCGTGGATGACAGCCATCGACGCGGGGCGGACGACCTCCCCGAGGAAGCTCGTCAGACCGTCGGCGTAGAGAGCTGCCGGAGGGTTCACCCGGAAGACGAACGACCACTCCTGCCGGGTGATGCGGTCGGCGGCGGCGCTATCGACGACGTAGGGGACCCCGTAGCGCTCGGCGACCCTGGCCACGGCGAGGGCGCAGGCTGAGGAGTAGGCTCCCGCGAGAAGGTGCACTCCGTCGACGTCCAGGAGCTTCTCGGCCGCCGCTGCAGCGGCTTCGGGCTGGCCGGCGGTGTCCCGGATGACCAGGACGAGCGGCCGCCCGTCGACACCCCCCGCCGCGTTCATCTCCTCGACAGCCATCTCGTAGGCGTTCTTCTTCATCTGGCCGAAGGGCGCGTGAGGACCGGTGAGCGGCAGAGGGATGCCGATCGAGACAGGCTCGCCCTCGAGCGGGGGCGGCATCTCCGTCCGCCGCCAGGTGCAGCCCTGCCCCGCGACAAGCAGAGGGGCGCACAAGAGGCCGACGACAGCCGCGGCGGCCAGAGCCTTCATCGCGGTCCGGCCCAAGGCGTTCACCCCCCAGACGGTCCGGGCGTCGCAGGCCCAACCGGCCCGCCGGCCCGAGGGGACGGCGGAGCAGTAAAGCCTATACGCGCCGAGGGCCGGAATTGACTGGGGACGAGAGGGGAAGGGGGGAAGGGGGAGGCGGAGGCGGC
>ENA-OSAE01000148-OSAE01000148.1-marine-sediment-metagenome-genome-assembly--contig:-NODE-148-length-50274-cov-25.208746_pt1 | contig 50274 bp, 49 predicted proteins | sample MGYA00237870_ERZ529317 | MGnify/ENA primary metagenome ERZ529317 (study PRJEB26369, sample SAMN03142812) | marine sediment metagenome | biome: marine; feature: borehole; material: sediment... | reverse complement strand
CGGTACGTACGGTGGTGTGGGGGGACGGGGGCTAGCCGCCCCCTCCTACCCGATCTCTTTGGACCCGAGTGGTGGTTATACGGCTTGGACCTCCTTGACCTCAGGTATCTTAGCCTTAAGGGTCCGTTCGATGCCGTTCTTCAGGGTCATGGTGGCCATGGGACAGCCGCCGCAGGCACCAGTCAGCCGGACCTTTACCACTCCGTTCTCTACGTCCACGAGCTCTACATCACCGCCGTCCGCCTGAAGCGCCGGCCTGATTGTGTCCAGTACCTTTTGGACCTTTTCCTTCACAAGCGCCACCTCCTATCCTTCGTTGGTCACCGTGCGCTCACCCTATTTATATCACAAGCGGCACAGTATGTCTAACACCTAGGCGGGCACGAAGTAGACGTCGGTGACCTTGAACTGGGAGAGCCTGCGGAACTTTGCCCTTACCCTCATGCCGATCTCGATCTCTCCCGGCTCTACGCCAATCAGACGGGAGAGGAAGAGCGTGTCGACACCGTCGAACTCTACCAGGATCAAGTGAAAGGGGGTCTCTTCCAGAAACTCCTCTCCACCGAAATAGCATGTCGTATAGGTATGAACTCTTCCCTCTAAGGGCAGGTCGACCCATTCGGTCTTGTCGCCACACCGCATGCAATGTGCCCGGGGAGTCCCGTAGGTGTAATCGCAGCTCGGGCACCTTGAGCCGAGCAAACGGCCTTCGGCCAGCCCCCGGAAGAAGGGGCTATCCTGGGCGTAACTGTGAATGTAGTCTACCTCGTAATGGTCTTTGATGATTATCGGGTCGACGTTGAAGAGCACGGTTCCCTTTTCGGTCTCCTGGAGCTTCGGCTTCCGCGCCATGTCAGAACCCCCTCTCAAGGATGGTAACGGTTATGCAGGTGCCGGTACCAGCGTGACTGTGTACTAGCCCCCGTCTCGCGTCGGGTACCTGAAGGGTGTCGTCGCCGCTGAAGTGCTTCCCTATCGTTCCCTGTAGCTGCCAGAAGGCGAAGGCGGCCTGCATCAGTCCCGTTGCCCCAATAGGATGACCGCAGGCCAGGAGCCCACCCGATGGGTTTACCGGGATGTCTCCGTCCATCCGTGGATAACCCTCCTGTATAAACTTACCACCCTCACCGTACCGACAAAGCCCGAGGTCCTCGTACGTCTGGATCTCCGAAGAAGTGTAGGCGTCGTAAAGCTCTATGAAATCAAGCTCCCTGAGGGGGTCCCTTATCCCCGCCATCTCGTAGGCCATCTTCGCCGCGACGCGACCGGCGCGGAAGGAGTGCACGCCGGGGTACTTCAAGCCCCGATAGTCCTCGGGATTCTCGTGCGGCAGCAGGATGACCTCGTCGTGCGGCCTGTCTGCTAAGCGCATGGTGTCAGTCCCAGTGCCGACGCCGCTGATCTTGATGGGCTTGTCAGTGATCTCTCGGGCGGCGTCCTCGGAGGCCAGAACGCATACCGCTGCCCCGTCGGACATGACGCATATATCCAAACGGGTGAGTGGGTCGGCTACCATGGGAGCGCTTCTCACGTCATCCACCGTCAGTTTCATGGGGTACTGGGCCCACGGGTTGTGTAGGGCGTTGCCGTGGTTCTTTACGGAGACGAGGGCCATCTGTTCTACGGTGGTCCCGAACTCGTACATATGACGCCTGACCATCATGGCGTAGTAGCCGGTGTAAAACCCACCCACCGGGTAATCGAAATTGGTGTCAGAGGCTAGGGCGATGAATTCATTTCCCTTCCAAGTAGTGACCCGCGACATGGTCTCGAAACCGTAGGCCACACAAACCTCCATCCTCCCGGAGGCGACTGCGTCGTAGGCCGTCTGCAGGCACAGGCCCCCACTGGCTCCTCCCCCCTCTACTCGTTTAGAGGGCTTTGAGCATAGGCCGAGGTAGTCCTGGGCCATTATCCCCGCCATCAATTGCCGTGTGAAATGGTCGGAAAAGTAGGAGCACACACTGCCATCGATCATCTCCGGTTTCAACTTAGGCACGTCACGCATAGCATAATCGAAGGCTTCCTTGACCATATACCTGAAGTCGGCCTTGGGCCTCGCCCGGGCGAACTTAGTAATCCCGGCCGCCACAATGTATACGTCTCTCACGCAATTGCCACCCCTTCTACGTGATAGCGGCTGGTTACAGGCCGCGCTCCAGTTCTCTGGCGATCACCAGCCGTTGGATCTCCGAAGTTCCCTCGCCGATTTCCATGAGCTTTGCATCCCTGAAGTAACGCTCTACAGGGTATTCCTTTATGTACCCGTAGCCTCCATGAAGTTGGACGGCTTCTACTGCCGCACGCATAGCCGCCTCCGAGGCGAAGAGTTTGGCCATGGCCGCCTCCTTGGTAAAGGGGCGGCCTTGGTCCTTCAACCAGGCCGCTTTATAGGTCATTAACCGGGCCAACTCCACATCGACCGCCATATCGGCCAGCTTGAACTTCGTCGCCTGGAAATCCCACAGTGGCTTGCCGAACTGTTTGCGCTGCTGGGTATATCTCAGGGAGTCTTCCAAACACGCCCTAGCGATGCCGACGGACAAAGCGGCGATACCGATGCGCCCGGAATCCAACACCGTGAGGAACTGTCGAAAGCCCTTGCCAGGCTCTCCCAACAGATTCCGCGCGGGCACGCGGCAGTCCTCGAAAACCAGCTCCGCCGTGTCGGAGGCTGTGAGGCCGAGCTTGTCATACTGGCTCCCAATGGACAAGCCGGGCGCATCCCTCGGTATGATGAAGCAGGATATGCCCTCTTCCGTTCGCGCGGTGATGAGGATGACGTCGGCGACCGAGCCGTTAGTGATAAAGCACTTCGTCCCGTTGATGACCCACTCTCCCCCCAACAATCGGGCGGTCGTCTGGGTGGCGGCGGCGTCGGAGCCGGCGTTGGGCTCGGTGAGGGCGAAGGCCGCGAGGTACTCCGCTCTCAGGCAAGGGCGGAGCCACCTCTCCTTTTGTTCGACCGTGCCGAACAGAAACAGGGAGCCGCACCCCAGAGCCACGTGGGCGGCATAGGAAATGGCCGTGGAAGCGCATGCCCGGGCCAGCTCCTCCACGACCACTGCGTAGGCCACAGTATCCCCCGCTCCCCCCCACTCCTGAGGGAAGGGAAGTGCCAGCAACCCGAGTTCACCCAGGCCTCTCAGAGCGTCTCGAGGGAACTCGCCGGTCCGGTCCCTTTGGGCTGCTGTCGGTGCCACCTCCCTCTTCACGAATTCCCTGACTACCCGCTTGATCATGGATTGCTCTTCAGAAAGAGAAAAATCCATGCTCTGCCTCCTCGAAGCCGGGAGAACTAGACCACGGATCCTTCTACGGTATGGCTTGATTCTGTAGCCGGCGCTTTTCTCAGTTCCTTACCTTCGGCAAACCGGCCGCCTATTCCTCCTGCAAGTCCTAATGTTCGCGCAATTACGACTTCACGCGCAGGCCGAGCAAGGCCATGGCCTCTAGGAAGCCGGCCGGCCCACCCCTTTGGGTGGTTGTGAAACCGGTCTTCTTCAACCATGGTGGGGCATTGCCCAGGAGCACTGCCTTGTGCACCACGCGCAGCATCTCCAGGTCGTTGGGCCCGTCGCCTACGGCGGCTACCTGCTGTGCGGGGATCCCCAACATCTTCATCAGGGCTATCACGCCAGAGCCCTTACCAGCGGCTGGATGGAGGCATTCGACAAAATAGCCGGCGGAGGTGGTTACGTATACCCGCTCGGAGAAGTCCCCTTCGATGGTGCGGGCTACCTCCTCGAGCCCATCCGGTACGTAGAACAGAAGGATGTCAACCTCTTCGCGTGCTGTCAGGAATTCATCGAGGTCCCGTACTTCAATGGGCACGCGTAGAGAGGCCGCGTACCTCCGTCGAAAGACGCTATCCCGGTCCGTCAGCGCGCGGTCGCCGGCGAAGAGGAAGGGTTGGCAGCGCTCACTGGCCATCTTCCTCAGGACCGTGCGGCAGATCTCTGCCGGAAGGGTCAATCTGTGCAGGTAGGCGCCGGTTATTGGACAGCGAACCTGCGCGCCATTGGCGCAGACTATAGGGATGTCAAGGTCGAGCTCGCTGGCGAACTGACGGGCTGACTGAAAGAACCTGCCGGTGGCAAGGGACACGAGGATACCCTTATCCCTTAGCTCGGCCACGGCCGCTCTGATCTCGGCGCTGAGGCGTCTGTCATCGCCCAGCAGGGTCCCGTCGAGGTCACAGACCAAGAGCGAGACGGGCGGTTTAGGTGCGCTGCGGATAGGGAGTCCGCGGCAATGAGCTGGCAAGATCGCATCACCATCTTCCGGATGGCTATCCCCATCAGGGAAAGCCAGGTCAGTACTCAACGCCTGCCTTGGCCTTTACGCCACTGCGATAGTGGTGCTTTATCTCCCGTACCTCCGATACCATATCGGCGGCGTCAATGAGTTCCTTGGGCGCGTACCTCCCGGTGAGGACCACATCTACGCCCTCCGCCCGTCCGAGAACGGCGTTGAGTACCTCCTGAGATTCCAACAGCCCATAATCAATGGCCACGTTGACCTCGTCCAGGATCACGAGTTCCCAGTCACCCTCGGCCAGGACCTTCCGAGCCAGAGCGAGCCCCTCTTTAGCCAGGCGAATATCCTCCTCAGAGGGTGAGCCTCTATCCACGAAACTCGGGAGCCCAGATTGTACTAGCGTTATATTCGGTAGATACCTTCGAACGGCCTTTACCTCGCCGTAATCCTCGTCCCCTTTCATGAACTGGATGATGTACGCCCTCTTACCGTGACCGGCAGCGCGTAGCGCCAGACCAAGCGCCGCGGTGGTCTTGCCCTTCCCATTACCGGTATAGACCATTATTAGCCCTCTGTTGTCTCCCACTGGTTTCGTTGCGTGACCACCCTCAACCTACGAATGTAGTGGTGGACGCGCCTACCTCCTTTCAAAGGTGTGTCCTGAGCCTGGTGACCTCGGAGTGCATCAGTCGAAGGCCCTATCCCCCGCCATGCCCCTCGGCACGCATCAGGATCTCCACTCTGCCCGCCCTGCCGTTCCAGTTGACCTGGCCGCCCAGGATCTCCACGAACCCTCGCACGGGGACTAACATGTAGTCGGAGAAGAGGGCCGCACGACCCTGCAGGGAGACCATGCCCTCCGGTGCCGTCACCCATCTCTCCCAAGCCGGTATGTGCAGGACCAGATCTCCCCTTCGGACGATGGCCGTCTTTCGCGAAGCGTCCCACGTGACCTGGCAGCCCAGGCTTTGTGCCAACTCCCTCAAGGGGGCATAGGCACGATTGAGGTCGGTGTAGGGTTGGGCCCCTGTGAAGGAGACTTCCCTCCCGTTTACGAAGATCCGTAGCGGAGCGAAGGCGCGGATCACCCCGTCTCTACCGGCTGTTATCAGCAGCTCCTGTGCGGTCCGTGGCTCGAAGTCCAACCTCCATGGGAGGCGATATCGGCCGAGCACCTCGCCCTCGCGGTCCAAAATCCACAGGTAGTTTCGTGCCCTGGCTGAACCCGTCGGTACCGCGAGGAGGAGCTGTCCGTACACCACTGGAGCCCAGTGTCCGCCGCCGTTGGAGGTGTTTCCCAGTTCCCGTACCCACTCCGCCCTGCCGGAGGCGAGCGCAAAGCTCGCCACGCCGCTGGTTCCGCCCAGGAAGGTTCGCTCCCCAGCAACATCCTGTACGCCGGTCCTCACCCCTGCGAAGGCCCCCGTCCATGCAAGCGTCCCCGACTTGGCCTCCACGGCCGCCGGCCCGCTGCCAGTCAGGGCGAGAATCCTTCCCTCAGCGCCTTGGATCAGGCTGGTCACTGGTGCCCCTAACCGGCGGTGCCAGACTTCTCCGCCAGATTGTGGATCTATTCCCCATAGCTCTCCGTCGTCTGTGGCCAGGATGACGAGCCCCTCAGAGCCCCTAATCCCGGCCAAGTTGGACCGCACGGGTAAGGCCTTCTGCCACCTCAGCTGGCCCGTGTCCCGCTCCAAGGCCTTTAACGTCATCCCGTAAGTCGAGATCACAACCGTTTTGCCGGCAAGTACGGGCCCGCTGGCGGGCACGGCTCCGATGGTCGCCTGCCATATCAGCCACCCCGAGCTGCCCTCGAGAGCATAGATGGTGCCGTCCAGACTGGCCACGTAAACATCGCCGTCGGGTGCTACTGTCGCACCGATCACGCTGGCCAGGGGATGAAAGGTCCACAGGACCTCTCCATCCAGCGGATCGAGGGCCAGGAAGCCCTCTCGTTGGGTGCTTACGTAGATTGCCTCGTCCGTCACCAGAAAGACCGAGGTGACACCGACATCTCGTTGCCACACCTGCACCGAGGGCACTGCGGCGGCGGCGACGTCCCCCGTGACGACTATAACCAACATAAGGATGACGAGCGCCCGGAGTATCATCACTACACCTCCACAAGGGATACTGGCGTCCTTGTCGGTATGCTCCAGAGCATCCTACAGCGCCTGTGAGGTGCCAGGTCTCTAGCTTTCCTCTACCCTACGCCCACTCCTGCAACGCGCATCGGGTCATGGTCCCCTAGCGATTGCTCGAGCTCTGCCGATGCCAACGGGGGCGTTCTGGTGGCGGCACAGTCGCCAGGGAATTGGCTCCTTGGGCATCGGGATAGTCAACGGCTGTCGGTGGAGTCCCCGAATAACCTGCGGTATTCATCGTAGGTGATCAAGACCTCCCTGGCCTTGCTTCCTTCAAAGGGCCCAACGAATCCCCGTTCCTCCATGGCGTCGATGAGCCTACCAGCCCGGGTATAGCCTATTCTCAGTTTCCTCTGCAGTAAGGAGATGGAGGCCTGCCCATGTTCGAAGACCACCTTCACGGCCTCGGGGAGTAGTTCGTCCTCCTGCCCTAGCCCTTGATCATCGTCCGCTGGCCCCTCGGTAATGACGTCCTCTTCGAATTTCGGCTCCGTCTGCTTGGCCGTGAAATCAACTACGGCCTCTACATCCGACTCGGACACATAGGCGCCCTGAAGCCTCATGGGCTTATTCGCGCCGACGGGGAGGAAGAGCATGTCACCCCGTCCCAGCAGTTTCTCAGCCCCGCCCACGTCCAGGATCGTACGGGAGTCTGCTTGGGAGGATACGGCGAAGGCTATACGGGAAGGGATATTGGCCTTAATGACTCCGGTAATAACGTCTACGGAGGGGCGTTGGGTTGCCAACACGAGATGGATCCCTGCTGCGCGCGCCATCTGCGCTAAACGGTGAATGGCATCCTCAACTTCCGCCGGGGCCACCATCATGAGGTCGGCGAGTTCGTCCACAATGACTACGATGAAGGGTAGGGGTTCCAGGCTCTCGTCTCCTTCCCGCCCCTTCAAGACCTGCGAATTATACCTATTAATATCCTTCGCCCCTAGGGTGGCAAAGGCTTCGTACCGACGCTCCATCTCGCCGACGACCCAGCGAAGAGCTCCGGCGGCCTGTCGAGGATCCGTGACCACAGGAGCCAGAAGATGTGGTACTCTGTTAAAGGCGCTCAACTCGACGACCTTGGGGTCGACTAGCAGTAGCTTGACCTGGTCCGGGTGAGCGCGGAAGAGCAGGCTGAGGATAATGGACTGCAAGCAGACGCTCTTGCCAGACCCCGTGGCCCCGGCTATGAGCAGGTGGAGAGTTTGTTCAAGGGAGGTTATGACCGGACGGCCCGAAATGTCCTTTCCCAGGGCCACCGTAGTAGGTGATTTGCTTTGACGGAACTCCCGGGACTCCACCAGGTCTCGCAAGGGCACCAGCTGGGTCGCGGGGTTGGGGACCTCCACGCCCACCACAGCTTTTCCGGGAACCGGTGCTTCGATGCGGACATGTGGAGCTGCCAAGTTCAGCGCGATGTCATTGGCAAGGGCGACTATTCTGCTCACCTTTACGCCAGGGCCGGGCTCCAGTTCATACCGGGTTACTGCCGGCCCGACGCTCACGTCCACGACCTTTGTGTCTACGCCGAAGTTCCTCAGGGTTTGCTCCAGGGCGGCCGCCCTGTCCTTAATCTCCCGGGAGGTCAATCCCCTCTGCGAGGAACGCGACCGCGCCAGCAATGAAACTGGCGGCAGTTCATACCGGCGTTTCAGATCAGGTGACAGGTGCCGGTATTGCGGGAGGATTTCCGGATCCTCGCCCGCATGCTCGTCTACCGGCTCGGTCGGCTTCCTCTCTGATGGTGTCGGTTCCCTTTCCCCCTTTTGGACTTCCGTAACGGGGGCCTCGGTGCCCGCCATCTCCTCCTCTGAGACGGTCGGCTTGGAGGCTACCAATCTGGCCAGGGCGATCCTCAAGAGGGACGCCAGCGAGCGAAGCAGGCGCCCAAACAGCCGCAGAAGATCAAGGAAGCTGCGGTCTGTTACCAGCAGAATCGCCACCAGGCCCATGGCTGTGATGGCGACGCCGCGGCCCCAGGGGCCGAGGCCTTCCAACAGCCCCCAAGCGACGAAGGCTCCTAAGTGTCCGCCGCCCAATCCCCTCTTAGCGTTTTCGAATTCTAGTCCGGGAGGAATAGATAGATGAAACAGTGACGGCAGCAACAAGAACAAGATGACAAGTCCAACGGCACGCGGTGGCGTCAGGAACTTACCCCGCCAGATCAGCAGGGCGACTCCGACCAGTCCCAGAAGCCACGTCATCAGGGCCGCCGAGGCGCCGAAGGCTAGTCTCATTCCCTGTGAGGCGAGCTCCCCCAGAGCCCCCGCCTTGTCAGTTAACAGGGACGTAAGAAGGAAGATAACAAAGGCCAAGAGGAGAATGCCCCCGACCTCGTAGCGTATCTCATCTCTCACGGACTTGAAGAGTCTTCTCACCCCAGGACACCCCCGAACCTCGCTGCTAATAAGACGAGCAGGCCTACGAGCCAACAGTAGAGGGAGAAGATGAACAGATATCCCGTTAACAGGAACCTGAGTAAGACCTTGATGGCCAGCCAGCCCGCTATGGCGGCGGTAACGCCGCCAAGGACCATGGGGGTTACGGCCACCGGATGGGGCGAGACGACCGAGTGAAGGATGTCTACCATCCCTGCGCCCAAGACCGTGGGCAACGCCAATAGGAAGGAATAGCGGGCTGCAGTGCGCCTGTCTAAGCCGAGGAACAGGGCAGCAGCTATGGTAGTTCCTGAACGCGATATACCGGGCGTAATCGCAGCGCCCTGGGCGATGCCGATAAGTAGGGCGTCGATAAACCTCATACCGCTGATGTCACGCCTCCCACCCCGTCGAAAGGCTGTCAACCACAGGATGAGGCCGGTGATGAGGAGGGCGTAGCCCACTGCGGTTAGAGATGAGAAGAGGGCCTCAAACCGATCCCGCAGGGTAAAGCCGATAAGGGCGGTAGGCACGCTCCCGATGACGATCATTAGCGCCAGCCGCACGTACTCGTTCTGGAACCATACAGCCAGTGAAGTTCGTCCTTTTCTGACGTCGACCAGACCGCCGACCACGGCGGCGATGATCTTGTAGATGTCTTCACTGTAGACCACCACTACCGCCAGGAAGGTCCCCAGATGTACTGCGATCTCGAAAGATATCCCCGGGTACTCTACGCCAAGCAACCTTTGAAAAATGACGAGATGCCCAGAACTGCTGATGGGAAGGAACTCGGTTAAACCCTGAACTATACCGAGTAAGAGGGCAGGAACAAATTCCATATCTACCTCCGCCTTTTACATTCGCTGTCATCAATTATAGCACAAGCGGAGGGACCTGCAGGTACCGGCTACGCTGACAGGGACGGCCGGCCTGTAGTTGTAAGCACGTGAGGGAGCGGACAGACGGCCCCAAGGCCTTCCCCCAGACCGGGTGGGGCTTCCGGGCGAGGCCCGCGGCCTAGAGCCTAAAGCCTCAGGCCTGCCTGGAAGCGGCTAAGACCCGCACCCTTGACCGAGAAGCCTATAGAAGGCTCTTCAGAAGCGTGAGATCTATGTTCCCTCCGGAGATAATGACGGCTATTCTCTGATCCCTAAACTTCTCCGTGTACTCCAGAAGACATGCGACCCCTACTGCGCCGGAGGGTTCCACCAGCACCTTCTGTGTTTCTACTAACAACCCCACTGCTCTCTTGATCGTCTCCTCCCTCACTATCAGGAGCTCATCGATACATCGCGGGGCGAGTTTAAAGGGGATCTCGCCAACTCCCCCGATGAGAGCATCACAAAGCGAGGGCTTCGAAGGGTATTGCTCGTAAAACTTGTTCTCCCGAAGAGACGCGAGCATAGCTGGGCAAGCCTCTGTTTGAACGCCAATAACCTGAGTCTCCGGTGAGATGGTCTTGATAGCAAGGCCGATCCCAGTAATCAGCCCTCCTCCCCCCACCGGCACCAACAGGCAATCTACGTCCGGCAGTTCCTCGAGGACCTCAAGGCCGATGGTACCCTGCCCGGCGATTACTTCCACGTCAGAACAGGGGTCCACCCAAAGGGCATCGCTGTTGGCGAGGTGTTCTCGTGCCACGCGGTAGGTTTCATCAAAGTCCTCGCCCTCTACCACCAGCTTCGCTCCGAATCTTCTTATCTTCTCTTTCTTGGCTTCCGGCGTAACTTCTGGAACATAAATCCGTACGTTCTCAATCCCCAGCACGCTGGCGGCGTAGCTCACTGAGGCGCCGTGGTTGCCGGAGGATACCGCCAGTACCGCGAGTTCCCTCGCCGAGGGGGGAATGCTGAGCAGCTTGTTGAAGGCTCCCCGTACCTTGTAGGCCTTCACCGCCTGGTAACACTCTAGTTTGAGGAAGACATCCCCCCCCAAGAGGTCACTGAGGAAATAAGATTTCTCGAGGGGTGTTCTGTTGATATAGGGTGAGATCCGTTTACGAGCGCGGAGTATGTCTGGAAGGGTGATCATACGTCTGCCTCCCGAGTCCTTCACGCCGGACGAAAGTGAGAGTTCAGGTATTCGGATAGGAGACCCAGTGCGATCTTCAGCCTTTCGCTGTCGCCTCCGAACCCTATCCTCAGATGACCGGGCATCTCAAAGCACTCTCCGGGCACGAGGAGGAGTTTGTGTTGCTCGAAAACCTCCCGACACAGCTGTTCGGACGAAATCGGTACGTTCTTCAATTTGGGGAAGCACAACACTCCGGCTTTGGGCATAACGTAGTCGAAGAAGCCCTCATGCTCTTTAAGCCATTCCAGCAGGGTCCTGTGGTTCGACCGGGCGATAGAGATATTCCGCTCTCTAATCTTGTCGTAGTGCCTAAAAGCGAAGGTGGCCAGATAATCGGATAACGGAGTGTTGCTGATGGAGGTGTAATCCTTCCACTCCCAGCATTCTTGAATTAGCTCTTCTGGCCCTACAATCCACCCTAGCCTCAAGCCGGAGAGCCCGTACGCCTTGGACATGCTGCCAACGCTGATGGCCCTCTCGCTCAGAGTTCTCGCATAGGGTGGGACGACGCCCTCGGTTGTTTCCAGCTCATGATAGACCTCGTCGCACAGCACATAGAAGCCCTCGTCCTCGGCCCATCTCAGAATGGTCCGGAGTTGGTCCTCTGATATGACGGCTCCGGTTGGATTGTGCGGGATATTCAGGACGACCAGCTTCGTCCTGTTGTCAATGAGCTTTCGCAGCTCATCTATATCCGGCTCGAACTTGTCCTCATATCTCATGCGCCAGAACTTTACCGTCGCGCCGCGGGCCTCTGCAGTAGCGTAGAGCGCCTGGTATGCGGGGAACTGCACGACTACCGTGTCCCCCGGCTCCACCAGGGCGTTCGCCACATGAAAGTTGGCCTCTATGGCTCCCGTAGTGATCAGCACGTTGTCCGGGCTTTCATTATGTAAGGAAGCTATCGCGGATCGTAGGCCATCGCTTCCCGTTGTCGGATTATACGCCAGCCTTGTATTGAGTAAGTCCTCCTTTGCCGCTTCGAGGTCACCAAAGCTCAGCAATTCCCGTAGCGTGAAGGCTTTGATGTCAGTCTCCGCGAGCTCATAGGCGGCCCTGGTCTCATACTCGTTGATCCATCTCTCCACCTTGAAGATCGGCAGTTGCATCGCTCTTGCTCCCCTCCCAGAATTATGAGGTCTCAATAATCGATTACCGTTCCCAGCTGTTTCTCCTCTGCCAGCTCTAGAACGTGTTTCGCGGTAACCAGGTCTTGCAGGGCGATGCCCGTGCTGTCGAACACGGTTATGTCCTCGTCGGAGGTCCTACCGGGGAGCTTGCCGAGGATTACGTCCCCTATCTCTCCGACAATGTCCTCCAGTTCGATAACGCCTTTCTTTAACGGTATCTCCACCTCACCGACCTTGATTGCCTGGCTCAGGTCGTCGACGAAGATCCTTGCGATGGAGAAAATCGCCTCGTCAATTTCCTGTTTTCCCTCCATGTCCGACCCGATGCAGTTGAGATGAGTCCCCCTTTGGAGCCATTCCCTCTTGATCAGCGGCTTTCTCGACGGCGTAACGGTTACTATGATGTCCGCCTGACCAACTGCCCTTTCGATATCCCTCACTGGCTCCAACTGGAGCTGAGATGCCTGGGCGCTGTCATGGAAGGCGAGGATGGTGTCCAGCCTGGACTCGGCGCCTCGGCAGAAACTCACCGAGGACTGATAATCAAGCGGGTCATAGACCATCACCTTTCGTACCTTGGATACAGCCACTGCACCGGCGAGTTGATAAAGGGCTTGATGCCCTGTTCCTATTAACAGGAGCCTTTCTGAATCCTGTCTGGCGAGGTGCTTGATGGCTACCCCTCCTGCTGCACCCGTTCGCAAACAGGTGATATAGGAGGCGGTTAACAGGCCGAGAGGTAGTCCGGTCTCGCCATCAAAGACCATAATCGTCCCGTTCAGTGCCGGCAAATTCCTCTTCACGTTGTCGCCAAACCAGGAAACTAGCTTCAGACCAAAAACATTGATATCGCCCTTCAGATACCCGGATTTTATGTCCATGTCGGCCTTTTCGGGCTCGAAGTCATGAACGATCAGGGGAAATACCGAGCCCTCTCCGGAGCTCTTGAGGCTGTAAGCCTGCTCTACCAGCGAGAGGACGCGTCTGAAGTCCAGTAGCTCCCTTATTACCTCATCGTTCAAAACCCTCAGCTTTCCCACGGGCTCTACTCCCCTCCCCTTTGACGGCTGTTTCGAACAGGTGGTCGTACGCCGACGCGGGCTCATCTATGTTCGGAGTGGTACATCTTGCCCCGCGCTTTGGTACCCGGTTCTTTTCACACCTCGGCCCTGCTAACCCCGCTCGGTCACGGAGTTGAAAAGGCTGGTTGGAGCTTCTATCTTCGACGCGAGGCCACTTGAGAGCATGGAAACTTCCACCGAGGACGACGCGAGCTAGCAGCCGTCGATGCCGCCTTGTAGTTCAAGGGCCGAGAAACCCCTATCCGTCCTTCATCTGCTGGTCTCTTCGCTTCACCGCTAGCACCGAAATGAATTCGTGGACTATGTTACCGGCCATGTACGCAGTGATCTGAGTCGGGTCGAAGGCCGGAAGGACCTCTACTACATCGCAGGCGACGAAATTTATGGCCTTTAATTGTCTTATCAAGTAAAGTGCCTCGTAGCTAGTAAATCCACCTACTTCGATGGTGCCGGTCCCAGGCGCGTAAGCGGGGTCAAGGAAATCGATATCGAAGGTCAAGAAAGCCAACTTGTCGCCCACTCTCTCTAGGATCCTCTCTGCGACCGTCTCGAGCCCGATTTCCCTCATCTCTCTTGCCGTGATGACCTTGAATCCTAACGCTTCTGCCTCCTGAATGGCCTCAACGCTGAAGATCCCACGAATGCCTACCTGGATCGAATGTTCGGTGTCTATAAGCCCCTCTTCCACGGCGCGAGCAAAGGGCGTCCCGTGCGTCAACTTGCTCCCGTTCTGCACATCGCTCGTGTCCAGATGGGCGTCGAAGTGGACCAAGGCAACGGGCCCGTATTTCCTGGCCACAGCGCGAAGTTCGGGCAGGGTAATGGAGTGATCCCCTCCCAAACAGATGGGAATTACCCCAGCGTCGACGATGGGCTGAAGTCCCTCTTCAATGGCCCGGTGAGCATCCTCAATGGAAGACGGGTTCACGTTGATGTCCCCGTAGTCCACACCGGATAGATACTCAAAGATATTGACGCCCAAGTTTGCACTGCCCGCTCTGAGCATCATAGACATTTCCCTGATGGCGGCGGGCCCGAACCTGGCGCCGGTCCTGAAAGTGGCCCCGCTGTCACAGGGTACGCCGACCACTGCGAAGTCTACATCTTCAGTCGTCTTGATGTGAGGTAGGCGCATGAAGGTCCTTACTCCACAGAATCTCGAAACAACGGTGGAATCCACCGGATGGTATTTCCTTAATTGCGGCATAACAAATCCCTCCTCTGAGTACATCTCAGCTTTAAAAGTGAAAATATGCAATTATTTAGAATTATAGCCAACTTGCTCTTGTTTCGGTAATTATATCACGGATAACCGTAAATTACTATAGCTCTGAATGTCTCTAACTGCCTTGTTGAGCTCGCTGGGGGCCTTGAGGTACGGCTCAATAGGTCTTCATCATACGCAGGGGCCTCGTGGGCCCCTCTCAAGCCGCGACGGAGCGCTAGCGCCCCCTTCGATGTGCAGTTAGCTGTGCTGAGAGGTGAATTGGACAACCTGACCCGGCTGGATCTCTGGATCCAGGTAGTCCGCGGGGTCACTGCTCAAGATCCTGGCCACTCTCCCAGAAGTGGGGCCCGTGGGTTCGACCAGCAGCTTACGGCCTCTCAGAGAGACCTCCACGAGCTCGGGAACCTCCTCCCGGGCGAGGTACTCTGAGCTCACGACCAAATGGGTGGGGACGACCGTGTAAAGGATCATGCCCTGAACCTCCTTCTAGTGCGGCGCCGGATCTTGGGGTTCACGGCCTTGCCGCAAACGATGGTCCTTGATGAGCTCCTTTAGTTTATGCACCGCATCTGACACGCCGCCGACGGCGTCGATTAGGCCGTACTTAACTGCATCCTGTCCCACCAGCACCGTCCCTATGTCCCTGGCCAGTTCGCCTGTGCGGAACATAAGTTCGCGGAACTTCTCCTCTGTGATGCGGGAGTGGGAGACGACGAACTTGACGACACGGTCCTGCATCTTATCCAGGTATTCGTAGGTTTGGGGCACCCCGATTACCAGGCCACTCAACCTGATGGGGTGAATGGTCATAGTGGCAGTTCGCGCTATGAAGGAGTACGTTGCTGCCACTGCGCAGGGGACACCTATGGAGTGCCCACCGCCGAGGACCAGTGACACGGAGGGCTTTGAGAGGCTACTGATCATCTCTGCGATGGCCAAGCCAGCCTCCACGTCACCCCCGACGGTGTTTAAGATCACGAGCAATCCCTCAATGCTCGGGTTTTGTTCTATGGCCACCAGCTGCGGCATAACATGTTCGTACTTGGTGGTCTTGTTCTGAGAGGGCAGGATCAGATGACCTTCGATCTGCCCGATCACCGTGAGAATATGTATGTTCTCGTCTGTCCTGGGGACCTCGGTGGTCCCGAACTCCTGGATATTCTTGGCCGTACCCTGCGATGACTGAGGTTCCTGCGGGTCGACGGGCCTCTCTCCTGAAGTGGACGGAGCCAAAATGCCTTCCCCTTTCCTGTTGCTCTCACCACTAAGTATTAGCCCTTTCGCTGGCTACGATTCTCCGAACAACTATTCTTCTTCTCCTCCGTTCACATCCAGGATTATGGGCAATATCATTGGCTGTCGACGCGTCCGCTTATATAGATAGCTCTGAAGGGCATCACGTATGTGCGCCTTGATGCGTCCCCAGTCGGTTACGCCTTCCCTCTCGCACGTATTCATAACCTCGGCCACTCGCTCCTTGGCTTCCTGCAACAGGGACTCCGACTCCCTGACGTATACGAAGCCCCTGGATACGATGTCGGGCCCAGACAGAACTCGTCCCGTCTTGCCATTGATAGCCACGACTACGATCAGAATTCCATCTTGGGATAACTGTCGCCGATCCTTCAAGACGACCTTGCCGACGTCCCCTACCCCTAGGCCGTCGACCAACACGTTGCCAGCCTGAACCTTCCCGGCGATCCTGCCCCTGCCCTTATGAAATTCCAGCACTGTCCCGTTCTCAGCGATTAAGATGTTCTCCCTCGGAATGCCCATCATCTCGGCGAGCTCGGCGTGATGGACCAGGTGCCGGTATTCCCCGTGGATGGGGACGAAGTATTTCGGCCGTACCAAGTTCAGCATGAGCTTCAGCTCTTCGCGGCTGGCGTGTCCGGAGACATGTACGGGCGAGACGGCGTCGTAGATGACCTCCGCTCCCAGCCTGAAGAGATGATCGATGGTGCGATGCACGAGCTTTTCATTGCCTGGCACCGCCGTGGCGGCGATCACGACCGTGTCGCCAGGCTGGATCTCAACCCGCTTATGTTCCGCCATCGCCATCCTGGTAAGGGCGGACATGGGTTCGCCCTGGCTCCCCGTGGTCAGTAAAACTACCCTGTCATCGGGCAGGCGGGATATGCTTTGGAGGTCGACGATTACACCTGGGTCCTTCAGGTACCCAAGCCTGAGAGCGACCTCAACCACGTTCTCCATGCTGCGACCGACCACGGCGACCTTTCGGCCGTGTTCATACGCTGCAGTGATGACCTGCTGTATCCTGGGGACGTTGGACGCAAAGCTGGCGACGAGGATACGCCTCTTAGCCCTTCGGAAGATGTCGTCAAGGGCGTTCCCCACTACCCTTTCCGATTGCGTAAAACCCCGCTTTTCGGCGTTGGTGCTGTCGGAGAGGATGACCAGGACGCCCTTATCACCGAATTCAGCGAGTCGATGGAAGTCCGCCACCTGCCCATCCACCGGAGTCTGGTCGAACTTGAAGTCGCCTGTATGCACGATCACGCCGGCGGGCGTCTCGATTCGCAGCCCGACGCAGTCGGCAATACTGTGGTTTACTCGAAAGAACGTAACCGTGAAACTCCCTGTCCTCAAGATCTCCCCAGGTGCTATGGCCCTTGAGTCAGGGTGGAGTGTGGTGCCGAACTCCCGGAGCTTGTCCTCAACAAGGCCGAGGGTTAGCCTGGTGCCGTAAACCGGAACGCAGATGTGCCGCAGAAGGTAGGGGAGGCCGCCGACGTGATCTTCGTGTCCGTGGGTGAGCAGGACGGCCTTAACTCTTTCCTGTCTCTCGAGGACATAGGTCATGTCCGGGATTACGACGTCTATGCCCAGCATTTCCTCCTCTGGAAAGGCCAGGCCCACGTCGATGATCAGCATCTCGTCCCCGAATTCTATGACCATCATATTCTTCCCGATTTCCCCGATGCCGCCTAGCGGGATTATGCGGAGTCTTTCGGAGCCCGACCTGGTACTAACCATTAGTATGTTCCACCTCTCGTCGCTGTGTCGATGATATGCTAGGTACCCTCCTGTGCTGTTCGTTGAAATATTAATGTCCTTCCCTTGGCCCCCGCGGATTCTCTTTGCAGCCTCGGACAGAAGCAGCCCGCTTGAAGAGCGCTGCGTACTCGCTGTAGACCTAAGAGGGCGGGGGCGCGATTACCCCGCCATCTCACAGTACGCCCGATTCGCGCATCGCTCTAACCAGCACCGACTCTTCCTTCGCAGAGGCTGGCCTCAGCGGCGGCCTTAGCCCTCCCACGTCGTGGCCCATCAGCTTGAGCGCGTGTTTTACAGGAATGGGGTTCGTGGTTATGAAGAGTGCCCCAAACAGCGGAAGCAGTTTCAGTTGTAGTTCCGAGGCCTCCTGCATCTTACCCTTGAACCAAAGGTCGATCATCCGAGCTATTTCCCTCCCGGCCACATGGGAGGCCACGCTTACGACACCGTGACCACCGACCGCCAGGATCGGCAGGGTGAGAGCGTCATCACCGCTGTACACCCGGAACTCGGCGCTCGTTCGTCTCCGGATTTCGGCGATCTGAACGAGGTCTCCGCTAGCCTCCTTTACCGCCACCACATTCGGAATCTCGGCCAGCCTAGCTATAGTATCAGCGCTTACGTTAACCCCCGTTCGGCCTGGGACGTTGTAGATCATAACTGGCAATCGCGTAGAGGCGGCTACGCTCTTGAAGTGTTCATACAACGCGTCCTGCGGTGGCTTGTTGTAATAGGGGGCTACAAGCATTATGCCGTGAACGCCGGTGGCCTCAGCTTGCCTCGTTAAACTGATGGTCTCGGCGGTGTTGTTACCACCGGTTCCCGCGATCACCCGCACCCTGTCTCCTACCGTCTCAACTACGGTTTCGAACAGTCGGAGCTTCTCCTGTTGGTCTAACGTGGCCGATTCTCCCGTTGAGCCGGCTACCACTATGCCGTCTGAGCCGTTATCAGCTAAGTACCGTGCCAGTGTCCGCACGGCCTCGTAGTTCACGCGTAGCGATGCGTCGAAGGGGGTGACCATCGCAGTGAGCACTCTTCCCCAATCGCTCAAAGTTGAGCACCTCCAAAGTCTCAGGTGTCCAGATTAAACTTCTTGTGCAGGGCCTGTACTGCCTTGCGCAAGTCATCCTGCATGATCAGACAGGAAATCGTTACGTGGCTGTCCGCGGTCTGGAGTATCTTTACACCGGTATCATGAAGGGCCTCAACGACGTTGGCCATTACCCCGGGCAGCCCCCGCATTCCGGCGCCTACAACCGATACCTTGGCGCACTGCAACGTCACGGATACCCGGATGGGCAGGCCCCGTCCCTCCAGCACCTCTCGGGCCTTGTCGGCATCGGTCTCCGCGATACCAAAAGACTTCACCCCGGGCGAGACGTTGATCACGTCAACGCTGATGCCGGCCTCGGCGAGGGCACGGAATATCTCGAGCTCCAGCCGGCCCTCGTCTTCGGCATCCTCAATCTCCACGACCACCCGGGCCATGTCCGGGACATACGTGACCCCAGTGATGACTCTGGTCTCCCGGAACTCCGGCCACCGGTCCTTGGCCTCGAAAGTGTGAGTGACCAGCGTACCCGGCGAATCGTCGAAGGTCCCACGTATGCGGAGGGGAATATTGTTCCTCATCGCGATGTCGACGGCGCGTGGATGGATGACCTTCGCCCCTTCGTGGGCCAACTGAGAGATCTCGTCGTAGCTGATTACCTTCAAAGTTCGGGCCTCGGGGACCAGCCTGGGGTCTGCGGTCTTGATTCCATCGACATCGGTGAAGATCTCAATGGCCTCCGCTCCAAGGGCAGCGCCGAGGGCCGCGGCGGTAGTGTCTGAGCCGCCCCGTCCGAGGGTGGTCACGTCTCCCTGCTCCGTCTCCCCCTGGAATCCGGCAACGACGACCACCTTGCCCAGTTTGAGGTCCGCGAGGACGCGGTCCGGCTCGACGCGCAAGATCCGTGCGTCCGTGAAGTTGGCGTCGGTGATTATGCCCGCCCTGCCGCCACTTAGGGCGCACACCTCATGCCCCATGGACCTGATGGTGCTCGCCATTATCACCGCCGATATAATCTCCCCGCAGGAAGCGATGAGGTCTAGCTCGCGCGGGTCTGCCTCCGCGCCCATTCCCCGTATCAGATCCAGCAAGGTATCCGTCGCGTAAGGGTCTCCCCCCCTGCCCATGGCCGATACCACCACTACGACGTTGAATCCGGCCTCCTTTGCGCCGACGACCCGGCGTGCAACTCTTTGCCGGTCCTCTTGCCTGGCGAGGGAGGTACCCCCGAACTTCTGCACCAGAATCTTCATCTTCTCATATCTCTCCCCTACGAGCCAGGGCCTCGGCTATCTGTACGGCGTTCGTGGCCGCTCCCTTTCTGAGGTTGTCCGCGACCACCCAGAGGTTCAGCCAGCGCTCGCCTACTAGCCCTTCACGAATTCTGCCCACGTAAACCTCATCTTTTCCCTCAACGGCGACGGGTAGTGGATATAGGTCTCTTGAAGGATCGTCCGCAACCACCACCCCTGGGGCTTGTGCCAGTATCCTGCGCGCCTGCTCGGGCGTTACCCTCGTCTCCAGTTCGACCGTAACAGCCTCCGAATGGCCGACCCTGACCGGCACTCTAACGGCGGTGGCCGTGATCGCCAGCGTCGGGTGAGACAAGATCTTCCGTGTCTCACGCACGAGCTTCATCTCCTCAGCGGTAAAGCCCAGGTCATCGAAGCTGTCAATGGCCGGAATGAGGTTAAAGGCGATGGGGTGAGTGAACACCTTCCGATGGTGCTTCCTGCCCTCCAGGGAAGCACGCGACTCCTCATCGAGTTCCGACAGTGCTTCTGCTCCTGCACCGGAAACGGACTGGTAGGTTGATACTATGACCGTACGGAGCCCCGCGGCCCGGTGAAGGGGAGCCACGGCCACTACCAGCTGGATGGTAGAACAGTTGGGGCTGGCGATGAGTCCCTCGTGCCCTGCCAAGGCCTCTTCGTTCACCTCGGGCACCACGAGGGGCACTTCCGGGTCCATGCGAAAGGCGTTACTCTTGTCGATCACTACTGCCCCCTTTTCCACCGCCACCGGTGCGAACTCGGAGCTGATATCGGTTCCCGCCGCGAAGAAGACCAGGTCCATCCCCCGCAAATTGTCCCGTCGAGTCTCGAGTACAGTGATCTCTTCACCGCGGAAGGACAACTTGGTGCCCTCGGACCTGCCCGAAGCCAAGAGCTTCATCTCGGCTACCGGGAAGCTGCGTTCCTCCAGGACGCGTAATATGGTTCTACCTACGACTCCTGTGGCCCCAACTATACCTACCTTATACATCGGCCATTTCCCCCAACTACTGGTCTCTCCAACGTTCTATCAGTATCGGCTGCAGCTGTTTACCTTCGAGCGCGGCCAGTACCGCGTCCACAGTTAGCGACAGACGTGCAACAAGGGAATTCGGTTTGGCTTCCGGGTTATCCTGCCCAAAGGGGACGAAATAGACGTTCTTGGTCACCAACAGTTTGGCCAGGTTCCCAGCGTTCAAGCCGAGGCCGTCATTGGTGCTTATGGCCAATACCAGCGGCCTGCCGTTTCTGAGATGGGCCTTTGCTGCCATCGTTACCGGGCTGTCGGTGATCCCGTTGGCCAGTTTAGCCATCGTGTTACCGGTGCACGGGATGATGACCAATACGTCCAAGGACCTATTAGGCCCGATGGGTTCGACCTCCGGGATGCTTGTAAGGGGTGCGCGTCCCGTGACCTTTTGAAGCTGTTGCCGCCATTGCTCAGGCTCCCCAAACCGGGTGGTGGTGGAGGACACCGACGTCGAGAGAATCCCCACCAGCTCAGCCCCCTCCGCAGCTAGTGCCTCTACGGCCTCGAGCGCTTCGCGCAAGGTACAATGGGAGCCAGTGAGGCAAACGCCCACTCTCCTGCCTGCCAGCCGCACGATGCCACCTCCCCTCATGGCTGGCCAGGGGGAGGATTCTCATCGGCGATGACCTGAAGGATAACCCGAGCTACTATGGCGCCCGCCGTTTTCGGCGCGACCCTCCCGGGTAGACCCGGAAGGCTCTCCGCGAACCGGCCGAGATCACGGGCGGCTAGGAAATCCACTCCACCCGGAGCTGATGCGAGGTCCAGGATGACCACGTCCTGCCGCGTAAGGTTTAACAACTCCCGGGGGAGCACCAGGGCCGGCACAGTGTTGAAGACCACATCTGCCTCGCTGAGGACCTCGGCCAGTTCGGTAGCGGCTAAGGCGACGCATCCCTGCTCGTAAGCTCTGGCTCTGGCGGCATCGCTTCGGTCCACAACGATGGTCTCGGCCCCCCAACTGCGCAGGCGATTGGCCAGGGTCAGCCCTGTTCTGCCGCCCCCGATTACCACGGCTTTGCTGCCGAAAATGGTGCAGGGCATCAGTTCCATCGCCCGTGCTATGGCTCCCTCGGCGGTGGGGATGGAGTTGAATATGGCGAAGTCATCGCGGTCGCGGATCTCACGGAGCCTGATGCCGTAGTGTGCCGCGAGGTCCTTAAAGAGGGGCCGCGCCACACCGATGAACAACAAAGCTCCGGAGCGCATGCAGGCGAACTCACTATGGCCGAAGGGAACCTTCGCCTGACCCTCCATCACGTGAACGAAACCGTCCTCATCCGTTCCCTGGACGGGCAAGATGACTACCTCTCTGTCCCGGACCGCGTCCTCTACAGTTGCCGCGAGGCTCAGTCCTTCTAGCTCCTCAGAGACGGGCAGGCTGACCACCCGCACTTCGGCGCCCCTCGAGGCCAGGAGCCTTGCCACCTCAACCTCTCTCAGATCACCGCCGATAACTGCCACCCTCATGCCCCGGAGCTCCGGAGTCATAACGCCGTCCTCCCGCCTGGTCTATAGGGTTCTGGAGTATTATATGACCCCGGGGGGAGGCCGGTGAGTTATGCGCCCATCACCGCGTCGTCCAGGCGGAATATCAGCCTGTCCAGGTTCATAACCTTCTGGACGGTCAGCGCCACGCCCTCCACGAAGGACTCCCTGCTTATGGAGTCGTGTCTTAGGGTAAGGGTCTGACCAGTTCCGCCGAAGATGACCTCATGATGAGCTACCAAGCCAGGCAGCCTCACGCTGTGTACCGGGACCTCAGTAAGGTTCATTCTGCTGGCGATGAGCTTTGCGGTGCCGCTAGGCGCATCTTTCTTCCCTTCATGGTGCAACTCTATTATCTCCACTCTCCGGAAGAAGCGTATGGCCTCCTCGCAGAACCGCATAAGAAGCATAGCTCCGAGGGAGAAGTTGGGGATGACCGCGCCTCCGATCCCGGCACTCTCCACGGCGGAAATAATGCGGTTCATCTGCTTCTCATCGAATCCCGTAGTCCCCACTACAGGCCTGACTCCCTCTCTTGCAGCCATACAGACGTTCTCCACCGCGACCTCCGCCGTGGTGAAGTCCACCAGCACGTCCGGCTGGAGTTTCTCGAGCGCTTGGGCTAGCTCACCGTATATTATTCTGCCATCCGGGCTGCCCCTCAAGAGTTCGCCGAGATCGCGACCGGCGCTCCTTTTCCCCACCCCGCCTACCAGTGTCAGCCCGTTACTGTATGTATCAAGCCCCGCGGCCACCACTCGACCGGTCCGGCCGCTGACGCCAGCCATCAGGATGCGGATTTCCTCGGCCATTCAAAGCCTCCTCCCACGCAAAAGGCCAACAGGCAAGTACCCGTTGGCCTCGTAATTCACCACTCACCACGCCCCAATGCCCCACTCTTGTTTGGCAATAATATCACATTGTCGCCCCTCGTGTCAAGAAGTGGGACTAACTGCGGCGGCTCCGTCGTGCCTCCACTTCCTCAGCACCGTTGTCTTTCATTATGCGCATGGCCTCGCCGGCCTTCTGTTCCCCGGTCTCGACGAGGGCAAGGATCGCGCCCTGCCTAACCTCGTTTTCGAATTGCCTACCACGCTCCTCAGGGATCCCGAAATCAAGGAGGCCTCCGGCTATGCCACCTGTGGCGGCCCCGGACAGGGCCCCGGCGATGGGACCGGCGGCGATTATTGGTCCGAGCCCGGGGATGGCGAGAGCGCCCGCCCCGGCGAGCAGACCTGCGAGCCCGCCGATCGCCCCTCCGGCGGAGACTCCTTCGCCTAGATCCTGGGTCAAGGTGCCCATTGTGGTCGCGTCACCCTGCTGACCGCGTCCCTCATCTCTGGCCACTATGGAGATCTCGTTGTCCTGAAATCCCCTGTCCCTCAGCTCGCGGACCGCCCGTTCAGCACGGTCACGGGACCGGAAAACACCGACTACCGTTCTCTTGCTCATCGTCCTCTCTTACCTCCTGCCCTTGGTTTTCTATCGCCTAGTATTCCACCTAGGCAGCATTTGGTATGCACCTGGGGCAGGATGACTCGCTGCAAATATTCGGCGTGAGAGCGCACTAGTTACAGGGGGCACACACCGAGGTAGCGGGCCTGTCGTCCCGCTCATATCCCCTTCCCCTGCGCACCCTCATCGCCGCCGAGAGGTGAGCATGCTAACGACGAGGCCGATCCTTCGTGCTGTTCTCTCCGCCCCTCCCCTCTCTCCGCGAGACGCCAGGAGGGTGATCTGTTGCCGCAACCTCTCCAGTTCGCGGAGCTGGCGTGTCTCCCATAGGGATATCTCCCTTCGGCGGTATCTCGAGCCCCTCAGCCTCGTCACCTCCCATCAAGAATCGTTCCAGCTTCTCCGCCTTAACGGGCCCCACGGCGCTCAGGGCGCAACTCTCTGGCTTCAACACGTTCTGGGCTACCGCTCGTACGGTCTCAGGTGTAACGTCGTCGATTAGTCGCAAGATCTCCTCGGGCGTCAGGATCTTGTTAAGCGAAAGTTCGCTCTTGCCTAGTCTGCTCATACGTGAACTGGTGCTCTCCAAACCGAGCATTAGGCCGCCCTTAAGCTGCTCCCGAGCCCTTATCACCTCTGCATCAGTCAATCCATGCTCTCTGATATCCTCAAGCTCCTCGAGGACCAAGCTGAGCACTTCGTCGACGACGCGCGGGCTCAGGCCGATGTAGATGCCCAGCAGGCCGGTGTCACGATAAGCACTTTGATACGAATAGACTGAGTAAGCGAGGCCCCGGTTCTCCCTGATCTCCTGAAAGAGGCGCGAACTCGTCGCCCCCCCAAGGGCGGTGTTCAATACGTGGAGGGAGTACAGATCAGGATGGTCGAGGGGGTATGCGGGTAATCCAACGCATAGATGAACCTGTTCGGTGTCCTTTTCCTGCACCTCAAGACGTGACCCTTGACAGGCTCCGTTGGTTAGCGCCGGCGGCGCCTGACCCGGTCGCATATGAAAGTGCGCTTGGATCTCCTGTACCACCTGGGCGTGTTCGATGTGACCCACGGCGGCAATAACGGTATTAATAGGGGTGTAGTACCTGGCCATGTGCTCTAGGATCCTCTCGCGAGTGAGGCCAGAGACGGCCTCAACGGTTCCGACTATGTTCCGGCCTAGGTGGGTGTCCCCCCACAGGGCCTGGGCGAGCAGGTCGTGAACTAGCTCGTCCGGCGAGTCGAGATACATCTTTATCTCCTCGAGGATCACCCCTTTTTCCCTCTCGATCTCCTTCGGCTCAAAGGTGGAGTTAATCAGCATATCCGACAGAAGGTCCACGGCTAGGCTAAAGTGTTCATCCAGCACCTTGCAATAGAAACACGTATACTCCTTCCCGGTGAAGGCGTTAAGCTGTCCTCCCACGGAATCGATGGCCTCGGCGATCTCTCGAGCCGATCTCTTGCGGGTTCCCTTGAATAGCATATGTTCTATAAAATGGGATATCCCATTTACCTCGGCTGTCTCTACACGAGAGCCGGAACCCACCCAGACCCCTATTGATACTGACCTCACATGGGGTATCTCCTCACAGACCACACGCAGGCCGCCCTGGATAACTTCCCTCGTATATCTCCCGTCCATGTCGCCACCTCACACAGGTCGTTATATATTCTTGACTACAGTCCCTGCTCCATTCACGGGGTATCCGGCGCTAGGATACGAATCGTCAGGTTCCGCCCCTGTACATGCGAGCGTATGATTATCGCTTCATCTGTGTTGTTCCGGAACTTGAAGTCGAGACTATCGTACAGCACGGTGGCGTCTCTGCCCTTCGGAACGTATTCCACCGGCCTGCTGTGAGGGTGCCTCTCAACGACCTCAAGCCTCGCAGCTAAGACGGCGTTAAACAAGGTCGAGGCAACCTGACAGACTCCGCCGCCCGCGTCCATGGCCGTGCCTTGTCCGACTAACACCGGAGCCGGCTTATAGCCTTCGGCAGCGGTCCTCGGCCCGACCACCTCGTTGAAGGAGAACAGCTCGCCCGGCATTACCAGGCTATGGTCCAGACGGCGGGCTGCGAGGGCGACGTTGTGTAGTCGCTCCTCCGAGCCCCAAACCCAGGTATGATAGTCACCTATGTTCCGAGTGATCCGGGCGATATCCCTTTCCGTGAAGGCCGGGTCTATGGGGATGAGCGCCGAACTAACGGCCTCACCCGGCCTAGCTCGCACCACTCGTTCCAGTGTGCGCGCCACATCTATCTCCAGCCCGCGCCGCGCGGGGATGACCTTCCCTGAACCTACCTGTAGCCGAGCGTCCGTTGGCATGGCTCTCTCGAGGCGATAACGTTGCCTCAGGAGGGCCGAAACCTCAGGTGGAAGCCACCCGCCTATCGGCACACCGTCTAAGGTCACCTGTGCCCTGATCCCGAACAAGAGGCGTTGACCGGCTTCATCGGGAAACGACGACGGTGCGCACAGGACCAAGATAGCCCCGAGGCAAAAGAGGAGGCCTCTTCCGATGACCCTGACCCTGGACAAGCTCGGCTGCCCCCCAAGTTCGAGTACTATTATGATCCTATTCCTGCACTGGGCGGCCTATCTCTCCCTGCCACCGACGCAACAGCGCGAGGTCCTTCAACCTGCCCTCGGCGGGGGTCTCCAGTATCAGGGGAAGTGGGCCGGATTCCTCCAGAAGCTGGCGGAAGAAATCCGTGCCTAGGTGTCCCTCTCCGATGTTGGCGTGGCGGTCCCTACGGCTACCTCGGGGATAACGGCTGTCACTTACGTGGATGAGCCTGACGAGGTCCGACTCGGTTACAAGCTCTCTCACCGCCCCCGGCCGCGTCAAGTCCCACCCGGCCGCGAAAGCGTGGCAGGTGTCAATACATAGCCCCACCTGGTGTCCATGTACGAGTTCGACGAGGTAAAGGAGCTCCTCTAGTGTAGACCCCAGCTCCGTTCCCGCGCCAGCCGTGTTCTCGAGGAGAAGGATGACGTTAGATACGTCAGCCTGTTCCAAGGCCCTCTGAAGGTTTAAAGCGGCCCGGTTTAAGCCCTCTTCGCGGGAGCCCTGACCATAATTGCCCACGTGGGTTACGAGGTAAGCGGCTCCGAGCTCGGCTGTCCGTTGGATATCATCAGCCAGAAGACCCACGGTGTACTCCTGCATCTCCTGCTTTGTGGCCGCTAGATTCATTGTATAGGGCGTGTGAACGACGAGAGGCCGAATATCGGCCTCCCCAAGGATCCTCTTCATCTCCGAGACCTCGCCCGGGGGAAGAAGCCTGGCCTTCCCGCCGCGAGGGCTTCGAGAGAATATCTGTATCGTCTGGCAGCCACTGCTGGCGGCTCTCTGGGCCATCTTGGCCAGGCCACCGGAGATGGACATATGAGCCCCGATCCTCACTTCCGACGCCTCCGCTTCTGCGGAGGACGACGATGCCTGGGCTTGATCTTCTGTGCTTTCGCAGGCTGCGGCTGTGGAGGTTCCCCGTTGGATTTATCGAGTCCAGCCAGCTGCCTGGTTTCCTCGGCTTCGCCGTTCTTCCGCTCCCTGAGGGCGTGTTTACGGGAGAGATTAATCCTACCGAGGTCATCTATCTCCGTGACCTTTACCAGGATCTTATCTCCCACCTTCAGCACATCCTCCACAGTGGGAACCCGGCCCTCTGTGAGCTCTGAGATGTGGACTAGTCCCTCCTTGCCCGGCAGGATCTCAACGAAGGCGCCGAAGGTCATGATCCTCTGAACTGTGCCGAGGTATATCTCTCCGACCTCGACATCGCGCACCAATTCCTGGATCATCTCCACCGCCCGCTGGCCCTTCTCCTCGTCAGTGGTAGCGATGAAGATGGTTCCATCGTCCTCAATGTCGATCTGAGCGTCGGTTTCCTGGATTATCTTGTGAATGGTCTTGCCGCCCGGCCCTATAACGTCCCTTATCTTATCGGGGTCGATGTGGAGAGTGATGATACGTGGCGCGTAGGGCGACAGCGACTCGCGAGGTGCGGGGATGGTCTGGAGCATCTTGTCTAGGATAAAGAGCCTCGCCTCCCGGGCCTGTGCGAGCGCACGTTCCAGTATGTCGCGCCCGACCCCGCCGATCTTGATATCCATCTGTAACGCGTTTACCCCGTTGCGGGTCCCGGCGACCTTGAAGTCCATGTCCCCCAGGAAATCTTCCATCCCCTGGATGTCGGTGAGAACCACCACCTTATCCCCTTCCTTGATGAGGCCCATGGCCACGCCGGCTACGGGCTCCTTAATGGGGACGCCGGCGTCCATGAGAGCCAGTGTGCTACCGCACACGCTGGCCATGGAAGTGGATCCGTTGGACTCCAAGACCTCCGACACCAGGCGTATGGTATAGGGGAAATCGTCCTCGTCGGGCAGCATAGGCTCAAGGGCCCGTTCGGCCAGCGCGCCGTGGCCGATCTCCCGCCGGCCCGGGGCCCTTAAGCGACGCACTTCTCCGACGCTGTACGGGGGGAAATTGTAGTGGTGGATGTACCGTTTGAACTCGGTGGCCTCCAGGCTGTCGAGGAACTGCACGTCCCCGACCGTCCCCAGAGTCGCCACCGTGAGGACCTGGGTTTGCCCGCGGGTAAAGAGGCCCGCTCCGTGGGCGCGCGGCAACACGCCGACCTCGCACGTGATAGGTCTAATGTCGGTCGGGCATCTCCCGTCGGGCCTAATGCTTTCCTCGATTATGAGCCGGCGGACCTCTTCCTTGGTCACCTTCTCGAGACACTGGTCAATGGCCCATTCTTCCTCCGGATAGGTCTCCAGTAGCTCCTCTTTGATCCGCGAATAAAGCGCATCGAGATCGGCCTCCCGGGACAGTTTGTCCGGGTTGAGCACCGCCCGGCGTATCTCGTCGGTGGCCATCTTCCTGACCAGTTCCTCGATCTCCTCCGGCGGCTTAATGGGGGTGAACTCCATCTTGGGCTTGCCTACCTCCTGGGCTACGCCTTCGATGAAGTCCACGAGCTTCCTAATCTCCTGATGTCCCAGCATGATGGCATCGAGGATTACCGACTCCGGAACCTCATTCGCCCCGGCCTCGACCATCGTGACCGCGTCACGCGTGCCTGCAACCGTAAGGTGCAGGTCGCTGGCCTCCATCTGTTCCGCGGTCGGATTGATGACCAACTCGCCGTCAACGCGCCCGACTACGCAGGCGCCCACCGGCCCGTGGAAGGGTATGTCTGATATGCTTAGGGCTGTAGACGCCCCGATCAAGCCAGCTATCTCAAAGGGGTGGTCGTGATCGGCCGAAAGCACCGTAACGATAACTTGTACCTCATGGTAGAAGCCCTCGGGAAACAGCGGCCGGATGGGCCTGTCCGTCAGGCGTGCGGCGAGGATGGCCTTCTCCGTAGGCCGTCCCTCTCGTCGGAAGAAGTTGCCCGGGATCTTGCCGAGGGCATACTGCCGCTCCTCGTAATCTACCGTAAGGGGGAAGAAGCCTAGATCCCCCCTTGGCTCCTTGGAGGCGGTCACGGTCACTAGGACCACCGTATTACCGTAAGTTACCAAAACGCTTCCTCCGGCCTGGCGTGCGAGCCTGCCGGTCTCGATCTTGAGCGTTTTACCGCCTGTTTCTACCTCGAAAACACGAGGCCGCGGTACATCGGTGAGTGTGTCAACCTCCAACACCTCGTCTCTTGCATTTCCCAAACGCATCGTCCTCCTTCTAGCGGCGGAGACCCAACTTCTGGACTATGTTGCGATAACGTTCGATGTCCTTCTCCTTCAGATAATCGAGGAGGCCCCTTCTACGGCCTACCATCTTCAAGAGTCCCCGTCTAGAATGGTAATCTTTCTTGTGTTCCTTCAAGTGCTCTGTTAGATGGTTGATCCTCTCCGTGAGAAGGGCTATCTGCACCTCAGGCGAGCCCGTATCCTCTTCGTGAACTTGAAACTCCTTGATGATTCCCTTCTTCCTCTCCGGATCCAGCGTCACTACTGTCACCCCCACAAAGAAGTATCCCCAACAGCTCAGAAAACCGTGGGTGAGTCGGCTAACCGAGCCATCGGTTCGTATCACGGCTATCATTGTATCACATAACTCTTCCAATTGTAAATTCTAGTCCTTGTCTGGCCGACTGACCCTCGAGGTTTGCGCGCCCGAGGGGCCTGCCGTGTTTTCTCCACGAACAAGACGCCGGGCTATGAGTAAGGGGTCGTTCGTCCTCGCGTCTCTCCTCTGAAGGAACTCACGGGCCAGCATAGCATCTTCCTTAATCTGCTGCACGAGCTCCCCAGGCGTGGCGAAAGCCCTCTCGTCCCTTAGGCGGAGAGAGAAGGAGAACCTCAGGACTTCACCATACAGGTCGCCCGTGAAATCCAGAAGGTGTATCTCCACAGTCCTTTCGCCCTGTCCAAAGGTCGGGCGTACGCCGATGTTGGCCAGCGCAGGCCACCTCTCTCCCTCTATTTCCGCCCATCCGGCATAGACGCCCGTTGCCGGAAGGCACAGACCTGTCTGAGTCTGAAGGTTGGCCGTGGGAAAGCCAAGGGTATGGCCGCGTCCTTCGCCCCTGACTACCTGACCCTCCACAGCGTAATCCCGGCCCAGCATACGTCCCGCGAGCTCGACCTCCCCTTCGCCGAGGAGCCTCCTGATGGCCGTGCTGGATACCACCTGCCCATCCACCTCTACCGGTGGATACACGTCAACCTCTATCCCGCACTTCTGTCCCAGCTCCTTCAGGGTCCAAACGGTCGCCTGCCCGCCCTTTCCGAACACGAAGTTAAAGCCCACGTGCACCGCTGCGGCTCTTAGCTGACCGCCGAGAACCTCGCGGACAAAGCTCTCAGCTGATAACTGCGCAAAACGCCTGGTGAAAGGGAACACGACGACGCCATCAACGCCTAGTTGGCCGATGCGTTCTATCCTCTCCGGTTCGGGCGTGAGTACCGCCGGAGCTCGTCCCCTGAGCAGGGCTTCCGGGTGGGGATCGAAGGTCAGGACCACAGCCTTCCTACGTTGAGTTCTAGCCTCCCTGACTGTCTTGGCGATCAGGGCCTGATGCCCGAGGTGCATGCCGTCGAAGGCGCCCACTGCTACGTGACTGTTGTGCCAGTTCGGTACCCTTCCGCCCCGAAAAACCTGCATATTCATCCCCCTCGACGCGCGATGACTTTAACTAACTCTAGATACCTGTCATGCGTCCGTCTCGCCAGCGCCAACAGCTCTCCCTTTTCATCCACTAGCCGAAGGACCTCCCCACCCTTCGGAACCTGAAGGCCCCAGGTAACAGACGGCTGTACGCCGTGCAGGAGCGCCTCGATACGCTCCTGAGGAATTCGCACGGCGGGCAGATGGGAGAGGGCCTCAGCGGGTTCTATGAGAACAGAATCGCCGCCCTCTTCTACCTCCTCCAAGGTCCGCGCGTCGTGAATGTCGAGCACGCCCACCCGTTTTCTGATGAGATAGGACATATGGGCGGGGAGGCCCAGATGCTCGCCTATGTCCTTGCACAGCGTTCGCATGTAAGTTCCCTTGCCGCAGGTGACGTCTAAGAGGGCCCTTGCCCTCGGACCAGGCCAGAAGCTCAGGAGCTCAATGGATTTTATGACCGCCCAACGCGACTGCCGCGGCACCTCCATTCCCTCCCTGGCGAGCTCGTACAACCTCCTGCCGCCGACGCGAACCGCCGAATACATGGGCGGGACCTGCTCAATGGTGCCGATGAAGTTAGATAGTGCCCGTTGGAGTTCGCTCTCGGTGAGCCCGTCGGCCGGTTTCTCGTCAACCGGCCTCCCCGTCCAATCCTCAGTATCAGTGGCCAGGCCGAAGGTGATCTCCACCCGGTAGGCCTTGTCAGCGTCCATGAGGAATTGAGCCAATTTCGTGGCTCTGCCGACGCAGATAACCAAGACTCCCGGCACATCGGGGTCGAGGGTGCCGGCGTGTCCAATCTTCGTACGGCGGGGGAATGCTCTTTTAACGTGGGCGACGGCGCGATGGGAGGTGAGTCCAGGCGGTTTTAGAAGGTTGATGAAGCCACTGATCGCTGCAGACATACCCTCACTCCTCCAAGGTCGAGTCCCAGAGCGATACCAGGGAGGTGTCAGAGCAGCCCAACAGAGATCCGGCGGCCTCCATTACTCGGGCTTTCACCTCGGCCAAGGGGCCCTCAAGGAGGGCGCCGGCGGCTCCCGGGTGGCCCCCACCTCCGAATTGCGCGGCTAACGCGCCGACATCATAGTTGCCCCGGGCGCGGAAGCCGACCTTTACCTTGTTGTCTTCCACCTCCCGTAACAGCAACGCTATCTTAACCCCCGCGATACTGCGCGCGTAGTTCACCAACCCTTCCATCGCCTGGTCTTCTGCCCTCGCTTCCTCCCAGATGTCCCGGGTCACGCTCATCACCGCTATAGAGCCGTCCCGTGTTATCTCCATGGTTCTCAGGGCAAGCGCCAGTAAACGGATATCACCGCGCTCCCGATTCTCGAAGAGCCGCTCGCGCACCAGCCCGGCGTCCATCCCAGTGCGCAGCAGAGCTGCTGCTATCTCATGCGCCTCAGGAGTAGTGTTGTCGAAGCGAAAGGAGCCGGTGTCGCTGACGATCGAGGCGTACAGGCACAGGGCTTCGTCCGGGGTGGGCGTCATATCGAGGGCCGCGATCAGGTGAAAGATCATCTGACCAACGGCCGCGGCCCTCGGATCGACCCAATTGATATCCCCATAGGCTGTGTTGGTGCCATGGTGGTCGATGTTGAGCACCTTCCCGTGCGGGGCCAAGCTCTCGAGGCACTGCGGGGCCCTGTCGGGATCGGAGCAGTCGATGAAAATGGCGAGGTCGTGCCTAGCCCTCTCCGGGGCCGGCTTGCGTATTTGATCCCATCCGGGCAGAAAGCGGTAGGTCTTTGGTATCGGATCGTTACAACACAATATTGCTCGCTTTCCCATGCGAGAGAGGATTGCGTACAGGGCGAGGCCTGACCCTATGGTGTCGCCGTCCGGGTTGTCGTGCAACAGCAACAGCGCGGTCTCGGCACTTCGAATAGCAGATACGATTTCATCCTTCACCCGACGGTCCCTCCCGGTAACGCAGGTCCTTAAGCAACTTGTTTATCTTGGCCCCGTGCTCGATAGAGTCATCGAGTTTGAACACGATCTCGGGGGCGTACCTCAGCCGAATCCGACGCGCTATTTCGCTACGCACGAAGCCCCTAGCATTGTCCAGCCCCGCTAGTGTCTCGCGCTTGGTATTCTCGTCTCCCAGCACGCTGATGTAAACCTTCGCGTGCCGCAGGTCTCGGGAAACTTCAACCCCTACCACACTGGCGAAACCAATTCTGGGGTCCTTGATTTCATTCTGTAGGATATCGCTTACCTCTTGTTTTATGGCTTCAGCCACTCGGCTGAGCCGCGTTGAGTTCACGGGACTCACCCCCTTCACAGGACCTCGACATGATAATCCACGAGAAACCCGGGCAGTTCCCGGTCAATGAACATTACGGCCCGTTCCAGAACGGCCATAACATGGCGACTGTCGTTCGAGACTAAGGCCATGCCGATGAGCGCCTCGTTACGGCAGTCGAGAAGGTCGACCTCGGTGGCCGATACCAGGAACTTCTGCCGTAGCTTTTGAACCAGTGGCCTTACCAGCCGTCTCTTATCCTTCAGCGACCTACAGCCGGCAAGCCTGAGTCGACAGAGACATGTGCCGATTACCATATATGTTAACCAGCCCGGTTTACCTGCTGTATCACGAAGAATTCGAGGATGTCGCCCTCCTTGACGTCGTTGAATTTCTCTATCCCGATGCCGCATTCGAATCCCTGCGTCACTTCGCGTACGTCGTCTTTGAACCGTCTGAGGGACGCGATGCTGCCTTCATGGACCACCACTCCGTCTCTTACCACCCTCACCTTGGAACGGCTGGTGACACGGCCCTCGATGACGTAACAACCGGCGACGGTTCCCACCTTGGGCACCTTAAAGGTGGCCCGGACCTCGGCACGGCCGATGACCTGTTCTACGTATTCGGGTTCGAGCATACCCTCTAAGGCTTTCTTGACATCCTCAATGGCCTCGTAGATCACCCGGTACGTGCGAACATCGACGCCTTCAGCCTCGGCCGCCCGGCGACCGCCGGCATCTGGCCTGACGTTGAAGCCAATGATTACCGCATCGGAGGCAGCGGCAAGCATGACATCGGATTCGGTTATAGCGCCTACGCCGGTGTGGATAATTTCCAGAGTTACTTCCCTGCTCTCGATCCTCTTCAGGGCCTGCGCCACGGCCTCAGCGGTGCCGTGGGTGTCGGCCTTGATAATAATCCTCAGTTCCTTCCCCTGGCCCTCCTGCAAGCGTCGGAACATCTCGTCAAGGCGAGCCCGACGCGATGCCTGCAACTCGGCATCCCGTCTACGAACTCCGCGCCGCTCCGCGACCTGCCGAGCTACCTTCTCATCCTTGACCACGGCGAATTCATCCCCAGCGATGGGGACGTCCGAGAAGCCGAGGATCTCCACGGCCGTCGACGGCGGTGCCTCCTTGAGCCTCTGACCCTTATCGTTAAGCATCGCCCTGACCCTGCCGAAACTGGTGCCACTCACGAAGGCATCCCCAACCCTCAGGGTGCCCGACTTGATGATGACCGTACCAACGGGTCCCCGGCCCTTATCCAGTCGGGCCTCAATTACCGTCCCCCTCGCCGGCTCATCGGGGTTGGCCTTGAGCTCCTGCATTTCGGCCAGGAGCAGTATCATCTCCAGAAGCTCGTCTACCCCCTCCCGGGTGGTAGCGGACACGTTGACGAAGATAGTATCGCCGCCCCAGTCCTCAGGAAGCAGTCCATGCTCAGACAGCTGCTGCTTCACCATATCGGGCCGGGCTTCGGGCTTATCGATCTTGTTCACGGCCACCAATATCGGGACTCCTGCAGCCTTGGCGTGATTGATGGCCTCTATTGTTTGAGGCATGACACCGTCATCCGCTGCCACTACCAACACAGCTATATCCGTCACCTGGGCCCCCCGTGCGCGCATGGCCGTGAAGGCCTCATGGCCCGGCGTGTCCAGAAACACGATCTTCTTACCGTCTACCGAGACCGTGGAAGCTCCTATGTGCTGGGTTATACCGCCTACCTCACGGGCCGCGATCTCGGTCTCCCTGATGGCATCCAACAGGGAGGTCTTTCCGTGGTCGACGTGCCCCATTACGGTGACTACCGGCCAGCGGGGCAGCTCTTTTTCCGGAGTGGCCTCTTGTTGTCCCAACACTTCGGATTCCCACTGTGCCTCCTCGCTGAGCTCCTGCTTGACCTCATAGCCAAAGTCCGCCGCGACCAGTACGGCGGTATCGGGGTCTACTTCCTGCTGTACCGCAGCCATCACGCCGAGCGTCATGAGTTTCTTAATAACCTCGGTAGGGCTGACCTCGAGCTTCTCCGCCAACCCACGCACGGTGATGGGGCCGTCGAGAGCACTGATCTCCGCGGCTCTTCCGATATCTCTCTCCTGTCCTGTCTCCTCCGTTTCGGGGCCCTATCCTTCGTCGGTGGCTTCCTCTTAGGCGGCTCCGCCTTGGTCCTCGCCTTCGACTTCTCCTCGCGCTGCTCAGCCCTCTTCTGCGCCTTTTTCTCCAGCGCCCTCTTCCTCTTCTCCTCCTCTTCCTGAGCCAGCGCCTCTTTCTCCTCCTGTTCATCGGCGAAGATCCTGAGCTTGCGTCTTATATCCCTGACCTTGGCCGGGTCCACCGTGCTCATATGGTTCTTGACCTCTACGCCCAGCTGGTTCAGGGCCCACAGCACCTCTCTGCTCGAGACACCAAGCTCTTTCGCTATCTCATAAACCCGCAATTTCATATTGGCCAATTCCCGTCACCCCGCTCTCATTCGTGTGGCTCGTCCTCCGCAGTGCATAACTCCTTCAATTTGTCGAATACATCCGCCGGAATCTCCACCTTCAGCGCCCTCGCCAGGATCCCCTTTTTGCGCGTGGCTTCGAGACATTCCAGGTCACCGCATAGATACGCGCCGCGTCCGGACTTCTTCCCGGTGAGGTCCACTTCTACCTCTCCGTCAGGAGTTCTGACGACGCGTAATAGCTCCCTCTTGGATGCCGTACGTCGGCAGCCAACACAGGTCCTCATGGGAACTCTCTTGCGCTTCACGCTCCTCAGGCCTCCTCTTCACCTCTGTCCTCTGCCTCCTCGGGTTCCTCTTCCTCCGGCATTAGGAACCCCTCCCGCTGCAGGGGAGCAGTGCGCTTAAGGAGGTGCGCCAGCCCCAAGCCCTCACCTGTGCCGTCGTCAGCCTTAAGAGTCTCCTCGAATTCCTCGCGTGCCTGGGATTCGCTTCTAATATCGATCTTCCAACCGGTCAGCTTGGCCGCCAGTCGGGCGTTCTGTCCTTCTTTGCCTATGGCCAGCGATAGTTGGTAGTCTGGGACGACCACCTCGGCGACCTTCTCGTCCTCCTTAGGAGTCACTGATAGCACCTTAGCGGGACTGAGGGCCTGGGCGACAAAGGCGGCTATTTCCTCGTCCCATTTGACTACATCTATCTTCTCACCCTTGAGTTCGTTAACTACCGCCTGGACCCTGATGCCCTTGGGCCCAACACACGCGCCAACCGCGTCGACGTTCGGGTCCTCTGAGTAGACGGCGATCTTCGAGCGTGACCCTGCCTCTCGGGCTATGCCCTTGATCTCCACAGTGCCATCGTGGATCTCCGGCACCTCGAGTTCGAACAGCCGCTTTAATAGGCCAGGATGTGTTCTTGATACCAGAATCTGAGGGCCTTTAGTGGTGCGCCTAACCTCGACTATATACACCTTGAGCCTGTCGCCTTGACGATAGCGTTCTCCCGGCATCTGCTCGGATGGGGGTAATATACCCTCTGTCTTGCCGAGGTCGATCATCACGTTTCGGCCCTGGGCTCGCTGAACGATCCCGGTTACTATATCTCCCTCTCGGCTGGAAAACTCCTCGTAAATGATACCTCTCTCCGCCTCGCGGATGCGCTGAACCACTACCTGCTTGGCGGTCTGGGCGGCTATGCGGCCGAAGTCCCGTGGGGTTACCTCCACCTCCACGACGTCGCCGGCCTGGGCCCCCTCCTGGTACTTCTGAGCCTGCTCCACGTCTATCTCCAGGTTGTCGTCCGTGACCTCCTCCACTACCTCCTTCCTCGCCAATACCCGCATCTTACCCGTCTCCCAATCAATGTCTACCTGGACGTTCTGGGCGGTACCGAAGTTGCGACGGTAGGCGGAGATAATAGCGGCCTCAATGGCCTCAATGAGGACCTCTCTGGAGATCCCCTTCTCCTTCTCGATTTCCCTCAGTGCCCTCAAGAAATCGGCGTTCATGAGTTCTCCTCCTCGAAAACCCGGTATGAGCGCTAAATAAGTGGGTTCAGGCGCGCTCTGGCCACGCTCTCAAAGGGGATGAGGACCTCCTCCCCGTCCACTTCCAGCCTCACCTGCTCCTGACTCAAACCCAGCAGTATTCCGGTGAACTGTTTCCTTCCGTCTATGGGAGCGTAGGTCTTCACCGTCACCCGATTCCCGCTGAAACGTACGAAGTCTTCCTTCGAGCGTAGCGGTCGATCAATGCCTGGAGAGGAGACCTCCAAGTAATACTGACCTCCAATGGAGTCATCTGTACCGTCGAGCCATTCGGAGAGCTTTTCGTTCAGAGGCACCAAATCCTCCGCGCTCACCCCACCTTCTTTATCGGCAAAGACGCGCAAGACTCTACTGCCGCCCTCCTTGACTAACTCCACATCAACTATCTCCAAGCCCAGATCCCGCGCGAACTTCTCGGCAGCATCCCTCACCTCATCCTTGAATCCCAACACCACCACTCCTTCCCATCTGCGTTCTGCGCCTATTCTTCCGTGCCGCAAAATCCGCTATTCTCGCCCCAAAAGAAGTGGTCACGATGAAAAGAGTGGGTATCAACCCACTCTCCAGGTCCGACATATCACTCCCGAGCCCTACCGACGGGCCGGCAGCTGGCTTATGTTTCAGTATATCATAAAGGCCCCTCCTTTACAAGGCTGGACACAGGAGGGTCCGTGTAAAGAGAAGGTAGGCAAACCCCCGAGAGCTTATGAACTTGATTACGCCACTTCTATGCCAACTCAAGACAGTTCACGTGACCCTTACTTCATCCAAGGCCAGGGCCAGCCGGCAAAGGGTTCAGGACATGGCCGGAATGGATGCCCCAGCCGCGTAACAGGTCCGCAGGACCTCAGCGCCCACGGCGGCCAGCCATGCCAGATGATCGGCACCCTCCTCGCCCCACAAGGCACCGTGTCGGCTCGGACGCCGGGCAAGGTGATGAAGGAACTAGCCCCCAATAGCCTCGAAGCTGTTTCGCCGTCTGAGAAAGCTCTCTTGCGTTCCAGATGCAGGGCCCGGAAATGTAGCGCGCGACTCTTTGTGCGCCCTCTCAACGATCCCCTCTACCCATTGTCCAACCCTTGTGTCTCACAAGATATCGCCGCTTGACCCTAAGCCCGCTAAGGGATTCATCAGCACCCGCGCCTTGGCAGTGACTACCAGTTCCAGTCCCCTCCCGCATGGGCTGCTGGCCTAGATGCTCATCAATGGTCCTCAACAGCGGGTAGCCTCTCCCGTACTGAGCTTAAAGAAGTTAGCGCTGAACCTCGTGCCGTTGAGCCTAACGGCTAGCCTTTGAGACTTCCTCTTGCACCGATCTGATTAACCGGTCCATCTCTTCTATTAGGCCTTCTTCCAAGGGCTCTGGTTGGTGGTTGGTCAAGATATCTCTGGCCATTTCCGTGGCCTTCTCATAGGCTCCAGCCCGTTCAGCCGCCTCCCATTCGTTGTATGCAGTTCGGTCTACGACCGTCGCTTGCCAGAGATCACCCAAATGACGTAGTGTGTGTCTTTCGGCGAGGTAGTTCCCACCAGGACCCACCTTTTGAATAACCGACACCGCCAGAGTTTCGTCGTTTACCTCGATGCCCTCCACCGTCTTCTTGACGATGGAATAGATTTCACAATCCATAATTACTTGTTGATATGAGAGCACCCTGGAACCTGCTAATATACCTGCACCTGTTAGCATATCTGGGCAAGCAAGGACCGCGGCAAGGGTGGACATTACGTTGTCCACGGCCGCCTGCCAGTCGGGAAGCTTCGAACCGGTGGCCATAATGCCTATGGACACTGGTATATCATAATAATCGCAGATCTGGCTAAAAGCCCCGCCCATGATACAGTCCTCCGGGCTCCCACCCGCGTGGGTGCCAGTCCGCAAGTCGATCGTTGCCGGAGCAGCGGCGAAGAAGACCGGAGCGCCTGGCTCCGCCAGCTGAAGGAGCACCAAAGCACTGAGGACGTCTACAAGGGTTACCACCAGGTTTCCCGCCATGGTAGCCGGCGCTGTAGTGCAGGACATGGGCACCGGCATGAAGCCGGTTGGAATACCGTAGCGGGCGGCGACCAACGAGGCCTCGAGTGCGCCGCGGTCGTGCTCGAGGGGGTCCATAGTACACTGCATGACCGAAAAAATCGGACGTTCCCGTAATTTGTTCTTCCCACCGACCACCATGGAGGCCAGTTCCACACAGTATTCCGCCATTTTGCCCGAGATGATTGTTTCCGTCTGTACGTGCTTGCTAGTACCCAACAAGGCTGCGTGCAACTCATGCAGGGGTCGTACGGACGGGTCTACGTCCTCGGCGCTAATCATCGGTCCATAGTAGAAGGCGATGGCCTCTAAACGATCGGCCAGCCTGGCTGAATCGTAGATGTCCCTCTTGGTTGAAAGGCGTTTCCGCCCGCTATCTAGATCATAGACCTCGCTCCCATACCCATCGGTGGACAGGTAGCAGTGCTCGCCGTCCAGCACGAAATCCTTTGCCGGATCTCTGGCCGCCATTGTATACGATGACGGTGCTGTCTTCATAGCTTTCTCCACGACGGAGGGTGGAATCTTAACTACCTCGGTCTCCCAGTCCACCTCACAACCGTGGGCTTGCAGTATGTCGAGGGCCTCCGGAGACGGAAACCGCACTCCGGCCTCCTGCATCACTGTAAGGGCCGCCTCGTGAATACGATGCACATCTTCCTCGCTGAGGAATTCCAGCCTTAACTTGGGTTTGATCGGCTTAATGAACTCTTTCACTGTGAAATCCCCCCTATCATGTTCCTCGCTCCGCCCCCTACTGGAGGAGTCAGTACCGGCAGCCTTCGCTTTGCTATCCTAGCAAGTCCCGTACCAGCATCAGAACAGGAATTCGTTCGCGCCCCATACCCTTTAGCCCCCTTTCCGAACCTCAAAGCCAACTTATCGCGGGTATGAGCTGACGACTTCTTATTATTACCTACCGAATTTTCGTTACTTTCAGCTCTGAGGCATCCTGGACTCGACGTGAGCTCACCAAAGCCCGAGATTCAAGAATTCGATCACGCCTTGGCGAAAAATCCAATCGAAGGTGGGCAGCACCTTATCTTTGCTCAGCTCACCGTACATGGCTCTTGAGGGTACCTCGGCGGAAGTTTGAGAACCTAACTCTTCAAGGGCATGGGGTCTCACACGCCAGTATGGAGATATGGGCACAGGAATAAGCCCTACTACTAGTAGTCACTTAGAAGGAAGGCCCAATGCTTTGCCACCCCTGGTTTTCGCTGCCTGGGTCGTGATCAATGAAGCTTAAGAGGAGATACCCCGCTTACCTTCAGGGACGGCCTTCAAAGGCATACCCGCAATACCAAAGGGGTTGCGACGAAGCCTACCACCAGATAGCCAAGAAAGGACCGTCGCCCTGAGAGAGCCATCCAGCATATGAGTATGGTGCTGAAGTGCCCCACATCCCCGCCTGGTCAACTTGTACGATGCAGGTGTGCGTCCTAAAGGAGGGCATAGCTAGAAAGCTACCGAATTGGAGTACCAGGTGCTCTTGCGACATCGCAGGTCCACAGGGGCAGCCACTCGGGCCGAGGTGTGCTTGGTGCCGTCCTGGGGCATCAAGGAACATTCCGCCCGTCACCTCGAGCTCTAGCCACGGACCGCGGCCTTAGCAGTACGGGGTACAAAGAGAACGCCGACCACAGGCCTAAGCGGCGGGCCTGAAGTAGCCATCGGGCTTCGTGAGGGCGTCCATGGCACCTATACCAGCGGGTGGGTTCACAATCATGGCCGTCAGCGCACGGTTCTGATCTTGGGAATGCGGGGCACGGTTCGGCAGCTGGGTGTGGAGTTCATACTCCTCGCCCGAATCGACTTGATCACGGGACATTACTACGACCTTTCACCCTCCCCCTTTGCGTTCTGCCCCGGCAGCAGAGGAGATACATCGGTGGACGGGGAAGTCAGAGGGGGACGACACATTGCTCTCACAGGGGTTTAGGTCTTTCAGTCTCTGCTCACGCTATGGACGCCGTCCAGGGCCATAAGTTGCTCCAAGACCTCAGTCATATCCGTCTTCACGCTGGACCTCACGTGGAGCTCCACTTCTATACTTCCCGCGACATTCCCGGGCTTCATAATGATGTTCTTTATGTTTACCCCGTAGCGTCCCAGAGTGGACCCAACCTGACCTATCTGCCCGGGGCGGTCTGAGAGGGTAATCCTTATAACACTATAACTTCGGCGGCTGATCAACACCGCTTCTAGCCTTGAGAGCACTACCAGTGTGAGCAGCGAGATGAAGGCCACCCCCACCGCCGCGCCGTACAACCCCGCGCCGGCCGCCAAGCCGATGGCAGCAATGACCCATAGGCTGGCGGCCGTAGTTAGCCCCCTGATATTCGCCCCCTCTCGCAGAATGGTGCCCGCACCGAGAAAGCCGATCCCGCTCACCACCTGAGCCGCGATTCGAGCAGGATCGGCATTGGTGACTCCCGCGAACATCTGAAACACCTGGATGGAGGTAATCATCAAAAGGGCTGAGCCCACGCACACGAGGATATGGGTGCGAAAACCGGCGGGCCTGTTGACGCTTTCCCGCTCCAGGCCCACCAGCCCCCCCAGCAGAGTGGCGAGGAGCAATCTGACAACGACTTCCCAGGCGGGGATCTCAGCCATTACCTTCATCCCCCTGAACTCAGGACTCCCTTACATTCTCCTTTTCTGAAGATACTTTATGATCTCCCAGTACATCTTCAATCTCGCCCTCAGACCACGCCAGAACCCCAATTTCTCTTCCTTCATCAAGTGCGTGACCTTGTCAAGAGTAACTTCCTTTACCTTAATGCTGCAGGTCCGGACATGCCGGTTCAGGGCGATTTCCACGCCGAAGCGGGCTACCTCTAAGTCCGGCAGGTCCTCGAGCACGTCCTTTTCGACCGCCCTCTGACCAGAGAGATACGGTGCCACGATCTGTCCGAGGTCGGTCATAAACCTGCCGTGGCCGAAGATGCCGACCGTCATCTCCGCCTCACCGGACACCACCGGCCTTACCATGGCCTCTATGTGACGAGGTTCAAGACCGAGTAGATCGGCGTCGAGGAAGACGATGATGTCAGCGGAACAGTTGTCTATCCCCACCTTCATAGCGGCGCCCTTGCCCCGGTTCTCCTGTAGCTCAATTACCCTCGCTCCGTGCTCTCTGGCTACGCTGGCGGTCAAGTCCGTAGATCCATCGCTGACCACGATCACCTCGTCAACTATCGAGGTTGCCGTAGAGACCCTAACGACGTCCCCAATGGTTCGTTCTTCATTGTAAGCTGGAATGATCACAGCAACCTTCAAGGTGGATCCCTCACCCGCGAGCTGGGCTCAAAGAACTATTCCTCGTAACGCCGTCGGTGTCCTGCTGCGGTCAGTAGGCACGTGCGAAATATACGGTGTGACTAGCGTGTCCGCCGCAACAGATGCACTTTTCTCCCTTCCAGCCGGGCTCGGCCAACGGAATGCACCGGATAGTCGCCCCAGTCTCCTCCTTGACCGCGTCCTCACAGGATCCCTCGCCGCACCATCCTCCCAAGACAAAGCCACGCTTGTCCTCCATGATGGCCTTGAGCTCATCCACGCTGCCGGCGGTCCTGGTGTTCTCCTCCATGAACTGCTTAGCCTTCTGCCACCGGCTCTTCTGTATGTCGTCCAGAAAGCCCTTGACCACGTCGACGAGCCCGCTGCGAGAGACGGGCGTCTTCGCGCCGCCATCCCTCCTCACCAGGACCACCTGCCCTCGCTCGATGTCCCGTGGCCCTATCTCTATGCGCAGCGGTACGCCGCGCATCTCCCACTCGTTGAACTTCCACCCAGGCGTGTATTCATCTCTGTCATCCAGGTGCGTCCGTAGGTGTTCCTCAAGTTCTCGCTGTAGAGCCCGGGCCTCAGCCAAAACCCTCTCCCGCTCCTTCTGTGGTGCGATGGGGACGATAACGACCTGTATGGGAGCCACCTTTGGAGGTAACACCAAGCCGCGGTCATCACCGTGAACCATGATCAGCGCACCGATTATGCGGGTGGTCATGCCCCACGAGGTCTGCCAGACGTGCTTCAACTGGTCGTCTTGGTCAAGGAAGGTGATATCAAATACCTTGGCGAAATGCTGCCCGAGGTTGTGGGATGTGGCAGCTTGCAGGGCTCTTCCATCCGACATGAGGGCTTCAATGGTATAGGTATGAACGGCGCCGGCGAACTTCTCCCCCTCAGTCTTGCGGCCGACTACCACCGGGATGGACAGGTCTGTCTCCACGAAATCGCGATACACTTCCAGCATGCGAAGGGTCTCTTCCTCTGCCTCCTCCGCGGTCCTGTGGGCGGTATGCCCCTCCTGCCAAAGGAATTCGGTCGTCCGGAGGAAAGGACGTGTGGCCTTCTCCCACCTCACCACATTGGCCCACTGGTTGATCAGGACGGGCAGGTCGCGCCACGACTGAATCCAGCGCGAGTACATGGCGCAGATGATGGTCTCCGAAGTGGGGCGTACTGCCAACCGCTCGTGGAGCTCTTCCGCTCCGCCATGGGTAACCCAGGCTACCTCGGGCGCGAAGCCCTCTACGTGCTCGGCCTCCTTCTGCAGGTAGCTCTCGGGTATAAAGAGCGGGAAGTAGGCGTTTACGTGGCCGGTGGCTTTGATTCGCCGGTCTAATCCTTCCTTGATGTTCTCCCAGAGGCTGTACCCGTACGGCTTGATCACCATGCACCCCTTCACCGGGGCGTAGTCCATGAGGTCGGCCTTCCTACAGACATCCACGTACCACTGGGAGAAATCCTCGGACTTAGGAGTGATCTCCTTTACGAAACCGTCTTTCTTCTCGGTCACCTATCTCATCCTCCCCGATCTTCCGTAAGACTGGATTTACGCCGGCCCGTGCCCGCATACAAAAACCCTCCATCCCGAGGGACGGAAGGCAATTCCGCGGTACCACCCTCCTTGGCACACAGGCCCACTCTGCGGTCGTCGAAGGACCTCCCGGATAACGGTGGGACGAGCCGGCCCAAAGGGCAGCTCCGGAGGCGGGTTCGGGGGGAATTGCCGCGTCGGGGCTTCCAGTCCCGACCCCGACTCCCTGGGCAGCTACCCCTCCTACTATTCCTCCAATCATCGCCTTTGCGAGTGAGATTCTACCAAAGGCGGCCAGGCGCTGTCAACGACGGTACAGGGCCTCTATCTCTTGCATCAACGCCTCAACTATCTCTTCCTCCTTGAGGTTCCTAATGCGTTCTCCTCGCCGGAAGAGCACGGCCGCCCCCCGACCTCCTGCAACGCCGACATCGGCCTCGCGTGCTTCCCCCGGCCCGTTGACCGCACACCCCATAACGGCCACCTTCAAAGGGCCCTTCAGATGAGAGGTTCGCCTCTCCACCTCGGCGGCGATCTCCGCCACATTCACCTGACATCGGCCACAGGTGGGACATGCGACCACCGTTACAGCTTCGGCCAAGAGCCCGACCGCCGCGAGGATCTCGCGGCCCACGCGTATCTCCTCTACCGTCTCCCCTGTGAGGGACACGCGAAGGGTATCCCCGATGCCGTCCAGCAGCAACGACCCGATTCCTACCGCGGATCTAATGCTACCTCGCCACCGCGTACCGGCTTCCGTTACCCCTAGATGTAAAGGAACGTCACTCCGTACCGCGAAAGCCCTGTAGGCCTGGACCATGGTCGGAACGTCAGAGGCCTTGAGGGAGACGACCAGGTCTGAGCACCCCAAGTCCTCGAGCAACGCCACTTGCCTGAGGGCGCTTTGTACCATCGCCTCAGCCGTAGGCATCCCGGCAAGGTCCCTCTCCAACGAGCCGGAGTTAACACCGATCCTTATGGGGATTCCCCTCTCCCTGGCCGCCCGTGCCACCTCCTTGACCTTCCAACGGGCACCGATGTTGCCCGGGTTAATCCTGAGTTTGGCCACTCCCGCCTCGACGGCCATCAGCGCCAGTCGATAACTGAAGTGGACGTCGGCCACGACGGGAAGGGGCGAGCCTTTTACCAATTCCGCCAGGGCCTTCGCGGCGGCCTCGTCGGGTACCGCCACACGCACGATCTGACAACCAGCGCGAGCTAGCTCCTCGATCTGAGCCAGGCTGGCGGGGATGTCACGCGTATCCGTCTTGATCATTCCCTGTACCGAGATGGGGGCATCCCCCCCAATGAGCACCGGGCCGACCCGAACCTGTCTCGTTCTCCTTCTGATGGGCCGGGACAACGGGCTAACCTCCCTGACCTAACTTATTGATGTCCTGGTAGGTGACGACCACGATCAGCAGCATCATAAGAACGAACCCAACGAAGTGGATGAAGTTCTCCTTCTCCGGGTCGATGGGCTTGCCCCTGACGCCCTCGATTCCCAGGAACACCAGCCTGCTCCCGTCCAGCGCCGGAATAGGCAGCAGGTTGAAGAGCCCGATGTTGGCGCTCAACGCGCCAGCGAGGTAGAGGAGATTGGCCAACCCCATCTCCAGGGCTTGGCCCACCAAGCGGCCGATGCCGACTGGGCCCGCGATATCGGCCTCTATCCTGTTCAAGACCATGAGGACTAGGCTGCGGATCCAGACCACGGTGACATCGATGGTTCGCCTAGCTCCGGCTTCAACCGCGCCCAGGAGGCCCGGCCTGGTGACGTTAACTGGTGGTGCAATGCCTATAAACCCCTTGCCGGGCTCTTGCTGGTTCTCCACCGGTACTACCGTCAACACCACGGTCTCTCCATCGCGCAGGACGGTCAACACTAACGGTTGGCCTGGGCTCTTCTGTATTAGGCGTACGAGGTCGTCCCAAAGGATGACCTCGACGTCGTTTACGCGTAAGATTGTATCACCAGCCTGTAACCCCGCTTCAGCTGCGGGATAACCGGGTATTACGTCGCCCACCTTGGTTGTAGAGGTTATGGGAGTGGCTATCCCGTAACTGAAGGCGATGTAACTGAACAGTGCTACCGCCAACAGGAAGTTCATCAGCGGCCCGGCGAAGATGATCCCCATACGGCGTAGGACCGGCTGGTTGTTGAACCCGCGCGGGTCGTTCATGTCGTCCTCTTCGGGGTTCGTGCCGGCCAGCCTCACGAACCCGCCCAGGGGTACTACCCTCAGGCTATAGGTGGTCTCCCTCCGCCGCACTGCCAACACCTGCGGGCCAAAGCCAATTGCGAACTCTAACACCTTCACCCCATAGGCCCTGGCGGCCAGGAAGTGACCGAATTCGTGCACGAGAATTATTAGCCCGAATACCAGGACGGAGATGACGAAGGTCTGCACTTAAAGCCCTCCTCCAACTACGGCCCGCACCTGCCGTCGAGCCCAGGAATCGACCCTGCGGGCATCCTCCAGGTTTCTTATGGGCACGAGGTCGTGCCTGTCGAGTACCGCTTCCACCAACCGCGGTATGTCCATAAACCTCACCTGGCGGCGCAGAAAGTAATCTACCGCTACCTCGTTTGCCGCGTTAAGCGCCGCCGGAGCGCTGGCCCCCAGTTTACCCGCCCGTCTGGCCAGGGCCAGACAGGGGAACCGTGTCACATCGGGCGCCTCGAATTCCAGTTTGCTCACCGTGGTCAGGTCCAGGCGGGGCCATTCGGTCCTGATCCTCTCGGGAAACCCCAGAGCATAAAGAATAGGTAGCTTCATATCAGGGTATCCAAGTTGCGCCAACACGCTTCCGTCACGAAACTGCACGAGGGAATGAACGATGCTCTGAGGGTGGACCACCACATCTATCCTATCGTAGTCGACGTTAAAGAGCCACCTCGCCTCTATTATCTCCAAACCTTTATTCATCATGGTAGCAGAATCAACGGTTATTTTCGCCCCCATACGCCAGTTGGGATGACGAAGGGCGTCGTCGACCGTTACCTCGGCGAGCTCCTCCAGCGAAAAATCTCGGAAGGGGCCACCGGAGGCGGTGAGGATAATGCGTTCCACTTCGTCGGGATCGCTTCCCTGCAGACACTGGAACACAGCGCTGTGTTCGCTGTCCACAGGTATGATGCGCGCGCCGCGTGCACGGGCGAGGCTCGTTAGCAGCTCACCCGCCACGACCATTGACTCCTTGTTGGCCAGCGCTACATCCATTCCGGCATCGAGGGCCCGCATGACGGGCTCTAGCCCGGCCATGCCGACGATAGCGGCTAAGACCAGGTCCGCGCCTACCGAGGTGATCATCTCAAGGAGCCCGTCATGGCCCGCGTATACCTGCGGGCCTCGACCCCCAAGCCTCTGTTTCAACATCTCCGCCGCTTCCTCGTCCACCAGACATACCGCTGCGGGGGCCAGAGCCTTGATCTGCGTCGACATGACCTCGAGGTCCCGCCTCGCAGCCAGTCCGACCGCGCGGAAACGGTCCCGATTCTGCTCAATAACTTCAACCGCTTGCCTTCCGATGCTCCCCGTGCTGCCCAGTATTATTACGTTCTTCAACCGTCAGACTCCCTTCGTGGTGCCTCGCGTAAGGGGCAAAAACCCCGCGTGAACCATGGCCTTCAGGACAATCGCCACCATCGGCCCGATGATAAAACCCCAGACCCCGAAGAGCTTGAGCCCCAGGTAGACCGAGAGGAGCGTGGCAAAGGGGTGAACCCCTATCCTCTCCCCTACGATCTTCGCCTCGGCCGCCTGCCGGACCGTTCCTACGGTAGCGTATACTAGCAGAAGTTTGAGGGCGAAAACGGTATCTCCGCTCAGGACAGTGTAAAGTACCCACGGCACGAAGATAACTGTGGGGCCGATGAGGGGGATGAGATCGAGTATGCCCGCCACAAGGCCCAAGAGAAGGGCGTAGTCGGACCCGACTAAGTATAGGCCCACAGTGGTCAGAACAGTGGTAATGCTGATCAGGGTCAGCTGGGCCTTGATGAACCCGACGGTCGAATCCAGGAATTCAGAGCGGAGACGGCTCACGCGGTCCATAAAGGGCTCGGGCACGAAATCAGCGACGAAGTTGCTGATCAGGGCCCGGTCCCTGCTCAGAAAGAAGGTGGCGACGAAAGTCACGACGGCGGTGAGCATGAGGTTCGGAAGCATGCCGAAGGCATTGATTAGGCTCTCCAGGGCGCTCTTAGTGATATTCCGCAGGGCGCCATATGTCTCTCGCCATTCTGATTGAATGGCGTAAGTGATCTCCTCCGGCAGACGCTCTGCCATATCTGCCGGAAGGAGGGCCACTAACTCCGCCCATTTGGAACGGATTAACGAAACCACTTCCCCGCTGGTCTCGAAGTACTTCGGAATGGACCTTGACAACTCCAGCATCTCCGTAATAAGCCGGGAGGCGATAATGAAGGTCAGGGTTCCAGCTACGGCTAGGATCAAGGTCAGAGCCACACCGACGGCCACGCCTCGCGGTACCCGTCCGCGAAAACTCAGAAACTGTACCATCGGCTCCACCAGCACGGCCAGGACCACCGCGAGGAGGAAGGGGGCGAAATAGGGCACGAGGTACTTGACCACCAGGTAGATGATCCCGAAAAAGGCCAACAGGTAGAGCAGCATAGTGAGGACGCGCCTCATGGTCATCACCTCGAAACTAAAACCCCTGCCCACTCCGATAGATAGGCCACCAGGCTAACCAGCAGAAGCCCGTCGACTCTATCCAGAATTCCACCGTGCCCAGGCAAGACTTTGCCAGAATCCTTAGCTCCCGCCCACCGCTTGAGGCCTGACTCGAAAAGGTCTCCCAGTTGCCCGGCGATGCCGCCCACAAGGCCTAACAGGGCGGCACTGCCGCTCCCAAGGCCAGCCGCAGTGCCGACAGCGACCCCGGCTACAGTAGACAGGCAAAGCCCCCCGGCGACGCCCTCCCAGGACTTCTTAGGGCTTAGCCTCGGACTCAAGGGCCGTCTGCCAACATAGAGTCCTGCGAAGTACGCGCCTATGTCGTATCCCCAGGTAATCGCCAAAACCGTGAGGAACAAGCCAAACCCATCCGCGCCCTCTCTCAACGAAAAAAGCAACGCCATAGGTAATCCTATGTAGAGGGCCCCGAAAGAAATGATCAATACGGGAACGACGGCCTCAGGCCGCCCTTCGATAACCAACAACACGGCCCCGATTATGAGGAGCGAGGCGACAGCGGGCACTAGAGCATCCTCTACAACGGCTAAGTACAGGCCCAGGCTCAGAACGCTAGCCAGCCACGTCCCTCTTGCCCCTGTCCTCGCCCGTACCAACGAACCATATTCCAGCCCAGCCAAGGCCACGACGAAGGCCATCAGGTAGAGAAGCGGCCACCCTCCGAGGTAGGCGATGAACAGAACCAACGGTGCACCGACGAGGGCCACAAGGATCCTGGCGATCAATCCGGCTCACCCCTTACCCCCGGCAAGCCGCCGAACCGTCTTTCTCGGGCATAAAAGTCCTCAATAGCCTGCCTCAGGTGCTCCCGTCTGAAGTCAGGCCAAAGGACAGGAGTAACCCATAGCTCCGCGTAGGCGATCTGCCAAAGTAGGAAGTTGGACACCCGCAGCTCCCCGCCGCTGCGTATAACGAGTTCAGGGTCGGGGACCCCGCGGGTCTCCAGATGCTCCGCGAAGCACCGCTCATCTATCTCCTCAGGTCGCAAGCTGCCCTCCAGGACACGACGGGCGATGGCCCTCGCGGCGTCGGCGATCTCCCGACGTCCACCGTAATTGAGCGCCAACAGGATCTCCAAACCGGAGTTATCACGAGTGCGTGCTATGGCGCGCTCCAGCTCCCGCCAAGCGTAGGACGGGATCTCCTCGGGGTGCCCGATCACCCTGATCTTGACGTCCTTCTTGTCGAGCTCATCGAGCTCCCGCCGCAGGTACTCCACGAGCAGGTGCATCAGTCCGTCGATCTCCCGGCGCGGCCGCTTCCAATTCTCAGTGGAGAAGGCGTATAGGGTGAGGTACTTCACTCCCCACTCACCGCAAGCCTCTACCACATCCCGCAGGGCCTCCACCCCGGCTCGGTGCCCTGCGAGCCGAGGAAGGCCCCGCTTCTCGGCCCAACGGCCGTTTCCGTCCATGATAATCGCTATATGTCGAGGCACAGCCTCCAAGGCCCATCACCTCTCCTAGAAGGCCGCTGGGCGAAAACCCCCTGCTCGAGTCAGGGGGTTGAGGGTAAAGCCTATTGCCCTCCAAAACGCGGCTCTCGTCGCAAGCTCACCCACAGGGTCAACCCCGCCGGCGCCTGAGTACACCTTACCACCCTGATATCCCCTTCGGTGGCCTCTTTCTGCCCCGGAGCCCGCAGGATCCGGACCCGCCTGGGCCTGGTCCCGGACTCCTCCAGTAGAACCAGGGCCTCCTCAAGGGTG
>ENA-OSAE01000147-OSAE01000147.1-marine-sediment-metagenome-genome-assembly--contig:-NODE-147-length-50362-cov-25.815553_pt1 | contig 50362 bp, 50 predicted proteins | sample MGYA00237870_ERZ529317 | MGnify/ENA primary metagenome ERZ529317 (study PRJEB26369, sample SAMN03142812) | marine sediment metagenome | biome: marine; feature: borehole; material: sediment... | reverse complement strand
AGAGAAAGGCTGCCTGGCCCTGTTTCGGCGGTGGAGGTAACCCTGACCGGGGTTTCACTGGCTCACCCCTTTCAGAAAGGGCTTTTTGATTCTACCGGGAAGGCTGCGACTACCACAGATTGGAAAGACCGGGAGGCCCTCCGGGCAGTTGTCGCCAAAATCCACCGCAACTACGGTTCCCAGGTATTAAGAGAAGGCTCCCAGCTCACGGTACCACGCCGGGAACGAATGCTGCAAATCCTTGAAAAGGAGTGGTGATGACAAAGTAGAGGTGCCAGGGGGGGGTGCTTATGACCAAGGTTTTTGGGGATAGGGTAGAGGTGTTGAGTTTTAAGGGGCAGCCGGTACGTTTTAGCTGGCGTGGCCGCTGGAGGGGAATACGGCAGGTTATTGATTCCTGGCGGGAAATGGGATGCTGGTGGAAAGGGGAGGGGGAGAAGGTTTTTTTCCGGGTGGAGGCCGATAACGGTGGCATCTACGAGATTTACTACGAACCTAGCTCCAAAAACTGGCGGCTCTACCGCCTCTATGATTAGCTGAGGTGCTCGTTTCCCACCCTTCATCATGAGGCTGCCCAAACCACTGCCATTTTCGGACGAGTGCTTCATGCCGCCATCAGCGGCGGCACCACGAAGGATGAAAATCGGACGCGTATTCAGCGGCCCCTTGACCGGGTAGTATCATGAGGTGCACGCCCGGGCTGCTCCGGAGCGAGACCGGTTATGCCGCAGCCCCGGAGGAGCGAGGAATAAGGCGAGTGGAGGAGCAACCCTGGCGAGGTGGATAGTGCATTTTCGTAATAACCATCTATGCTGCTATAGGCGGCACCACCACGGGTAGGCCGGCACTGTTGGGACGTTTTCGTAGTGGGTGATAGCTTTGACCGGGTTTGTCCATCTTCATGTCCATTCACCCTATTCGTTTTTGGATGGTGTTACTCCAATTCCCGAACTTTTAGACCTGGCAGCCGAGCTCGGGATGCCGGCCTTGGCCTTGACCGACCATAACAACGTCAGTGGGGCGGTTCAGTTCTACCGTGAAGCCAAAAAAAGGGGTATTAAGCCAATTCAAGGGGCGGAAATAACCCTGGAAAACGGGGCCCACCTGACCCTTTTGGCCCAAAACCAGACCGGGTATGCCAACCTCTGCCGGGTCATCTCTGCTGGTTACCGGGATGGAAAGGAGCGCACCGATCCCCGGGTTCCTCTCCGGGCCCTCCAGCGTTTCCGGGAAGGGATCATCGCCCTTTCCGGGTGTGCCCGAAAGGGTGAAATCCCCCGGTGGCTGCACCACCGCAAATACCAGGAAGCCGAGCAGGCGGCATGCCGCCTGGTGGATATCTTCGGCCGGCATAACTTCTACCTTGAACTCCAGGAGGGGTATCTCCCCGGGGAAAAGCTGCTCAACCAGCGGCTGGCGGAACTGGCCGACCGGGTAGGGGTAAAGACCGTAGCCACCAACAACGTGCACTACGCCCGAAAAGCGGATTTTGTCCTTCACGACCTCTTGACCTGTGTCCGGACCCTGACCAGGTTGGATGAGGTACACCCGGAGCGAAGGCTTAACGCCGAAAACTACCTGAAAAACCTGCAGGAAATGCCGGTTCTGGGCCGTCAGTACCCTGAAGCGCTCTCCAACACCCTGGCTGTTGCCGAAAGGTGCGCCCCGGTTCTTGATTTCGATGCCCCCCTTTTCCCTTCTTATCCTCTACCTGCTGGTAAGGGTGGAAGGAAGGTTATAGCCGCAGATCTCCTTGAAAAACTCGTGTACGCCGGTGCCCACAGGCGCTACCGGACCCTGACCCCGTCCATCGAGAGACGGCTACGGCATGAACTGGACATCATCCACCAGTTGGGTTACGAGGACTACTTTTTGGTTATGTGGGATATTGTCCGTTTCGCCCGGCGGGAAGGTATCCGGTGTTCGGGGCGGGGATCGGCTGCCGATTCGGCGGTCGCCTATTGCCTTGGGATCACTGGGGTTGATGCCATCGAACGCGGGCTTTTATTCGAACGTTTCCTCAGCTTGGAACGGGCCCAGCCCCCAGACATTGATATCGATTTTGATGCCCGTTACCGGGACCGCGTGGCCGAGTACGTCTACCGTAAATACGGCCAGGGCCATGTCGCTTCAGTTTGCACCTTTAATACCTACCGGGCCCGTTCGGCCCTTCGGGACCTGGGGAAGGTCCTGGGATACGGGGAAGAGACTCTCGACCGGCTGGCCAAACGCTTCCCGCACGTCCGGGCCGACCAGATCCAGGACTGCCTGCAGACCCTTCCAGAGCTCAAAGGGGACCGGAGTCTGGCCCGGTTCCAGCCGCTTTTCGATCTTTGCCACCGGGTAGCCAACCTGCCGCGATTTATTGGCACCCACCTGGGTGGGCTGGTGGTAAGCCGGGTTCCCCTGGAAAACATCACCCCCCTTCAGCCCTCTGCCAAGGGGGTTTTAATCACCCAGTTTGACAAAGAAGGGGTAGAAGACCTGGGGCTTTTGAAACTGGACCTGCTTTCTTTGCGTACCCTTTCAGTTGTTGAAGATACCATGAAGTCTATCAACTGCCAACAACCACACCTGTCTTACGAGTCCATCCCGGATGGGGATCCTGCTACCTACCGGCTCCTGAACAGCGGAAATACCATCGGTACCTTCCAGCTTGAAAGCCCGGCTCAAAGGGCCCTCCAAGCTAAGCTTGGGGCCCGGAACCTTGAAGACCTTGTGGCCAGTGTTGCCCTGATCCGGCCTGGCCCCATTAAAGGGAATATGGTTGGGCCCTTTATCGCTCGCCGGCAGGGGAAGGAACCGGTAACCTTTGCGCACCCCAAACTAAAGCCCATTTTGGAGAAAACCTACGGGGTTATTCTTTTTCAGGAGCAGGTAATCGAGATCGCCACGACCCTGGCCGGTTTTACCCCTGGAGAAGCCGACCGCCTGCGCCGGGTGATGACCCACGGGCGTTCTTCACGGGAAATGGAGGAAATTGGTGAGATTTTCGTCCAGAAGGCGGTGGAAAACGGGGTAGAGGAGGAGACGGCCCGCAAAATTTTTTCCTCCCTCTCTAGTTACGCCAGTTACGGTTTTTGTGAGGCCCACGCGGCGGCTTTCGCTGATATTGCCTATAAAACCGCGTACCTTTTGTGCCATTACCCGGCCCATTTTTACGCTGCCCTGTTGAGCAACCAACCCATGGGATTTTATTCCCCCAACACCATCTGCCTGGAGGCCCGCCGGCGGGGGATCAAGATCCTCCCCCTGGATATCAACCAGAGCGAAGGGTATTTTGCGGCAGGGGAAAGGAGTATCCGGGTTTCCCTCCGGCAGGTGAAGGGTATGACCGGGCGGGCCCTGGAAAAGATCCTTTCCGAACGGGTAAAACAACCCTTCCGCTCCCTGTTTGATTTTTGCCGCCGCTGCCGCCCCGAGGTAACCAGGGACCTGGTGGAAAACCTGATCCTGGCCGGGGCCTTTGAGACTCTCTGTTCAAACCGGCGGCACCTTTTTTGGAGCCTCGAGTCCATCTGGCGCCAAACCACGGTAAGGAGAACGGGGCAGGTTTGCTCCACTCAGGTTTTTCCCCTTGTTCCCTGGACTGGGCCTGGAGAAACCACAACACCCAGGATGCCGAAGGACGTGATCGGGAAAGAAGGCAACTGGGCCAGCCCCTCTTTAACTGATTTTAGCCCCCTGGAAAAGGCCCGGTACGAACTTGAAATCCTGGGGTTGAGCCCGTGCTACCACCCCATGGACCTTTTCCGACAGTGGGCCAAAAAGCAGGGCTTTTTAACCGCGGCCGAGGTTAAAAAACACCGGGCCGGTAAGCCGGTGGTGGTTTGTGGGCTGGTCATCAGGCCCCACCGGCCCCCAACCCGGAGCGGCCGGACGGTGGTTTTTCTTTCCCTGGAGGACGAGACCGGGCTGGTTGATGTTACTGTCTTTGAGCCGGTGTATCACCGTTACGGCCGGCTCATTTTCGGGGAGGCTTTCCTCACGGTTTACGGGCGGGTTGATATCCAGGGTCAGGGGGTCAGTATTATTGCGAAGCGGTTTGAAAGGATCAATTCAGAACCTACCTTTTGATATTGATAAAAAGATACCAAAAAACCCTGGCCAATATCGATACCTTCTCCTGTACGCTACAGGTGTACGCTCCAGGTGTATGCTGCAAGTGTACGCTGCAAGGTCTGCCAATGGAGCCCGGGTCCCGCGACACTGCGACACCGCGATACCATACACGAGCAAACCCTTGGGAAGCACCCAAGAAGGGGAGAGCTTGGCGCGTTAACTGGTTGCAAAAGGGAAATAATGAAAGATGGCAATAGCTCGGGGGAGGCGGCCGAGTGAGTGTGGTCAACCTGCTCTACATTACCCGACCGGCGGTAGGGGGGATGAGGGAACACGTCTGCTCCCTCATCACCCAGCTCAACCGGAACCGCTACCACCCGGCACTGGCAGCCCCGGATGATACCTGGTGGCGGGAACGGTGCCGGTCCCTGGGTATTGATTTTTTTCCCCTGGCTATTTCTGACGGCCTTCGGCCCCTGGCCGATTATTACGCCTGCCAAGCCCTTGGATCTCTCCTTGACCAAGGCCATTTTTCGCTCCTCCACCTGCATGGAGCCAAGTCAGGCCTGGTTGCCTTGGCCGCCTCGAGGAGCCGGCCGGTAAAGGTGGTTTACACCGCCCATGGATTTCCAGCCCGGCCTACGGTTCATCCCTTGAAGCAAAAACTGTACGCCTGGGGTGAGGTTAAGGTTGCCGCCCGCTGTCACAGGACCATCGCCGTTTCCCAGGCGGTGGCCAAGGAAATGGTAAGACGGTGCCGGGGATTGGCGGGGAAAATAATCGTGATCCCCAATGGTATTGACCTGGACAAATTCAACCCTGCCGTCCCAGGGGACCCCTTTCGCCGCGAACTGGGTCTTCCCCGCGGGGTTTACCTGGTGGGAACCGTGGGCCGCCTTGTACCGGAGAAAGGGCTTGAGTTCTTGTTGGAGGCCATTCCATTGGTCAGGCATCATCTTGCCAATACCCACTTTGTCATCACCGGAGACGGCCCCCTCAGGCAGTACCTGGAAGAACAGGCCCGGTCCCTGGGCATTGCTGACGCCGTTACCTTCACCGGTTACCGGCAGGATATAACCAGGGTCCTGGCGGCCCTTGACCTTTTTCTCCTTCCCTCGGTTTCTGAAGGGCAATCAGTTTCCCTCTTAGAAGCCATGGCCATGGCCAAGCCGAGCGTCGTGACCCGGGTAGGGGGGATGGTGGAACTGGTGGGGGAGACGGGGGAACGGGGCCTGGTTGTCGGCACCCGTGATCCTGTGAGCCTGGCCCGGGCGGCCCTTTCCCTGCTGGCCGACCCAGAGAAAAGGAACCGCCTTGGGCGGTCCGCACGGCAACATGTTGAGCGTCATTACCCCCTTTCGAAAATGGCTGAGAAGACCGAGGAGGTATACGATTCACTGTGTGGGCGAGACGCTGGTTAGTCCTGTCGATTCTAACCCTGCCTTTGCTGTTCTTGCCCCTCGTACCCTTACCGGCAGCGGCCGAACCGGCTGCACCGGCCTCCTCGCCCGGAACGGGTGCCGGGAAAGTGGTCCTGGTTGTTGCCAATTTCCTTGACCCCTGGTTGTTACTGGAGCCCACCTACCCTCAATTACAACGACTGGTCCGAAAAGGAGCCTTGGGCCTGGTGAATTCTAAGCCGGCCCGGAAACCAGCCGAAGCGTACGCCGCGGTGGGGGCAGGGGCTCCAGTACCTTCTGCCCCACCGGAGGCAGGCTTGGGCTTCAATACCGGCGAGAACTACCGGGGAACCCCTGTCAACGAAGTGTACAAGCGTCACATGGGTTCTGAACCCGGTGGGGCGGCCGTGGTCCATTTGGGTCTTGTTCCTTTCCTGGAAAGTGAAGAGGTCCGGACGGCTACCTTTGAGATGGCCGTCCTTGGGGATGCCCTCCACCAGGCCGGCCTTCGTACAGCGGTGGTGGGTAATGCCGATTACCAGGGTGAGCACGGTCGACACGCTGTAACCATTGCCATGGACCGCCGTGGCCGTGTAGATCGTGGTGAGGTTTCGGCCCATCTTCTTACCGCGGACCCCAGCTCTCCCTTTGGTCTTCGGACTGACTGGCGTAAACTGGCAGCTGCTTACCGGCAGGCCCTGTCCGAAGCCGATTTCGTGGTGGTGGAGACCGGGGATTCATCACGCCTGGAAGGGTACCGCAAGTTCATGAGGCCCGGGGTGGCCAGGCGCCAGACATCCTTGTTCCTTGAGCGTTTTGACGGCTTCATTGGCGATGTATGGGAAGGAATGGACCCGAACCGGGACCTCCTTTTGATTTACTCCCCCCTTCCGCCCGGGCGAAAACAGTCCGAAGGGGATACCTTCACCCCGCTCATCATGGCCGGCGGGGGGGTTGTACCGGGGGTTGTTGATTCGGTCACCACCCGTCGTCCGGGTGTGGCAACCCCTGCAGACCTGGGGGCGACCATTGCAGCCTTCCTTGGGGTAGAGTTGCCCCCATCCATGGTGGGGAGGCCCCTAGGGAGCCGTCCGACCGAGGATCCTGCCCTCCTTCTTCGGCAGGTACATACCAGGGCCCTGAATAATATCCGTGTCCGGGGCCCGCTCCTGAAGGCCTACGTGATCTCCGAAATCGTAGTCCTCTTGGCAGCCACGGTTGCCGTCCTGGCCAAGAAACGGCTCAACCGGTCCCTGCGCCCTTTTCTTCTTTCCCTGACGGTCATCCCCCTGACCTTTCTCCTTGTACCCTGGGTGGCCCGCGGCAACTTGGTTACCGCCTTTACTGTTGTCATCGTGGCCACGGTGGTGGTGACCTCTGTCCTCCTGCGGGCTGGTCCGGGGCCCATTGACCCCTTTCTGGCGGTGTCCTTGGCGACAGGGGTGATCCTTATCCTGGACACCTCAACCGGGGCGAGGTTGATGATGGATTCTCCCATGGGGTATTCAACCATTGGCGGGGCTCGTTACTACGGAATCGGAAACGAGTACATGGGAGTTCTCTTGGGTGCCACCCTTATTGGAACTACCGGACTTGTAGACCGTTTCACGGCGTCCCAAAAGCTGTTGAAGGGTTGCGCGGTTGCTGTTTTTGCCGTTGTCCTGTACCTGTTGGCCTCTCCCCGCCTGGGGGCTAACCTGGGGGGTATTCTCAGCGCTGCGGCGGCCTATACTTACGTAATGGTAAGGCTCTACTACCCCGGCAGAACACCCAGCCGGTTGTGGCTCCTTCCCTTTTTGGTCCCCGTGGCGGCTGTTGCCTCCATGGTGGCCCTCGACTTTTTTGGCAGTGATACCCCCCGGTCCCACGTGGCAAGGACCGTCACCATCGTCAGGGCAGAGGGGTTTGGAGCGCTCTGGGCCATCCTTTCCCGCAAGATTGCCCTTAACCTGAAACTTATCCGGTGGACCATCTGGAGCCGGGTGCTCCTGACATCCCTAGGAACCTTCGCTTTCCTGGTCTTCAGGCCGGTAGGACTGTTCCAGAGGATCATTCAGAAGTATCCATACCTCGGTGTGGGGTTTTCAGGGGTGACCGTGGCCAGTCTCACTGCCCTGGTGGTCAATGATTCCGGCGTGGTGGCTGCCGCTACCACCATGATTTATGCCACCGCGACCCTCATCTACCTTCTTCTCCGGGAGCTGGAAAGAGCAGCATAGAGGCCTTCTTGGGGCTTGCCAGGGCTCAAGAAATGTTATACCGTTAAAAGCAGCCGGGTGTTTAAAGTGGTTTAGGTGTTACCTGGTGCATTGTCCGTGGTTGACCATGAACAAGGAGCATCGCGGGCATCAGAAGAATTCACCGTGCCGTTACGGGTATTGTTGTGTAATGGCAACCTGGGGGGATGATGGATGCAGAAGAAGACAACCATCGCATTGGCTGTCGCAGCTGCCATTCTAGGGGTGGTAGCCTATATCCAAGGTGGTTGGTCCCTGGTCTGGGCTGGTATAGGCAGAGGTGCCGGGATCATGACCAGTGTAGCCCTGTTGATCCTGGCGGCTTTCACCGTGGCAGGCCTCATCCAGGCGGTTATCTCGGAGAAAACCATTGCCAGGTGGCTGGGCAGGGAATCAGGGCTGCGCGGGATCCTGATTGGAGGCTTGGCTGGAGCCCTAATCCCGGGCGGGCCCTACGTCTATTACCCCATCGCCGTTTCTTTCCTCAAGGCCGGGGCAGACATCGGTACCATCATTTCTTTCGTAACAGCTAAGAACCTGTGGGCGGTAAGCCGGTTGCCCTTGGAATTTGCCCTTCTTGGACCTAAGCTCACCGTCACTAGGTTTCTGGTAACCCTTCTTTTCCCCCCGCTGATGGGCCTGGCTGCCCAGGTCCTGTTCGGCAACACCTTGTTAATTGGGGAGAGGGGGAAAGAATCATCATGAGTGGAATCACGTTTCTCCTGGCCCTGGTTGCCACCGGATTATTTCTTTACGCCTACACCAGGGGGGGTAACCTCCACTGGAAAGGTGTCAGGACCGGGGGCCGGATGCTGGTCGGAATGTTTCCTTTGCTCCTTGCGGCCTTTGTGCTCGCTGGGTTCCTGGAGGTCCTCATCCCCCCGGAGCTGGTCCGAACCTGGCTTGGTGATGATGCCGGTTGGAGGGCGATTCTCATGGGTAGTTTTGCGGGCGCCCTTATTCCCGGAGGTCCGTATGTTTCTTTTCCCATTATGGCTTCGGTTTTTCGGGCCGGGGCCAGCCTGGGGACGGCAGTTTCCTTTATCACCGGCTGGGCTCTCTGGAATACCGGAATCTTGTCCTTCGAACTCGCCCTCATGGGCCCTCGTTTCACCTTGGTTCGGGTTGTGGTAACCTCGATCTTCCCACCCCTGGCCGGTTTTCTGGCTCAGCTCTTGGTTGGAGGTGGTTTCTGAAAAAGGAAGGGTAAAAAGGGAGGAATCTTCCCTCTTGCGGCGAAAACTTTCTGCCGTAGTGTGAATCCAAGTGTGTATCTTGCACAGGTTACCTGGCAAAGTCTGTCTGGTTGCATCGGTTTTTTGAGCTCTTGTTTCCATAAAGTTCCTTTTTTCAAGGTTCTTTGTTTCGAGCAGTTTGGGCGTATAATCTATTGACAAATCAGGAAAAGGTGTTAAGATTTTAGTTGCTAATTAAGGTTAGTGACAGGCAAAAACTGGTAACTAGGCGAGGTGAAAACTATAGCCAAAAGGTTAAGGGATAGGGGGTTGATAATGAGATGGAAGCCCTGGGTCGGCATGTCCTGGCCGAAATCTACGGATGTGATTTTGCGGTGCTCAATGATCTCGAAAAGGTCCGAGAGGTTCTGGTTCAGGCAGCTTTAAAGGCTGGAGCTGAAGTGAGGGAAGTTGCTTTGCACCGCTTCAGCCCTCAGGGAATCAGTGGTGTGGTAGTTATTTCTGAATCCCACCTGGCCATTCACACCTGGCCGGAATTGGGTTATGCGGCCTTGGATGTGTTCACCTGCGGGGACAGGGTCAACCCCTGGACGGCCTGCAATTATGTCGTAGAGAAATTCAAGGCCAAGGATATTACAGCCACGGAAATGAAGCGCGGCATGTTTCCTGCTGAAAAGAAAGCGGCAGGTTGAAGGTTAGTACCGAGGAATCTTTAGGACCGTCTGTTGAGAAAGGAGAGGGTCCTTAATCGTGTCATCCAGAGACGATGACCCCGACACTGGATTGGGGTAGAAGCCCTGCGAGCCGGAAAAGGTGCAGGGCTTATCGTTTTTCTGGGTATTCGCAAAAGGAAAAAACACAAAACAAGGGCCTTCGTTCAAGAAGGTATGATTGGGTATCATAACCAGTGGAAAGGAGGTGGGAAGGTGAGTGATAGAAACAAGCTTCTGCAGGAACTGACCGAGGCCTCCGGTTTGCCTGGCTACGAAGAAGAGGTTCGCGAGGTCTTACGTCGTTACCTGGAACCCCTGGCCCAGATCCGCCAGGATAAGTTGGGAAGCCTTTTGGCCTTGAAGGAAAGCAGCCAAGGGCGGAATGGACCCAAAGTGATGCTGGCTGCCCACATGGACGAAATCGGGTTCATGGTAACCAGCATCACCGAAGAAGGATTCGTCAAGTTCGTCCCCCTGGGGGGGTGGTGGGAACAGGTTCTGCTGGCCCAGAAGGTGATTATTAAGTCCAAGGACGGCGACATCCCTGGCGTCATTGGGTCCAAGCCTCCCCATATCTTGACTGAAGAGGAAAGAAAAGAAATTGTCAAGATCAAGAATATGTTTATTGATATTGGTGCTTCCGGAGAGGAGGAGGCGCGCCGCTGGGTCCGTCCTGGGGACCCGGTGGTGCCGGCAGTTTCCTTCACGCCCATGAAAAACCAACGTCTCCTGATGGCCAAGGCCTGGGATGACCGGGTGGGTTGCGGCCTGATCGTGGATATCTTCAAGAACCTCCATGATATGGACCACCCGAACCAGGTGTTCGGGGTGGGAACCGTTCAGGAGGAAGTCGGCCTGCGTGGTGCCACCACCAGTGCCAGCGCCGTTGCGCCGGACGTGGCCTTTGCCCTGGAAGTGGGTATCGCCGGTGATGTCCCCGGCGTGAAAAGACACGAAGCCCAGGAGAAACTGGGGGCCGGTCCAAGCATCTTGCTGTACGATGCCAGCATGGTCCCCAATATCAAGCTCCGTGATTTTGCTATTGATACCGCTGAAAGGGAAGGGATTCCTTACCAGTTCGATGTGATGCCTAGAGGGGGTACAGACGCGGGACGGATCCACATCCACTCCCAGGGGGTACCCAGCCTGGTGGTTGGGGTGCCAACTCGTTACATACACAGCCATCTCGGGATCATTGACCGCGATGATTATGACAACGCGGTCCGACTGATGACCGCGGTGGTCACGAGGCTCAACGCGGAGATGGTAAGGTCCTTTACGGGCTGAGTCCCCAGGTCCGAAACCCCCTAGCCAGGCCCTGTTAACCATACCTTCTCCACTACCGAGCTTGTTGCACCTTGAAGCAGCGAGGTGGGGAGAAGGTGGCCATGTCACAAACCATGAAACCTGGCTGACGGTAGAGTTCTGATGACGGAGGTTGTTTAGATGAGAGAAACGAGCTTTGTCATGATCAAACCAGATGGGGTGCAGCGAGGTCTGGTGGGTGAAGTAATCAGACGGCTGGAAGCCAAGGGGCTGCGCCTGGTTGCCTTAAAGATGTTGAGGATCTCGCGGGAGATGGCCGAGACCCACTACCGGGAGCACCAGGGCAAACCCTTCTACGAGGGGCTGATGGATTTCATTACCTCCGGGCCTGTGGTGGCCATGGCATGGAGGGGGCCAAAGGCGGTTTCGGTGATTCGAAAGGTCATGGGCCCCACTGACCCGGCCGAAGCCCCACCAGGCACCATCCGCGGCGATTACGGCCTTGATGTCGGGCAGAACATTGTACACGGGTCTGATTCCCCGGAATCCGCGCAGCGGGAGCTGGACCTTTTCTTCAGCACTGAAGAACTTGTGGACTACACGCGCAGCTTGGAGCCCTGGGTGGCGGAGGATTTCAAGTAACACCCCTACCCCGGAAACCAGACCTTGAACAAGAACATGGTTATAATTCCGAAGGAGACGGTGAGAACCAGGCTTCTGGTCCTGGCTGCCACCAGAAAGGTTGGCAGGGAGACGATTAGGAACTTGTTGGAAGGAACCAGGAACAGGCGACCGTCCACCATGGTGATGGAAGGAAGCAAGAGGGCAGCCAGGACTGCGACGGGGACATAGCTTAGCCACCGGCGCAGCCAGAGAGGAAGGCCGATTCTGCTCAGTAATACCAGTGGTAACATGCGTGGCAGGTAGGTGACCAGGGCCATGCCGGTGTAAAGGAGAAGAAGGGTCAGCCTCATCTTTCCATCACCATCCCCACGGTCGCTCCGACCAAGGTGGCAAGGATAATATTCCAATTTCCCGGCAAAAGGAGAGCTAACCCGACAGAGGCTATGCCGGCAAGGATTGCCACCACCCAGTAGCGGTGTTCCCGTATTTGGAAAATGAGTAGGGCGATGAACATCGCGGGTAAAGCAAAATCAAGGCCGAACCGGTCGGTGTCCGGGAAGAGAGAACCGAACCAGGCCCCTCCGGCCGAACTGGCGATCCAGGAGACGTAACTGGTGAGGTTGAGCCCCAGTAGGAAAGACCCGGCGTTCCTGGCGTTTTCTAGTTCCAGGCTGGCCACGGCAAAGGATTCGTCGGTGATCCCAAATGAAAGCACAGCCAGGAGCTTAGGGGAAAGATGCCGGAGACCGGGCAAAAGGGCGGCACTCATTAAGAGGTGACGGAGGTTGACAAGAAAAGTGGTGGCAATAATGGTCATCGGACCGGCACCGGCTGCTAGCAGTCCCGTGGCGATAAACTGGGCTGAGCCGGCGTAGACCAGGATGGACATCGCGGTGGCTTCCGGTACGGTGAGACCTATCCCACGGGCAATAACCCCGTAGGCAAAACCAATTGGTATGTAACCCAGGACAATGGGTACAGCGCTTTTGACCCCGTGGGCAAAGGACCTGGTGTCCAATCTAGAGCCTCCGTGTGCTAATTTGTGCCGTATGTGTTAAAGTATAGCATGATGAAAATATACCGTCAATTGAAGAGGACAGAGGTGGGAGATAAGCTCCGGGGCGGTGACCTGCCGCGGACCGTACATTCTAACTACCAGCCTGTGGCTGGAAAGGGGGAGCACTGCTTCCGTGACTGAGACCAGGGTGGCCATCATCGGCGGGACCGGGGTTTACGAGCCTGCCTTTTCAAGTGAACCCCGGCGGGAAAAAGTGATCACGCCTTACGGTGATACCGTGGTCTGGGCAGGCCGTGGACCGGGGAAGATCCCCGTGTTTTTCCTGCCCCGGCACGGGCCTGAACACCGCCTGCCCCCCCACAGGATTAACTACCGGGCCAATATCTGGGCCCTCAAGTGGCTGCAAGTGAAAAGGGTTATTGCGACCGGTGCGGTTGGTTCCCTGCAGCCCCACCTGCCCCCTGGGAGTTTCGTGGTGGTGGACCAGTTTATTGATTTCACCCGAAACCGGCCGTCCACCTTTTACGACAGGCCCGGTGACCCTGTTGTACATACTGATTTTACCGAACCCTATTGTCCAGACATCAGGAAAGCCTTGCTGCGGGCGGCCGCAGACCGGGGGGTAGCCGCCCATGACGGTGCAACCTACCTTTGTACCGAGGGACCACGGTACGAGACGCCGGCCGAAATCAGGATCTTCCAGGGCTGGGGGGCTGACTTGGTCGGGATGACCGGGATTCCGGAAGTAGTCCTAGCCCGGGAGGCAGGAATCTGTTTTGGCCTTGTGGCGGTGGTCACCAATTTCGCGGCCGGCCTGGGGTGCGAACCTTTATCCCACGCAGAGGTTTCAGCCTTGATGGCTGAGAAAACCCCGGCCTTGAGGGAGCTCATCCTTCTGGCTGTTTCGTACCTGGGAGAAATGGGAGAGAGAAGATCCTGCCGCTGCCAGGCAGCAGGCTGAAGGGGAGGTTCAAGTACAGAAAACCTTGAAAAACCCCAGGAACGACCAGACCCGAGGTCCCTTCGACTACTCGGGGTGCATCCATGTTCACACCACTTATTCCGACGGAACCGGAACCTTTACCGACATTATCCGGGCCGCCCGAAGGCAGAATCTTGATTTTCTCATTAGTACCGACCATGACACCCTGGACCCGCTTCAAACCGGAAGCGAAGGCTGGCATCAAGGAGTCCTGGTTCTGGTGGGCCAGGAAGTCAGTCCGCCTACAAGCCATTACCTGGCCTTCGGCATCAAGAAGGTGGTTTCCTCCAACCCCGACAACCCCCAAGCTTATATCGATGAAGTTAAGAAACAGGGTGGACTCGGGTTCATCGCCCACCCCTATGACCGTGGGAATCCCTATCTGAAGGTAAAAAGCTACCCGTGGACCCGGTGGGATGTTTCTGGTTTTGACGGGATCGAAATCTGGAACTATTTTTCCGTGGGGATGGAGTTCGGGCGAAGTCTGCCGCGCATCCTTTTTGGGTTGATGGCACCAGGGCTTGTAAGAACCGGTCCCCGCCGGGAAACCCTTGCCCACTGGGACAGACTGGCTCAAGAAAGGCGGGTCGTGGGTATCGGTGGGCTCGACGCCCACGCCGTCCGCCGGAAGGTTTTTCCCGGCCTGGCCGTTACCATCTTTTCCTACCAGGGTTCCTTTGGGACGGTACAGACCCATATTCTTCCCGACCATCCCTTCACCGGGGACGACAGGAAGGATTGCCGGCTGGTCCTGGAAACCCTCGGCCAGGGGCGGTGCTATGTGGCTAACTGCCTGCAGGGGGATCCGACCGGTTTTCGCTTTTGGGGAGTGTCATCCTCCGGGTTCCTTGCCATGGGGGATGAGGCCATCCTCTCCGAACCCGTCGAACTGAAGGCTTCCCTGCCCCAAAGTGGTGTCCGGTGGGACCTTTATCGTAACGGCTCGTTGGTGGCCACCGGCACGGGAAGGTCCCTATCTTACCTGGCCCTTGAGCCGGGTGCATACCGGATGGAGGTTTTCCGGCAGCGGCTGGGCCGGTTCTTACCGTGGATCTATTCCAACCATATTTACCTCCGCGCACCTCAGGGTTAAGAGCGGGGGCGGCCTGCCCTTTTTCTGCTCAAGGGACCTTTTTCTGTCCCCTTTCAAGGTCTTCCAGGATAATCTCAGCCACCATCCTTGCCGCCTTTCCTACCATCTGGGCGCAGGAGTTCCAGCCACCCCGGGCCAGCCAGGCCTCGCGGACCTTAGGGTCTTCCAGGTTTCCTCCGACCAGCTCATGGCAGTACCGGGAACCGAAGGCTTCTTCAAACTTCTGGTAGTATTTCTTCACCGGCTGGTAGGAACGTATCAGTGGCTCGAGCTCAGCACCCTGTTGGACGGTTGGGCCGTAATGCATCCCGATGGAGAGGATACCTCCTTGGAGGGCCCCGCAGAGGGAGTAGGAACGGCTTCCTCCGGCCATAGGACCGGCAGCTTTGACAAGAAGGTCGTCACTCGGGCCGATAGTCTCCATGATGGCCAGCAGTACCGCCTGGGAACAGGCGTGGACACCCTTGGTGGCCAGGTTCTTGTAGCCCAGTTCTTCAGCTTTTTCCGGGATTGACATGCCGATGCAAAATCACCACCCTAGTATACTTGGTAAACCTAGCTACTGTGCCGGTTACCCCTAAATCTTCGCCTCTGTACACCAAAACCCCTGCTTATCGGGCCTGAAAGGGGAAGAAGACCGAGGGTTTAGCAGGCCACACACTGCGCTTGACAACACAGGTAATTCCTGTTAATAGTTTAGTTAGACCGGTTAACACGGCCTTACGCCAGCCCCTGGCTTTGTTGATTGTCATTCCTGTCAACAGCTTGGCTAGAGCGCCGAAAGACCAGCAGAAGGAGGTCTTGTCCGGGCAATGATCTACGACCAGGCCCACCAGCTGGCCCGTACCTTGGCATCTTCGTCTGAATATCAAGCCTTCGTTGAAGCGAAGCAAAAGGTTTCGGCCAACGAAAAGACCTTGGAGATGCTCCGGAGTTTTCGGCGTCGGCAGATGGAGGTTCAAACCAAGAAGATCCTGGGGCAGGAGGTGAGCACGGAACAAGAAGGGGAACTGGAGAGAATGTCGGAGATTTTGGGGTACAACGAGACTATACGAGAATTCTTAGCGGCTGAAGCGCATTTGGCAAGGGTTATAGGTGATATCCAAAAGATACTGGCAGATGCCATCCCGGAGTGGTTCGAGTTTGCCAAGCTTCTGGGTACTGAGGGGGAGAAGGATGGAGAAGGCAACTAACCCCTCTTTCTGCAGGAAGGGGCTTCAGAGCTTCAGGCTTCAGCCGCCTGAAGTTGGGCCCTTGGTGCTGCCACTGCTGTGAGGTACGACAGATCCTTCGTGGTAAATGGCGACCAGAGGGTGGCAATCTACACGGGTACAAAGGGCAATGTCTTCATCGAAGCCCATCTGTTTCAGCCGGCGCGCGTGTAGAGATCTTTCTACCCCTGCCCTGATGTCGTTGGAATAAAGGTGGTAGAGGTCAACTGCTGCCAGGCCCAGGTCATCCACCGTCGGATCCAGACCTGCTGGTCTCAAGCGTTGGAGGAGGCGGTCCACCACGAGGCCAGCACAAAGGATATCGTCGAGGGAGAAATGACCCCTGGTGCCGGCGCATACCACCAGGATGTTGGTGCCTGTGCCAGCAGCGAATTCCACCACTGCTGCAGCATTTAGAAAGGAAGCGATCACCAGGTTTGCTGCCCTGGTACAGGCCCGGATGGCCCGGGTACCGTTGGTAGTCGTGAAGATGATTTTCTTGCCTGCCACTACCTCAGGCGGGTATTCAGCCGGGGAGTTTCCCAGGTCAAAACCCTCGATCCGTCGTCCCTGGCGTTCCCCGCCCAGGAGGATGGGACCACTCAAGCGACGGCGAAGTTCAAGAGCTTCCTCCGGTGTCGTAACCGGAAAAACTGCTTGACATCCGTTGTTTAGAGCGGTAATGATCGTGGACGTGGCCCGCAAGACGTCAATTACCAGAGCCGTCTTCCCTGTCAGATTCTCGGGCTGGAGATCGCGGGCGGTTGGTACGACTTCAATTTTCAATTGAGGAGCTCCTCCTTGGAGACAGATCTTGTGCGTCTTATTCAACAAGCCAGGAGAAAATCCTCTTGTTTGGGTGACTTCACGGCAACATATGGGAAGTGATTGCAAATTGACCCGGATCCTGTTGGTTCGACACGGAGAAACCGAGTGGAATCACCGCAAACTGATACAAGGTCATACCGATACCCAGTTAAGCCAGAAGGGCAGAATCCAGGCGAGGCAACTGGCCCGGGGCTTGGCCGGGCAGGATATAAGTTGTATCTATTGCAGTGACCTTTTACGGGCTCAAGAAACGGCCGACATTATCGGCTCGTTTCTGGGGTTAGCCATACAAACCACTCCACTGCTGAGGGAGATGAAGTTTGGAAAATGGGAAGGACTCAGCCTTTCCCAAGTCGAGGAATACTACCCGGTTGAGTACCGTGCATACTTTGAAGACCCGGTGCACGCCAGACCACCGGGGGGCGAATCCTTTGGTGATGTTGCCCGGCGTTGTCATGGTTTTTTACGGTGGGTTATCCAACACCATTCTGGGGACAAGGTGTTACTGGTTGCCCATGGAGGCGCGGTAAAGGCAATTGTCTGCGTTGTCCTCGGCCTGGACCTTTCTTATCGTTACCGGCTGGTTCTTGACAATACCGCCGTATCGGAACTGGAATTCCAGGGGGAAGAGGGAAGACTGATCCGGTGGAACGATACATCCCACCTTTCCTCCGCGTGCTCGCAGTGAAGCCAAGGGGTTCTTTTTTTTCCTTCAAGGCATAAAGTCAAGTTAGAGGTGTTTTTGATGTGGGCACTGGGCAGGTTTTTGGGGGCAGGGGTCGGTGCCGGGCTAATTTCCACCCTGGCCTTCGTTTTCGGCGTTAGCCTTCGGAACGGCGGCCGTCTTCTGGAGATGAAGGTCTTGAGCACCGAGTTTCTCGGGCTCTTGGGCTTTTTCTCCCTCCTGGGCTTTGCTTCTCTCGCCCTCCGCCAGGGAATGCGGTCCGTGAACCTTTTCCCTGAGGGTCCAGTTCGCGGGGGAGCGGTGGCCGGAAGCTTGGTAGCCCTGGTCTATCTACTGGCCCTTTTCCTTTACCACCGTCCAATGGAAATGACCGTGAGCCAGACCCTAAACCGAGCCGGGGTGGATGTTCTGTTCTTCTTCATTCCCGTGGTGCTTGGGGCAGCCCTTTCCGCGCACTATTACGAACGCATGCCGTGATGACGGTGCTACAGTAAAGCTGCTAGATTGGTTTTGAAGTGAGGCGTTGCCCGATGCCGGCAGAACTACAGCCGGAGTACTCGCCGGTTGATACCAGCCGGTTGCTGCATTATTTAGGGCCCCAGGGCCCTTTAGCCAAGCGGCTGAAAAACTACGAGTTTCGTACCCAGCAGGTGGAAATGGCCAGGGCGGTTGCCGAGGCCTTTAATTCCGGACAGCATTTCCTGGTGGAAGCTGGGACCGGAACCGGTAAATCCCTGGCCTATCTCCTGCCTGCCCTCTTGTGGTCCGCGGCTAATCGAGAAAGGGTAGTGGTTTCCACCCAGACCATCACCCTGCAGGAACAGCTTTTCCGGCGGGACCTTCCGCTCTTGATGGACTGCCTGGACATTACCGCCCGTTGCGTGGTGCTCAAAGGGCGGACCAATTACCTGTGCCTGAGAAAATGGCGTGGTTATGTTCAGCAGCCTGACCTCTACACCACCGGTGCCGAGCTTGCATTTCAAGCCCGTGTTACCCGCTGGCTTCAGGAAACGGAAACCGGGGATAAAGAGGAGGCAAACCTGGACGGTGAAATGGAGGAATTTTGGCCCCTGGTGGCAGCCGATTCTGAGAGTTGCCCAGGGGCCAGGTGTACCTGGTGGAGCCAGGGCTGTTACCTGCGGGCTGCCCGCCAGGAGGCTGAAAGGGCAAACATTATCGTTGTTAACCACTCCCTGCTTTTTAGTGATATCAAGAGCGACCGGCAGGTGCTCCCGCCGCACCGGCACCTTATTGTTGACGAGGCCCATCACCTTGAAGATACGGCTACCCGGCATTTGAGCTATGAATTTGACATGGCGCTCCTGGACAGGTCCCTGGCCGGGGCGGCCGGTGAGGGGAGGGGAGACCAAGGCCTTTTGAAACACATCCCGGACCTTGCCCGCCGGGCACGGGAAGCTGCAACCACTTTCAAGAACCTGGTTAGCTCCCTGGTCCTGTCCCTTGGCCCGGTACGTGTGCCTGAGTATGCGTATCCTTTGACCCTCCGGATCACCTCAGACATCCGGTCTGGAACCGAGTGGGCCGGTTTACTGGAAGCCGGGGTCAACCTGGGGTTCGCCCTGGAGACCCTAAGTGAATGTCTTGGTGAGGTTGCCAGTGATCTCGAGGATTTAGGCGACGAAGACGGGGCACGGCCGGTGCGTCCGAGTGCTTTTGTCCTGCGTCTCCATGGGGTCGTAAAGGAACACCTCCAGGCGCTTGACTTTTTCTTGGAAGGGTCTGACCCTAACTACGTCTCCTGGGTTGAAGAAACGGTGCCAGGGGGAGAGAAGGGCAGGGGGGAAGGAGAGGTCCGGTTGTACAGTGCCCCGGTGGATGTGTCCTCACTCTTGTCGGAGCACTTTTTTCAGCCCTTGAGGACGGCGGTCTTAACCTCGGCCACCCTGACCGTGAAAGGTAATTTTAGCTATCTTCAGGACCGCCTCGGCTTGAAAGAAACGGGGGGAAATGACGTCCGAACCCTAATGGTGGACTCCCCTTTCTATTACCGTGACCAGGTACTCCTTTGCCTGGTGGAAGACGCTCCCAACCCCAGGCATTTCGACCCGCAGACCCTGTCCGCTGACCTGATCCCTTTTCTCAGCGAGCTCATCCAGATCGTTGGGGGAAGAACCCTCGTTCTTTTCACCTCCTACCAACTCCTCACATTGGTTCATGCACAACTGAAAGCCGATTGCGAGCCCTTGGGAATTCGAATCCTGGGCCAGGGCCTGGACGGCACCCGGACAAGCCTCATAGAGGAAATCAAGTCAGGACGGGATTGTGTCGTTCTTGGTACAAGCAGCTTTTGGGAAGGAATCGACATTCCCGGTGAGGAATTATCGTGTGTGGTAATCACCAGGCTCCCTTTCTCACCGCCGTTTCTCCCGGTAATTGAGGCTCGCCATGAACATCTCCGGAGGCGGGGGATGAATCCTTTCGCCGCTTACTCGTTACCGGAGGCCATCATCCGGTTCAAACAAGGTTTCGGGCGCCTGATCCGGAGCGCATACGACCAGGGTGTGGTGGTGGTTTACGACCCTCGTATTGTCCCGGGCCGAACGCCTTACGGCAGGTACTTCATTGATTCCTTGCCCGGTCCAGAGGTGGCGGTTGGACCCAGGGAAAGGATCCTGGAGAGGGTGAGGGCCTGGTTGGGGTAACCGGTGGGTACCCACCTGTTGCCCGGGGAATTCTACAGCAATAGCAGTAAATGTGGTTACGGCCGGTCTTCAGCAGCTCAAGGCCTGTATTTCGTTCAATACCATTGCTTATCGCAGCTCACTTGATAGTCAGGACAGTACTAACCCGTACGGTTAAAAAGGAAACCAGGAAAGGAGTAGGCCCTTTGGATATCCTTCTCACCAATGATGACGGTATCTATGCCGAAGGGATCCAGGTGATGAGAAAGGTTCTCGAAGAAAAACGCCAAGGGGATAACATCTGGGTGGTGGCTCCCGACCGTGAAAGGAGCGCCAGCGGCCATGCCATCACTATTCACCGGCCCCTGCACGTGGATGAGGTCCGCTTCGAGGGGAGCCGGTCCAGGGCGTGGGCGGTGAACGGGACACCCGCCGACTGCACCAAGATCGCGGTGGAGGCCTTGATGAGTAAACCCCCGGACCTGGTTATTTCTGGTATCAACCGGGGGCCTAACCTAGGTACAGATGTCTTCTATTCTGGTACTGTGTCAGCGGCTATTGAGGGTGCCTTGATTGGTATACCCTCCCTGGCGGTCTCCGTGGCCGCCTTTGAACACGTCAGCTACGAGTTGTCTGCCGAGTTTATTAACCTGCTCATTGAACAGTTGGCTGAGGAGAAACTGCCGCAGAACACCCTCTTGAATATCAATGTTCCTGCCCTCGAGGAGTCGGAAATTGCCGGGGTGGCGGTGACCAGGCTGGGAATTAGAAAATGGCGGGATGTTTTTGACCGGCGTATTGATCCTAGGGGCAAGGTCTACTACTGGCTGGCCGGGGAGGCAACAGATACTCATAATGAGCCTGATAGTGATGTCGTGGCAATCAAGAACAACATGATCTCTATTACTCCCATTCACCTGGACCTGACCCATCATGGCCTCCGGGAAAAACTGGCTCAACTGAAATTCTGTCTCCCTTCGGAAGTTGAACGGGAAGGGTGAGGGGAAATGTTATCAACCGGGATTGTCTACCACCATGATTACCTGGAGCACAAAACCTTGAATCATCCCGAACGGGCGGAACGTCTTAGTTATACCATGAACTATCTTCAGGAACGCGGGGTCCTGGAAAAACTTGTTCCGGTAACCCCTAGACGGGCTACTGAACAGGAAGTGTACGCTGTTCACGGGCCCAAGTACCTGAACTGGATCAGGGAATTCGCCGCGGGGGGTGGCGGTTACATCAACCCGGATACCGAGGTTTCACCACGGTCCTATGAGGTTGCCCTTTTGGCAGCGGGAGGGGCTTTGTCTGCCGTGGATGCTGTGATGATGGGCTTGAAATCAGCCTTTGCCCTTATTCGACCACCTGGGCACCATGCCGAACCACACCAGGGGATGGGGTTTTGCCTCATCAACAATGTGGCGGTAGCTGCCCGTTACGCCCAGCATAAGTACGGCTTGAAAAAGGTCCTTATCATTGACTGGGACCTCCACCACGGCAACGGTACAGAAACGATTTTTTTCCAGGATGCGTCGGTCCTCTTTTTTTCCATGCACCAGTCCCCGGCTTATCCTGGTACTGGAAGCGTGATGGACGTTGGTTACGGCCGGGGACGTGGTTACACGGTGAACGTGCCCGTGCCCCCAGGGGCTGGTGACGAGGTGGCGATAGCTGCTTTCCGGCGCCTCCTGATACCCATTGCCAGGCAGTACCAACCAGAGCTGATCATCATTTCAGCCGGACAGGATGGCCACCGTGACGACCCCCTAGGTCATCTGAAAATGAGTGCCTGGGGCTACCAGGAACTGGCACATCTGAGCCGCCTGATGGCAGAGGAATGTTGCGGTGGACGGCTTGTTCTCTGCCTGGAAGGTGGATACCACCTGGATGCCCTGGCCAGATCCGTCGCCGCGATCCTTGGTGGGATCGCCGGCTTCGGCGTGGATATTGAAGAACAGCGTCCACCCCAGAACGAGGATTCATCTTTAGGATTGGAAGCAGTGGTTACTGCCCTGCAGGTGCAAAAAAAATTCTGGTTTGGTCTTGAAAATGGGTAAAGGTACCACTGGTTACTGGCACCCTTTGGCCTGGGAAAACACGGCAAGGCGGGAAGTGGGCATGCTGGCGATGTGCTGTCGACCGGACCCAGGTGGCCGGGAAGACACACCCTCGGAAAACAAAAGTCATATTCATATCCCCAGGGAATAGATTAACAATGAGGTCTTTCCATTTCAATTCAGCGAGGTGAAAAAAGTGAAGGGAAGGGCTGGAATCACGGAGCGTCTCCAGGCCAATCCCGCTGCTGGGTTGAACCCGTCTGCCGTCTTGATGGGTATTATCGTGGCCTTTGCTGCTTCCCTGATCATGGCAGCCATCCTGGCCCTGGTGCTTTATTTCAGTTCCATCAGTGAAGGCCTGGTGGAAATGGCCACAGGGTTTCTAGGAATGTTCAGTATCTTCCTGGGGGCAGGGTATGCAGCCCGAAAGGCTGAAACCTACGGCTGGGTCCACGGAGCTGTTACTGGTTTCCTTTATGTGGCTATTTGTTACGTGGTCGGTCTTTTCTTTGCCCCCGACCTCCTTCCTGGCTCCGAACTCTTCTTCAAAATGGTGATTGGGGTCCTCGTTGGTGTTCTGGGTGGGATCGTCGGTATTAACCTTTGAACCAGCAGAGGACTTGACACCGGGGCCGTAGGATCCAAACTCCTTCCTTGTGCCTGGGTGGTTCTTGTCTTTCTAAGACTTCCCCCTTTTCCTGGAAGTTTTTTATTGAATTAGCAGGAATTACCATCCGGTTAGCGAATCCTTATGGCAGAACTTTTCTGGCGGAGGGGAAGTCATGGATACCACAGTGAACCTTGCTTTTTTTCCGTTTCCCACGGCCTGGAAGGCTTTTCTTGAGTATCGTAAAGTTCCTTTAACTGAAGGGCACTTTCTTGACCGGGCCAGTTTGAATGCCCGCCTGGCAGGTTTTTACCTTCTTTCGGGTCAGCCCAGGGCAGCCATTGAGATTCTCGAGAGAGCCCTTTCCCAACCATCGCGTCCTGATTTACTTGTTAAGCTTGGCTTGGTCTGCCTTTTCTCCGGGTCCCTGGAAGCCTCTTCTGTGTATTTCCGGGAAGCCCTTGACCAGGGTTTCCAAACCCAGGAAGTTTACTACTGGCTTGGGTTAACCCTCGTTCGACAAGGATTTTACGAAGCAGCCCTCACCGTATATGAACAAGGTCTTCAAAAGTACCCGGAAGCAAGAGAACTCCTGGAGGCCTGCAGCTTGGTCTACGTCCAGATGGGAAACTGGAGCAAGGCCTGCGACTTGTATAACCGTATCCTGGATAGATTTGGGAACAATGTGGACATCCTCAACAACCAGGCCCGGTGTCTCGAGAAGCTGGGGAGAATGGAGGAGGCCCTGGATTGCTACCAGCGGGCCCTCAAGATTGCGCCTGGGGATAAGACCGTGCTGGGCAACCTGGGTTTACTGCTAGGTAAGCTCCACCGTTACCAGGAAGCGGTGGCGTGCTTTCGCAAGGCTCTTTCGGAAAGGGACACTGATGCAGGAGTATACAACAACTTAGCTTATTGCCTCGCTCAAACACACCATTTCGAGGAAGCCCTCCAGTGTTACCAAAAAGCCCTGGAAATGGAACCGGAAGACGAAAACCTCCTCGCCAATACCGGCAACTGCCTGGCAAGGCTCGAAAGGTATTCCGAAGCTGTCAACTTCCTGAATCGAGCCCTGAGTTTTTGCCCAAGGGATACTCAGTTATGGCTTAACAAAGCAAACTGCCTGATGGCCTTGCGAAAGTACAGCGAAGCCCTGGAAAGCCTCAACACGGCCCTTGCCCTTGAGCCCCGCAATGTTAGGCTTCTCATTGGCAAGGCCAATTGTCTGTTAGCCTGGGGGAAAACCCGGCGTGCCTTGGCATTTTACACCTACACCCTGAAAATCAATCCGAAAAACCGGGACGCCCTCTGGGGCAGAGCACTCTGCCTGGAGCGGCTGGGGAGGGAGGAGGAAGCCCTGCAGTATTATAACCTCGCCCTAGGTTCATAACAACGCGACCAGATTTCTGCCCTATCTTGTTTTTTTTTCGGGCCGAACCACCTGGTCCGTCCCCCCGGAAGAGGAGGGCGAGCTGCGGATAGGATAAACTTTGAGTAGGATACCATGGCCCTTGATCACCAGACTTATTCAATGGTCTCCATCGGGGTATAGAATTGGTCCAGGATCTGTTTACATTGGCTGATTTGCTGACTCAATTGACTGAAAGCCTGGCTTTGGAACATGTAGGTCTGGGCCTGGGCCAGGCTGGAGACCGCCTGATTCAAGGCCTGAGCCATTTGGGAGTCGATTTTCGTCTGCTGAGTTGATACCTGGTTATCTAGTTGTTCAATCTGTTTCTTGAATTGACCCGGATTTCTTGTAACAGCTTCGGTTCCATCTCGTAACTGTCGCTCAATTTTTTGAACCAGGTCAAAGATCTGTTCGATCCGCTGCGAATCAGCGATGGTGGTTGAAGCCTGGTTCAAAGTGTTCTGCAGTTGTTGCTCACTTGACATCTGCTGCTGTCTTATGCCTTCCTGGACCTTACTAATGGTTTGCTTGAAGTTATCCAGGGGGGTTTTGGGTGTACCGGGAACGGGAGATTGAAGTGTTTCGCGGATCTGATCAACAGTATGTTCAGCACTCTGCCTGGTTCCCTCGGACCCAGGTCTTTTGTCTTTCGGGGCCAAAGTTCCTCACCTCCCAAAGAGATCCTCTCGTATTATTCCCGTGTTAAACAGGGGGCATACTCCCTGCTTTAATGAACCTCTGTTCCCCTGGAGAAAGAGAAGGGGGCTAGTGCCCATGCCGTCTTGCGGTGCGGCGGCACCACGAAGCATGAAAACTTGGAAGTGGTATTTCGTGAAGGTTGCACACGCCAGGGGTGCTCCGGAAACGAGACCGGTTATGCCGCAGGCCCGGAGGGCCGAGGAATAAGGAAGGCGAGTGGAGGAACAACCCTGGCGAAGCAGATAGTGGCATTTTCGTGGTTGTTCCCTTGATGGGCTCCGGGTGTCGGCTTGCTGCAAAAACAAAAAAACCAGGCCTAGGTTGCTCCTGGTTGGCACTGCTACCGGTGGCCCTTGGCTGATCCGGTGCGGTGGCGACTATTTCAAAGAGAAGCAGCGAGCAACCAAGGCCTGAAAGGGTGAAATACCATTTCAAATGAGGCCTGGAAGCGATCACAAACGAGAAACCTCAGGTAGTTGGGAACCGGTTTTGGCTCAGTGCTTCTTCGGCGTACCTGATCATAACCCTAACCATGTTGCCTCCGATCTTACCGCCCACGCGACCACAGTCCCTTGAAGGTACTTCCCCCCAGTATCCGTCCTGGACCTGAGGGCCGATACCGATTTCATTGGCAATTTCATATTTGAATCGTTCCAGGGTTTCGTCAGGTAGCAGGCGTCGTGTTCTAACGAATTGTGCCAACTGAACACCTCCTTTTGTTCTAAAACTTCAAGATTAGTTTGGCCTCGCACCCGAAGATTTATAATTAGCACTATTTCCCCTGAATTAGTACCGAAACTGGTTTGTTTTTCGACAGCCTGGAAAAAGAAGGATGACGGCATATTTTGTAAAAATAGGGAGGATAACATCAAAAAAAGTAGAATAGGGCCATGGAAAGGACCCTTTAGTAGGGAGGGTAAGTCCATGGCTACTAATTTCCTGAGGGCGGGCATTATCAAGGAGCAGTTGGACGAAATCTATGATGCTGCTCAATACCTCTGGAAGCTCTTGCAGTCTACCCCACAAGAACAAGACTCGGCTTCTCTTGGACCGAGGGACACAAGCCGGGCTCAAGGTTTGCTGGCAAACCCGGAAATCTCGAAGGCCTTAGAAACCATCTTGCGTACGAGTGAGAGTACGAAGAACTTCATTGACAGCCTACCGTGTGAACCACTGATTTATACCGGAGAAGGTGACACTGAATCGGTGATCTTGATGCTGGAAAACCTCGTAAACCAGCAGCAATACCAATTAGACCGGCACCGGCCCGTGCCTGTTCGCGGCGAAGAACGAATTTCAAAGTAGTGCCCCATGCCGCCCTGCGGTGCGGCGGCACCACGGAGGATCGGTGAGGGTGACGCCGCGAAGGAAGGCCGGCGCCGTTGGGGCATTTTGGTAGCAGCTGCGCGTACCGCTGCAGGTGGCCGCACTATGAACCCTGAAAATTGGAGGGCATTTGATCCATATTGCGTAAAGGTTGCTGCGGAGAGGGCAGGCTTTTCGTCGGATGGTTGACATTTTAGGGACCGGCAAGGTACAATTTCATTGGCTGCACAATGGTTTAGTTGATGGTTTAGTTGATCGTTTAGTTGAGAAGGAGGGTTAATGTTGCCCATTTTTGAATACAAGTGCAAATCGTGTGGTACGGTTTTCGAGCGGCTCGTTAGGCCTGGAGATACCCATAAGCCCACCTGTCCCAGCTGCACGAACCAGAAGGTGGAGAAGCTTTTCTCGACCTTTAGTTTTGGGAAAAGCTCGCCAGGTGGCTTTCAGGCTGCTTCAGCTGGTTCAGGTCGTTCATCCTGTGCCGGTTGTAGTTCATCCAGTTGCGCCAGTTGTGGCTAACATGAACCCAGGCTGTTTCCGAGTGCCGAATCTTTTAGTACATTAGATTGACATTAGATTGGACCTGTTGAATTTGCCTCCGGAGCTAGGTTCCCGGAGGTTTTTCATGCCCTTCGGCATCCACAATATGGTATAATACCTGCTGCGTGTTTCAAATATGATTTTATGAAACCAAGCGGGATGAGGCCGGAGGATGACTTGGCAAACCTCAACCAACCCCTGGAGAGTAAGGTTTCACCAGGCCGTTCAGAGGATAAGCGAGGATTGCTGGGCGTCGGGAGTTGGAGAAAGGTGTCTGGCAAACGCGAAGAAAACTCCTTCCTTCACGGAGCTCTTGTCCTGGCTGGAGCCGGATTGGGAAGCCGTGCCCTCGGGGCCATCTACCGAATCATCCTACCCCGGTTTCTGGGACGCGAAGGGATGGGCCTTTATGACACTGCCTACCTCGTTTACAGTCTGGTGCTGGGCTTTTCCAGTGTTGGGGTACCGATCGCTATCTCCAAACTGGTGGCGGAAAGGGTTGCCCAAAAGGACAGCCTGGGGGTGCAGCGTGTCTTCCGTGTTTCCGAAGCTTTGCTGGCGACGTTCGGCCTGGTGTTCTCTGTTGGCCTTTGGCTTGGGGCCCCTTTTCTCTCCCAGTACGTTTACGTGGACCGGCGCACCTATTACCCACTGGTGGCGGTGGCTCCGGCCATCTTTTTCGTGTCGATCCTGGCGGGCTTGAGGGGTTTTTTTCAGGGAATGCAAATGATGGCTCCTTCAGCAGTCTCTCAAATCGTAGAACAAGTGGTCCGGGTTGCAACAGTATTTGCTCTTACCTTCCTGTTTCTTCCTAGGGGAATCGGGTATGCGGCCGCGGGAGCGGCCTTTGGTGCTACAACTGGGGCCATTTTCGGGCTTTTCTACCTGATTAAGTGCTTTTTTACCCACCGGGCAGAGCTTAGGGTACCAGGCAGGAAACAGCGGGCCTCTACGCCCGGAAACCTTGAGATTCTACACCAGGTAATTGCCATTACCATCCCCATCTCACTGGCCGCCATTGTTCTCCCCATCATGGGGGTGATTGATTCTACCGTGGTTCCCGCCCGGCTGATGGCAACCGGGTACTCTCCCAGTGAAGCCACCGGCCAGTTCGGTCTTTTGCGCTATGCCTCGGTTCTGGTCAACCTTCCCATGATGGTAACCGGGGCCTTGGCCATCAGCCTGGTCCCCAGTATCTCCGAAGCCCGGGTTATGGTGGATCTCCCTGCTGTTAGATCCCGGGCTTCAACTGCTGTCCGGATGGCTGTTTCCTTTACCCTCCCGGCTGCCGGTGGTCTTTACCTCCTCGCTCCCGGCATTACCGACCTACTTTACGGTGCCCCGGAAGCGGGTCCAGCCCTGGCCGCCCTTTCGACAGGGCTTGTCTTCCTGGGGTTGCAACAGGTTACCTCGGGAATTCTGCAGGGCATGGGCCACCCGGAACTTCCAGTGAGGAATTTGTGTTTCGGTGCGGTCGTGAAGGTTGCTTTAACCTGGATCCTGACGGTCGAACTGGGGATCCGCGGGGCTGCCCTGGCCAGTGCTGTCGGCTTTGCCACAGCCTGTACCCTCAACCTCATTTGTACGTACCGTGCGGTGGGTGGGTTTTTAGAGCCTGGCAAGCACTTCTTGAAGCCCGCATTTTCGGTTCTCGTGATGGCCGTGGTGGTGAAGGCCACCCACTCTTACCTGGCCACCCTTTTCGAAAGCAGTGCTTTTCCCACCCTTGGGTCAATTGCCGCGGGAATCCTTACCTACGGCTTTGTCCTGGCCGCAGTTGGCGGTTTGACGGCCCGCGATGTAGAGGCGATTCCTGGACTGGGACCGGCCCTTTCTTCTTCACTACGCCGGTTCGGGGTCCTGGTCAAGTAAACAATCCTGCCGAGTCTTTGCCACCCCCACAGGCAACCATAGACCAGGCTGTACCAGCCCTGAATCCTTAGGCGGCAACCAACCAGGCTTGCGGGGTGTGGACTGCGACAGGGACAGGCAAGTTTTCGCAGCCTGTAAAGCTTTCTTCTCACGTGTGAGTGTGGTACTGCACGGCGGTTTCTGTCTGACCGAAGTCTGTAGGCCTTTGGGGACCCGTGGGTAGGATGGTAGCTCAGGGGTCGGGAAGGGGAAAGGAGTGGTGATGGAGAAGAAGAGAGGCACAAAAAGGGGGACGTCTGATGGTTTTGTACATAGGGGTCATCGGGGATGCGCGTTGTGATGAAAAGACATACTGCCTAGCGGAAACCGTAGGGAGGGAAATAGCCCGGGCCGGGGCAGTTCTGGTTTGCGGCGGCCGGGGTGGTGTCATGGAAGCAGCCTCGAAAGGGGCCCATACCAAGGGAGGCCTGGTTTTGGGCATTCTACCCGGGCCTTCTCGTGCCGAAGGCAATTGCTATCTGACGGTAGCTGTTCCCACTGGAATGGGCGAGGCTCGTAATGCCCTGGTAGCCCGTGCCTCGGATGTCCTTATTGCTATCGGTGGTGGGTATGGAACCCTATCCGAAATTGCTTTGGGACTAAAGATGGGCAGACCGGTGGTAGGTTTGGGTACCTGGAGGCTGGAGAAACCAGGCATGCCGGGCCCACATCTCCTTGTCAGCGAGACTCCTGAAAACGCTGTACACCTGGCATTGCAGCTGGGCCGTCAGGGCCAAGGCGGCACCAACTTGGGAAGTTAACAATGTCTAGTCAAGTCCATGTCAAGGACCTCCACCCTCCTCAATCTGGTATTTCCCATCGCCGTATTTAGGGGAGTACCATTTCGATGAGTACTCCATGCCGCCCGCGGTGCGGCGACCGTACCGACCTTTGTGAGCCCAGAGGGGAGTTTGTTGCTGCGGCCCGGAGTCGCCGAGGTTCATGACAACTATACGGTAAGCGTGACGCCGCGAAGGAAGGCCGGCGCCGTTGCTACACTTTTGTAGTAGTGCTCCATGCCGCGGTGCGGCGACACCACGAAGGATGAAAATCTAGGGTAGAACCAGTATTTTCTGACTAGTGACTGGGTTTGCGGCAGGTAAATAGAGTGGACACCTGATACTGGCTGAAGTATGGGGAGCAACACGGTATTTTGTAACTAACAAGGGAGGTTTGGTATCACTGTGGGACGAGCATATCCGAGCAACCCCCTGGTGGGAGTGGGGGCGATTGTTTTCAATGGTTCCAGAGTGCTCTTGGTCAAAAGAGGCTCGGAACCGTACCGCAACGTGTGGAGTCTACCCGGTGGGGGAGTGGAGGTAGGGGAGACCCTTGAAGAGGCCGTCAAACGGGAGCTGAAAGAGGAGTGTGGAATCGAAATCGAGATTGTCCGGTTGGCGGCAGTCCTAGATAGTATCCAGTTCGACGCGGAAGACCGTGTCCGCTACCACTACGTGCTGGTAGATTTTGAGGCCGATTACGCTGGAGGTCACCTGGTGTCCCGGTCCGATGCCAGCGAAAGCCGGTGGTGCACCATTGACAGTCTAGAAAGCTTGGAGATGACCCAGGGGACCAGGGAACTGATTGAGGAGGTCGCCCGCCACCGGAACATTACGGTGTCATGAGATACGGGTTCAGGAAGTCCTGGCCCAGGAGAGGAAAAACCATCAAGGCATCGGTAGGAACCAGAAAGTTGATGAAAGGGCAACACCTGGTGGTGGAGGAGGGGAGTGGAGGCCGAATTTTCAGAAGAGATTGAATGTCGAAATAAATTCAGGTATAATATAGTGTACACTTGTAGAATACCGGCAATGGCTAGGAGGGGAACAGGACCGCTTGGGTTGTAACCAATTTTGTGCAGGGGGGTGGTCAAAGGCCAAGAGTAGCAGGGCAAGAGAGATGTCGTTTTGACTGGGTCCTTGAAATTACAAAATACCCTTCAGACGCCAAGGGGGAGTTGACTAAGTGGAGAAGACCAACCTTGAGCGCCGTGTTTTTCACCCGCCTGAAGAGATCCTCAGGCACGCTAACATCAAGGGAGAAATGTACAAGGAGGCTCAGGCCGACCGTCTCGGCTGGTGGAAGAAACAGGCTCATGAGCTTGTGACCTTTTTTAAGCCTTTTGAAAAGGTCCTGGATGACAGCAACCCGCCCTTTTACAGGTGGTTTACCGGTGGGACCACAAACGTTTCCTATAACTGCGTAGACCGACATTACCATTCCGATAAACGCAACAAGGCCGCCATTTGCTATGAAAACGAGATGGGCAAGAAGGTGGTCATGACCTACAGGGAGCTCTACGTGGAGGTTAATAAGTTTGCCAATGTGTTGAAGAGTCTCGGTGTTGGGAAAGGTGACAGGGTGTGCCTGTACATGCCGATGATCCCGGAGGCCGCTGTAGCCATGCTGGCCTGTACACGGATCGGTGCCATCCATTCTGTCGTCTTCGGTGGTTTCAGCTCCCACTCCCTTGCTGAACGAATTAACGACGCGCAGGCCAAGATCTTGATCACCGCTGATGGCAATTTTCGAAAAGGCACTCCCTTCCCGCTCAAGGAAAATGCCGACGCAGCCATGGAGGCAGCTCCTGGTATTGAGAAGTGTATTGTGGTGAAAAATGCCGAAAACCCAATCAATATGCACGAGGGCCGCGATTTCTGGTACCACGAACTTATGGCTTCAGCCGCCAAGTACTACCAGCCGGAAGAAATGGAAGCCGACGCCCCGCTCTTTATCCTTTATACGTCTGGTTCCACCGGGAAGCCCAAGGGTGTTCAACACAGTACTGCCGGCTACCTGGTCCAGGTACAGGCGACCCTCAAGTACGTATTTGACCTCAAGGAAACGGACGTTTTTTGGTGCACCGCTGACATCGGCTGGATCACCGGTCACAGTTATGTTGTTTATGGTCCCTTGGCCCTCGGTATGACCACCCTAATGTATGACGGAACCCTTGACTATCCTGACAAGGACAGGGTCTGGGAGATGGCGGAGAGATGGGGTGTTACCATCTTCTATACTGCTCCCACCGCCATCCGAACCTTCATGAAGTGGGGGCCCGAATATCCCAAGAGGCATGATTTATCCCAACTGCGCCTCCTGGGCACTGTTGGTGAACCAATCAACCCGGAAGCCTGGATGTGGTACTATGAAAACATCGGTGGCGGCCGCTGCCCGATTATGGATACATGGTGGCAGACCGAAACAGGCGGCTTCATGGTCACACCGACTCCAATCCTGCCCATCAAGCCAGGTACGGCAACCAAGCCGTTCCCAGGTATTGAAGTAGATGTTGTTGATGATGACAAGCAGCCTGCCGAGAGGGGATACCTCGTGGTGAAGTCTCCGTGGCCTTCGATGCTCATGACCATCTGGGGCGATGATCAGCGTTACCTTGACGAGTATTGGAGCCGTTTTGGTGACTATTACTTTACCGGCGATGGTGCCAAAAAAGACTCCATGGGCTACATCTGGGTCACGGGCCGGGTCGACGACGTCCTCAAGGTATCGGGTCACCGCCTCGGGACAGCCGAAATTGAAAGCTCCCTCGTCGAGTGTGAGGAGGTTGCAGAGGCTGCCGTCATAGGCAAGAAAGATGACATCAAAGGTGAGGTTCCGGTGGCCTTTGTGACCCTGAAAGATGGTTACAAGGGCAGTTCTGAACTCGTGGCAAAGCTCAAAAAACATGTTGACGTCAAGGTCGGTCCCATCGCCCGTCCCAGCAGCATCATCTTTACCAGCACCCTGCCCAAAACCCGTTCCGGCAAGATCATGCGCCGGCTCCTGAGAGACATTACCGAAGGCCGGACCATCGGTGATGCAACCACCCTGGCTGACCCCTCTGCGATGGAGGAAATTGTTGCTGCCTATTCTGGCAAGGCGGGGTAATTTCAAAGTATTGCCCCTAAGACCGAGATACCGGGAACCGGATAACAAGCCCTCCCGTAACCTTGAAAAGCCCCAGCCGTTAAACCAGAGATGACAGGGAACGGAAGTTCTTCTCTTTGTTTTTGTGTTTGTTTTTGAAGGTCATTACTGCGACTGCAGCTTTGTGCAGGCCTTTTAGGTTGGCCTGTATCCATTTTTCGTTGAAGTTCACATAATATTTATTATCGGAAGTTCTCTTTGATCGAGGGGAAAGCGATGGTGTTCCCCATTTGTTAGGAAGGCAGCTCCGGTTCACCCGATTCCAGTAGTTCTGTGACCATGAGGTTTTCGCTGTACAGGGTAAAGTCTCGTGGCCATGGTTCACACCCAGGAAAACTGGCCCAACCAAAGTGATTTTTGTGCCTGCCGTTTGCTTCTCTTTGATTTTCATCACCACCAGGTTCTTCTTCTTTTTCAATCATTAATAGTCCGTCCAAGACGTCAATACCCGCGATTTCCGGGTGCCCAGGTTCTTCTCGTAAAGCTTTCTCCATTGACGGGGGTCGGTCCTTGTTCCTCTGCACCGGTCCTCCCTCCTTCTTGGTCTTGCCATCACTTGCGGGTTGAATACGGACTGGTACTGCTAATCATAAGCTAATCATAATCTAATCATAATCTAATCATAATCCATCTTGCCCTGTCGGAGGCAGTACTATTCCACGCCCTGGGGACAACGGAAACCGTGGGCCGTCTCGGTATTGGTACCGTCCGTGCAGAAGTTGTTGCAAGACAAGAAAAAAGCCGGCAGGGCCGGCCTTTACGCTGAGGTTCATGTAAACCTTAGCTCCTTGGTACCTTGAGAACCTGGCCTGGGTAAATCTGCAGGCTCTTCAGCCGGTTGATTTCCCGGATGCGCTCGATAACCACCCTCAAATCCCCTTGACCCCAGTAAGTATCCGCAATTTTCCAGAGGGTATCTCCTGGCTTAACCGTCACCTCCACGAACTCTGTTCCCCTCGCACTTTGGTCAATGTGGTAATCTGGCCCAGTCACGTCCGGAACTCCATGCCCGCTTGCCATGCTATACAGCACCGGAAACAGGACCATGGAGCCGGCCACCAGCAAGACTCGTAGTCGTAGCATCACCTCCAGCGCATCCCAGATTTTCACCCGGCGCCAGTTCCCGGGCCTTGACCTTCTCCGGGCCCTCGTCTGTTGAGCCTGGCTGTATAAGGAGTGTGTTCCCAAGGCCATTGTTGTCCCCCCTGAACATCTGTTCGCTTCAGAATTATCTTACCACGAACATATGTCCGTGTCAACGGTTTGGGCGAACATTTTTTCCGGGAACATATATTTGCGCCTTTTCTAACTATGCTGTTTCAAATGGTGTTTGCTCTTGTTGGGTTTAAGGGAACCTCTTGGCTGGAACCTTAGCGGTCCTGCTCCGGGAGCAACCATGGCGTAGGACTTTTGCTGCCTACGGGGTCTTTTTTCTTTCTTCGTGCAGGCACGTTGCTTAGGAGGCAAAGTTCCTGGCAAAAACTAGAAAAAGATCAAAGTAAGACTGAATTTGCCAAATAGAAGGTCGAAATCGCGAACACGCGTTTGCAGATTGTCTTTCTGGTGTGCTATAATGTAGTCAGTAAAGTGTTGGAAAATGCCAGACGAAACTCACCCCGGAGGTGCGGGTAATGGCGGAGAAGCTTACCGTCCGGCAGAGGCAAATCCTGGAGTTTATCAAGGACGAGATCCGGAGAAAAGGGTATCCCCCGTCAGTACGTGAAATCGGGCAGGCTGTTGGTTTGAGTTCCAGTTCGACCGTTCACGGCCACCTGCAAAGCCTAGAAGGCAAGGGCTATATCAGGCGCGACCCGACAAAGCCGAGAGCAATTGAGGTTCTCGACCCTGACTTTCGAACAGCCCGTAAACCTACCGTTGAAGTGCCCCTGGTGGGCCAAGTAACGGCGGGCGAGCCGATCCTGGCTGTTGAAAACATTGAAGACACGATCCCTCTCCCGGTTGATTTTGTTGGTACAGGTAAGGCTTTTCTTCTTTCTGTACGCGGGGATAGTATGATCGGGGCAGGGATCCTTGAAGGGGATTACGTCGTGGTCCGCCAACAGGAAACAGCAGAGAACGGGGATATTGTGGTGGCGCTCTTAGAAGATGAGGTGACGGTGAAGAGGTTTTACAGGGAGAAAGACCATGTACGACTGGTACCCGAAAACCAGTTCATGGAGCCGATCCTGGCAAGGAACGTGAAGATCCTGGGTAAGGTTATTGGGCTCCTACGGCGTATACATTAGAGGAAAACCGGTTATGACATGCCGTATGCGTCATCGCCTCTCAATATATTCCGACGGCCGAAGTGAAAGCTCCTCCTGAGAAGAGAAAACCATTTAGAAAAGAAAACCAGTTTGGTTCTCCCGTGGGATGGAAGGGTGGTCGCCTGCAGGCAGGTGGCAGGGACCGGACCCTTCTCCCCCACTTTTCCCTACTCTTTTCTGTCTTTGTCCTTACCCTGAAAAGCCCGGCACTGGCAGCCCTGGGCTGACTATAACCTTAGAATAACTGCAGATACTGGTCTAATTCCCATTGGTGCACCTGGCTCCTGTAGACATCCCATTCGATGCGTTTCGCCTCCATGAAATGCCTGAAGATGTGTTCCCCAAGTGCTTCTTGAATAACCTCATTCCTATCCAGTTCATCCAATGCTTCCTGCAGATTCATGGGGAGGCTTTCAATTCCACGCTCTGCCCGTTCCCGGAGACTCATGGCGTAGATATTCTCGTCGACAGGCGGTGGCGGCTCGATTCTATTCTTGATCCCGTCGAGCCCTGCCTTCAGGGTGACCGCCAAAGCCAGGTACGGGTTGCAAGCTGCATCCGGTGATCTTAGTTCAATCCTGGTCCCTACCCCACGCCGGGCCGGAATCCGGATCAATGGGCTCCGGTTCTTGGGTGACCAAGCAATATAAACAGGGGCTTCGTAACCTGGAACCAGACGCTTATAGGAGTTAACCAGGGGATTGGTGATTGCGGTGTATGCCCGGGCATGTTTCAGAAGGCCCCCAATGTAATACCTGGCAATGCTACTCAACTGGTCCTCTGTCTCCGGGTCATAAAAGGCATTCTTCCCGTTTGAAAAAAGGGATTGGTGGGTGTGCATCCCGGATCCGGGTAAACCGTGGAGGGGCTTCGGCATAAAGGTGGCGTGTAACCCGTGCTGCTGGGCGATTGTCCGAACGACAAACCGGAAGGTAACTATGTTATCAGCCGTTCTCAGAGCATCTGAGTACTTAAAATCGATCTCGTGCTGACCGGGTGCAACTTCGTGGTGGGAGGCCTCGATCTCAAAACCCATTTCTTCCAAGGTTACCACCATATCCCGGCGGGCGTGTTCTCCTTTGTCGATTGGTGAGAGGTCGAAGTAACTTCCCTGGTCTTGGGTATTGGTTGTGGGATGCCCGTGTTCGTCCTGGAGAAAAAGAAAAAACTCCGCCTCGGGACCGGCATTCATCGTATAACCCATTTCGCCCGCTTCCGCGATGACCCTCTTTAAAGTACACCGCGGGCACCCCTCGAAGGGGGTTCCATCAGGGTGATACACGTCGCAGATCAAGCGGGCTGTTGTTGCCCCTTCTTTGCCCGTCTTCCACGGAAAAAGAGCAAATGTATCCGGGTCTGGCCTGAGGTACATATCGGATTCCTCAATCCGGACAAACCCTTCGATAGATGAACCATCAAACATCATCTCGCCGTCCAATGCCTTTTCCAATTGGGTTACTGGAATGGCCACGTTCTTGACGGTTCCCAGGATGTCGGTAAACTGGAGCCTGATAAACCTAACGCCGAATTCCTCAACCTTGCTTAAAACCTCTTCCTTGGTTATCCTCCCCATGAAGCGTATCTCCTCTCATAAATCTTGCAGTAACAGCTCTTTTTCTTATTGGGCACCAACTGCGTCCTGTTGCACCCTCATGAACGCTTTCTGTCCATCAATTCCAACAGGCGGGGACGGTCCCTGAGCGGGTACAAGGACCTGATTTCCCTTTCTTTTCTCAATGTTCCATAACTTTCCCGCGCTGGCGGTGCTGGAACTCGCCCGAGCTGCTGCTCACCTCTGACCCTGGGTTTGGATTTCCTCCGCCGGAAATACACACTGGCCTCTCCCTGGTCAATCTGGGCCTGGCCACAGGTATGGACACTCTCTCTAATCCTCATTTCTGGACCACCATGATGCCCGGTGTCCTCCCTGTCGAGTAATTCCTTAATACCTTTAAGGTCATAGCCCTTTTTCATCAAATCCTTGATGGCTTGAAGCCTTTCTACATCCAGTTGCGAGTAAAGCCTCTTGTTGCCCCTTGTTCGTGCTGGGTTAAGGAGCCCCCTTTTTTCGTAATAACGGATCTGCCTGGCAGTTAGTCCTGTCATCCCCTCGACAACGCTCATTGAATAGACAGGGGTCTTCGCGCTGGTATAGGCCACCACTTTCACCTCACAGGTGTCTTAGGATTAATAGCACCCCCTTCACCTTCCGGGGCAGCACCAGCCATGAATGCCGTTGTCTGGTTTCCATTGTACCCTAAAGCCTGGCCCGAATCAACTGGAAGGCCCTCCAAAGGTCACTTTTTCTGACACAGGCCCAGGCCTTTAATCAGGTCATCCGGGCGAAGAGGAGAAAAACCATGATCATGCCGAGCACGACCTTAACCACGACAGCAAACATCACCCCAAGGGCTGTCCTAAAGCCAACGAAAACCCCCTTCCTCAGCCCACTGCCGTGGATGATTTCAGCAATAATTGCCCCTGCAAAAAAACCAGCTACCGCCCCCCCATAGCCAGACCAAAGCCACCCCGCCAGGACACCCAAGCCACACCCCACCAGTGCCGTCCAACTGGAAATGGCCTCCTTTGCTCCAACAGCCCCGGCCAGGTAGTCAACTCCAATGGAGATGAGGGCCAACAGGAAGAGGATCAGCAGAAGCTGAGAGTCAATAACCGTAAAGCCGGTGAGAACCGCGTAGAAGACGGAGCCTAAAAAGATGAGTAGATTGCCTAAAGGGGAGGGTACAACAGTAAAACCCAGTCCCACTACAATTAGCAGCAGGGATAAACCCTGAACCAGCTTTTCCACCCTCTGCCCTCCGACGGGAAAAAGACAAATTCGTAACCCGGTCTGGGATACCAGACCCGTTACAGAGAGATTGTACGCAGAGCCCCGGATTATATGACCCATGAACCCGGTTCCATAAGCCTTGTTCTCCAGGCAAAGCTCCAGGAATCCACCGGTGTGGAGCTGGTTCTTGCCCCTGGGCCCGGCGGAAAGGCCTCAAAAAAAACCAGCATCCAGCAGCCCGCGGTCAACCATGACCTGTAGAGCCCGCAGAACGGCAATTTCAGTGTGGTGCGATGTCAACCCCCCCTGGAGATAAACTGCATAAGGTGGTCGCATGGCCGCATCGGCACTGAGCTCAATAGATGCCCCCTGGACGAATGTTCCTGCCGCCATGATTACTTCGTCTTCGTAACCAGGGAGGGACGAGGGAATTGGTCTAACATGGGAATCCACCGGGGATGTGCTCTGTATTCCCTCACAGAAAGCTACAACCCTTTCAGGTGACCCCATTTTAAAGGCCTGGATAATATCACCACGTGGTTCACTTGGACCGGGCATGACTTCAATCCCGAGTCTAGAGCAGATGGCGGCGGCGAAGATGACCCCCTTGATGGCTTCGGCCACCACTACTGGAGCCAGGAAGAAACCCTGGAATATGGAGCGGTTGAAACCCAAAGACGGCCCGACCTCACTTCCGAGCCCAGGTGCGGTTAGACGGTTGGCGGCCAAGTCCACGGCCTCGGCTTTTCCAACCACGTAGCCACCTGTAGGACACAGCCCACCTCCAGGGTTCTTAATTAAAGAGCCGGCCACCACGTCGGCGCCAACCTCCAGGGGCTCGTGTTTCTCCACGAACTCACCGTAGCAGTTATCCACGACACAGAAGGCGTGTGGAGTCCATCTTTTTACCGCTTCTACCAGGCGTCCTGTATCTTCCAGCAGGAGAGACGGACGCCAGGCGTAGCCGCGAGACCGCTGAATGAACACGACCCGGGTCCGAGGGTTGAGTGCATTTTTCAGGTCCTCGAGGGACGGGAGACCAGAGGGCCCTGGTTCTACTTGCCGGTACCTAACCCCCAGCGACCTTAATGAACCTGGCTGTTTTTCACCCTCTTTCCCGATCCCGATCACCTTCCACAGGGTATCGTAGGGGGTTCCGGTGGCAGATAAGAGCTCGTCGCCCGGGCGAAGGAGTCCGTAAAGAGCAACTGCCAGGGCATGGGTACCAGACACCATCTGGCTGCGTACAAGCCCCTTTTCTCCACCGAAAACCACGGCGTAAAGTTCGTCAAGCTTATTCCGGCCCCGGTCATCATACCCGTATCCCGACGTCACCCCTAGGCAGTCCTCTGTAATTCCAACCACCTGAAAGCCCCTCAGTACCCGGGCGAAATTCACCTGGGCGGTGGCCTCCACAGCGGACAGGTAAGGGGCAACCTCTTCCTTCACCCGGTTGGCCAGCTCCAGGAGGGCCGGGGATATCCCGTATTCTTCCTTCAAGATTTCAAAGGCTGTCTTGTCCATTTAACCCCCCCCCACCAATCCCTTCTCCCCTGCCGTGATCCAGCCTGCTGGTGGTCTGGCAGGACTGCTTCTGTTCACCGACACTTCGACCTCCTGATTTCTGTTGTGGCCTGTTCACTCGTTAACTGTCTTGTTCTCTGCCCTAACGATTTTCAGGTTGATCACATTATAGCATAAGACGACGGGCCTTCACCCAATCGGCCTTGCCCCTTGGGTACCCGACCGGCATGTCATTTTCGGCCACCTGCCCTTTGGCACAAGAGGAACAGCCCAGGGCAGAATAAGCTTGACTTTGCATCTAATACCTCAGCATCATGAATGCCATTAACCTTGAAAAGACCTGGTTCTTTCCCAAATCAATAAAAAAAGAATACTAGGGAGGAGATTCTGTTCTAATTTTAGCAGCAGCGGCCCTTGGTGAGTAATAATAGGTATTGACATCATGGATTTCACGTGATTACAATTTTAGTTGTAAGCACTATATTTTCCATGTCAACCTTTTCAAGGGTGCACAAGATGAAGAACCCATCTTCTAGGCCCTTGAGCTTAGTCTCTGAACCCGGGTCACGAAAGTGATGACACTATCTTTTGCCAGCCGCTTGGTTTTTCGTTTTTAGCTGGTCAAAAGGGGGTATTAGTTGAAAACCACCAAGAAACGACCCGCTTTTTGGGGAAAGGCGAGCGGCTGCGAGGCCGCTTTTTTTTGTGACTTTCATGTCCACACTTCCTTTTCTGCTGACAGTGAGCAAAGCCCCTACATGGTTTGCCTCCGGGCGGTTCAACTGGGCCTTACCAAGGTTGGGTTCAGCGATCATTTGAGCCTTTACCCGGATGACCCCAACTTTGGTCTTCTCGACCGTTTCTACACATCTTACGTGGAGACCATAGAACGATGCCGCAAAGAGTTTAACAACAAACTCGAGATCCTTATGGGGGTTGAGGTTGATTATCATCCCGAAAAAGCCCGAGACCTCAGTTCCTTCTTGAAGGATCATCCCTTTGACTACGTTTTGGTCTCGGTTCATCATGTGAACGGGAGCTCCCTTTTGGACAAGCAGTTTTATACTACCCGCTCCCCCGAGTTGGGGGTGCGCCAGTTCGTGAAAACTCTCCAGCACGCGGCGACCTTTCCCGGGATGGATGTCCTGGCTCACCTCGATTGGATTAAGAGGGGCTGGCGCAGGTACTGGACATGGCTCCCTTATGACCCACAGATCTTGCTGCGCGCCGGCCTAGAGCGGGTACTGGAAGGGATAATCGAACAGGGAGTCGTCTTAGAGATCAACACCTCAGGCCTGAGGCGTGGTGTTGAAGAACCTTTTCCAGGGAAAGTTATTTTATCCCGCTACCGTGAAATGGGCGGTACTCGTTGTACTTTAGGCTCTGATGCCCACCGAACCGATGAGCTGGGCGATGGAATCCGGGAGGGCTTTGACCTGGCTCGTTCGTTAGGGTTAGATGTTTCTACTCCCCTGGCTTCAAGCCCAGTGGAGAGAAAAGGAGCCAGGCCTGTGCAGAAAGGGAAAGTGTGATGGCAGCTTTCAAGAACAACTAAGTTACAACCCAATGGTTCTTCTGCTCAAAATGATACCTTGGACCCACTACCAAGACTACTTTAAAGGAGGTTGAAGAAATATGGGTGACCAAAAAATCAAGATTGCCATTGCTGGAGTGGGAAACTGTGCCAGCGCATTACTCCAAGGTATTGAGCTTTATTCTAACGACAAGGACTTAGTCGAAGAGCCAATTGGTTTAATGCACTACAATCTCGGTGGCTATAAGCCGGGTAGTATTGAAGTGGTTGCCGCTTTCGACATCGACGCTCGAAAAGTGGGTAAACCCCTGCGCGAGGCCATTTTTGCCAAACCTAATTGTACGGAAGTTTTCTATTCTGATTTACCTGACTATCCCGTAACCGTTCAGATGGGCCCGGTTATGGACGGGTATTCCGAGCACATGAAGGATTACCCAGAAGACAGGACCTTTATTCTTGCTGACCATGAACCGGTTGATATTGCGAGGGTTCTCAAGGAATCGGGAGCCGACCTCCTCATCAACTATCTACCCGTGGGCTCAGAAGAAGCAAGCAGGTTTTATGCGCAGGCTTGCCTTGAAGCTGGCATTGGTTTCATCAACGCCATACCTGTCTTCATAGCATCAGACCCGAACTGGGCCCGTCAGTTCGAGGACAAGGGGTTACCCATTATTGGTGATGATGTCAAGTCCCAGGTAGGTGCCACCATTACCCATCGGGTCCTAACAAAGCTTTTTGAGGACCGCGGTGTAAAAATTCATCAAACATATCAGCTAAATTTTGGAGGCAACACCGACTTTTTGAACATGCTCAACCACAGCCGTCTGAAGTCAAAGAAGAAGTCCAAGACCCAGGCCGTCCAGTCCGAAATGAACAAAGCCCTAACAGAAGAAAAGATTCACATCGGGCCGAGTGATTATGTACCATGGTTGAAGGACAACAAGATCTGCTACATCCGCATGGAAGGATCAGGGTTCGGGAAAGTACCTCTTCACCTGGAACTAAAACTTTCGGTTGAAGACTCGCCCAACAGCGGCGGGGCAATCATTGATGCTATTCGGTGTATGAAATTGGCCCTTGATCGGGGTCTGGCAGGGCCATTGGATGCCATCTCTGCTTACACCATGAAGTCTCCGCCGGTCCAGTACACCGATTCCGAGGCCCGAAAGATGGTGGAAGCCTTTATCCAAGGGGAATCCGGGGTGAAACCGGCGTGAAAGCCCTGGTAATTGCCGCAGGTGAGGGGAAACGATTCCGCGCAGGTGGTTTCAAGGGGCCCAAGCCCCTTTACCCCCTCCTCGGCCTATCATTAATTGAACGGACAATCTTTGGTCTCAGGGAAGCAGGAGTAGATGAGATTGTTTTGGTTCTAGGCTACCAGCAGGATGAAATCCGTCAATATCTCGAGGAAAGAGGCGACCTGGGGGTGAAGATCCAGGTCGTGGTTCATCCCGGCTGGTCTGCCGGGAACGGGACCAGTGTTTTGGCTGCTCAACAGTTTCTCCGGGAAGAGCCTTCTTTCTTGTTGACCATGGCTGACCACATCGTCTCTCAAGATGTTTTTAAACAGTTGACGGCAAATCTCCCTGGTCCAGGTGAAGTATTGGTGGGAGCCGATTTTAACCTTGCGTGTCGTCCCGATCTTAGGGAAGCCACCAAGATTACAGTAGCTGACAACAACCGGGTAGTTGATATCGGTAAGGAGATCAAGGAATTTAGTGCAGTTGATTGTGGTGTCTTTCACGCAACACCGGCCTTGTTCGCAGCCCTGGCCGAAGCCCAAGCCCGAGGGCGATACACACTCAGCGATGGAATCCGGGTACTGGCAGGCCGGGGAAGGGCTTTCGCCTGCAGTATTGGGGATGCCTGGTGGATTGATGTTGACCAACCCGAGGATGCCAAAAGGGCCCGCAAGCTTCTCCTTGGCCAGCTGCCTTCCCCTCGCGATGGACTGGTAGCTCGGTATCTTAACAGGAAACTCTCAGTCCCCCTAACCGGTAGGCTGGCTCAGACAGGTTGCACTCCCAATCATGTTTCCTTGTTTACCGCATTCTTGTGCGCCCTGTCGGCCGTGTCCTTCGTGTTCGGGTCTTTTCTGTGGGGGGGATTGCTGGCCCAGATAGCTTCCATTCTCGACGGTGTGGACGGAGAATTGGCACGCTTGAAGTACTTGCGCTCCCATTTTGGAGAACTCTTTGACTCCATTCTGGACCGTTACAGTGACGGAGTCGTTCTGATTGGGATGGCAGTGGGAACCTACCTTCAGAACTCCAGCCCTTGGGTCCTGGTTCTGGGTGCCGCAGCCCTTTTAGGTGCTCCCATGTCAATGCTGATGAAAGAGAAATTCCGCTCGGCCACCGGGAGGACTTACCTACCTGCCGAGGAGGGCCCGTGGGTAAATTTGCTCCTGGGAAACAGGGACGGCCGTCTGTTTGTCGTGATGCTCTCAGGTGTCCTCCACGTACCACTGGTAGGGCTAACCATCTTGGCTCTCACTTCACACTTGCTCGTACTTGTACGTTTTAATTTAATGAGAAGGCAAATGTAGGTCCCCTACCCTCTTCGTTCAGTCCTCTTCGGCGGTCTGCAATCTCTTAGTGCCGACTCCCCCAAGACCTACCCCCCCAGGGTGTTGCCCTCCAACTCTACGAAAATGTCCCGACGGCGCTGACCTTCCTTCGGAGCGTCTGTCATGGACCTCGGCCGGCCCAGGGCAGCAGCCAAACTCGCCCTACGGTGGCTGAGGTTGGTCCTCCGCTGCCTGCGGTTCCTGAACTTGTTCGCTGATGGCCATTCAGGAAGCCCGCGCCTTCACGTTCGTTGGTACCCATGATGCTGACTGTACCGACCGGTTTGTTGCCGATTTTCATCTTTCGTGGTACCACCGCTTGTTGCGGTCTACATGTTCTTAATGATCCCGAAGTCCCCACTTGCCGCTGCATGGAGAATCGGTGCCATATACTTATCAACCAGGGAGGCATCCAGCGGTACGGGCATGTTCTTGAGCTTTGATTCCAGCTGTGGATCCTTCGCCGCAGCCAATGCCCTTTCAAGATGCCGTTGAGAAAACCCAGGTACATCGGCAAGTGTCGTGGGAAACCCTACCCTTTTGGCCAGCTCCTGCATGGCCCGGGCCACCTCGATCCCCAGTTCCCGGCCGTGAACCTGATCCGGGTCAATGCTCGTGAGTCCTACCCTTCTCAATATTTCAGCCACCAATTTCAGCTGTCTCTGAATCGCCGGAGCAAAAAACACCGTATAGTACGGGTTCATAATGGCACACGCCCTGCCGTGACTGGTGATATCGACGAGAGAAAAGCTGGTTAGATGAGCCCCGTTGGTCCCTCCCACCATAATGGCATATCCCCCCAAGTCGGTACCGAGACCGAGGGCTTCTCGTGCTTCACCATCCCTGGGGTCTTCAATAACCCTTTCCGTGTAGTTAACAATCAATTCAATTCCTGTGAGAGCAATATTCTTGATCCTGTCGAACTTGTCTTCAGTAGCCCCATAAAAGACCTCTAAACAATGCGCAATCCCATCAAAGGCACCATCAAGAGTGAGGGACCTAGGCATATGATAGGTAACAGTGTAGTCAAACACGGCACGGTTAGGAACAACGGCATCATCAACGATGAGCTTCTTCTGGCCGACCACGGGGTCGGTGACATTACTGTACTTGGTCAAGTGGGCACCAGAGCTTGCGGCAGTTTCTATCGCCAGCAGAGGAAAGAGCTTTTTGCCTGTTGCTTGCAGCACCTTGGTAACCTGCCCGGTCCCAAAATAGGTGTCCAGCTCAGCACTGTATGTTCCCAGGGTGGCAAGAACATTGGCAGCTTTAACCGCATCAATGGTGCTTCCCGCCCCTAATGCAATAAGGAAATCAGGTTCATGGTGGAGTATGTAGGTTTCAATACGGTACACGTCTTCTCTAGGGGTATTAGGTCTGGCACCAGGTAGGGCCCCTCCCCCAACTATCTCCACACCGTTTTCTTTAAGCGAATCCCTGACACGGTCGACGATGGGTTTTAGCCAAGGGCTCGGATTGGCAATGATCAGTGCCTTATCCCCGAGTTGACATGCCACTGAACCGACCTGGTCCAGAACGTTTAATCCAAAAACATACTTACCGGCAGTAAACCCTTCAAGGAGTAATCTGGCCTGCTTCTTGGCACGATCTGGCATCAAGGAACCTCCCCTAAATTTCAGGCTCATTGTATTAGGTAGTGTCGCTGTGGCGACCCCCGCAAGAAGTATCAGGCGTTTCCCTCGGTGTAACCATTAATGATGGACTGGTAAGGACACCCGGCAGTCTTGCAACCCACAGGAAAGTGAACCGGTTGGTGCCAGGGTAATCACCACTTATTTACCACATTCGGAGGTATTTCCCCTTTAAGGATTTTTGCACACTGTTCCGCCACGACTAGGGATGTTTTCCTAATGGCCTCTTTTGTGTAGCCTCCGATATGTGGAGTGAGGATGACATTGTCTAGGGACAGGAGTAGGCTGTCGGGCGCCAGTGGTTCCTGCTCGAAGACATCGAGTGCAGCTCCACCGATGGTCCGTGACCGCAGGGCCTCAATTAATGCAGGTTCGTCGACAATGCTTCCCCGTGAACAATTAATAAAGAAAGCAGTTTTCTTCATCAAGTTCAGAAGCCTTGAACCAACCATCTTCCTGGTTTCGCTCGTAGCGGGAACGTGGATGGTAACAAAATCTGCCTGCCTGAAAAGGTCTTCAAGGCCAACCATCTTAATCCCAATACCTTCTGCATTACTGGGTTCAAGGTACGGGTCGTGCCCGAGAACATCCATGCCGAAGCACTTGCCTATTTGGGCCACACGCCGACCAATCGCACCAAGACCTATTGTCCCCAGGGTCTTTCCCTCCAACTCCATACCCAAAAGAAATTCCGGTAAATCCCCGGTATGTTGACTTCTCCAATGGCCTTTCCTGATAAAGTGATCACCACCCAAAGCCTGGCGGCAAAAATGAAGCATAAAAGAAAAGACCAACTCGGCCACTGCCTCTGCGTTCGAACCACGGGTGTTGGTAACATAGACCTTTTTTTCTCTGGCCGCCCCGACGTCAATATGATCGTAACCAACACCACAAACCACAATTCCCTTTAACATGGGAGCACTATTGATTAGTTCCCTCGTAATCTTGGTATACTCGGAAACCACCACGGTTGCTTCCTTGAATCTTTCGGTTAATTCCTCCTGGGATTGAGTATCGAGGTAAACTATTTTGCCTACGGTGCTGATGGTTTCTACAGCCTCTTTTGTCATCTCAATCTTGTCCGCGAAGAGCACTACCCCTTGACCCAAGGTTATCCCCCTTTTACTGTTTACTTCTACGAAAATGCCACCATCTGCCTCGCCAGAGGTGCACCTCCACTCGCCTTCCTTATTCCTCGGCCCTCCGGGCCTGCGGCCGGAGCGTCTCGTTCCTGAGGACCCCTGGCGTACAACCTTTGCGAAATACCGCTTCCAATTTTCATCCTTCGTGGTGCCGCCGCACCACAAGGGGGCATAGAGCCCTAGTTACTTTTACCTAAATGCCAAGCCAGATAATACCACCTGTTCCTTGCATACACGCTTTTACCTTTTATGTTAACTCAAATTGGGGCACTCCCAACATCCGCGCTTTAATTTTTCCTTACATGGCAAGAACCTCCTCCCGGTTTTTCTGCCTTTCTTTCTCAGGTGGCAGCTATCCCTGAAAGAATGGGGTTCCCCACCTCCTTCTCACCTTTGACCAGGCTGGGATCAAGGCCGCCAGGACCAATGCACAGCTCAGGTATGTGAGCATAATTCCCTGCGGTTTATCCAAGAGAAAATAGGCAAGCATGGGACCCACTGCGGCCCCAAAATCCGCTGCCATTGAGTACGTGGCCACAAGATACGCCCTTGGTGCTGAAAGAGTGGCAGCAGAGTCAGAAAGCAAGGTATCAGCAAGGGTGGTCAGGGATGTCGCCGAAAACAGCAGAACCAGGACCGACAAGATCCAGATTTCCTTGGGTAAACTGAAGGCCAGCAGTGTAAAGCCCATGGAACCCACCAAGAGGGAAAGCTTTAGCAGGGGGATTCTCCCTGCGGTATCTGACCAGTGTCCCATGTAGACGGCCAAGAAAGGCTCCCAAGCCCAACGAAGCCCCAACAAAAGACCGGCCAGCCCGGCAGCAGTGAAGGCTAACCCAAAGAGAACAATCTGATCGGTAAAGTAAGTGAGAATGGTATAGCTGAGGCTGGAATTGATAACACCCCGAAAACACGTACCGATGATAAACCCGGAAGCAACAATCAAAAAGTTCTCCTTTATCAGTATGGGCCAAGCCTGTTCCCTTTTGGTCATCACCTCGCCTCTGGCCGAGTCAAGCCGAGGGAGCAGCACCGTTACCAAGATTATGCCTAGACTTAAGCTGAGCAATCCCAAAAAAATGGAGGTCTTCTCAAGGCCAAACCAGTGAACCAGGAACGGCCCTGCGGTCATACCAAACAGACTGCCTAACCTGTAGAGGCCGTTATAAGTCCCCATGGCTTTTCCACGGCTGGCATCTTCAGAAAACTCAACAACGACCAGGTAGCTCCCAATCTGCAGAAAACTCCAACCGATCCCCCAAAGGCTGCGGAGCAAAATCCAAACTACAAAACTATCGGCAATTCCGTACCCGATAGTCGAAATTGCTGCGGCCGAAACGGCGAGAAACAATCCTGTTCGTAAGGGTATCTTCTGGTAAACAATCCCCACAAGGGGGTTGGCCGGTAGCCTGATAAAGCGGTTCAGGGACAGCAAGACCCCAACCTGCCAGACGGATTTCAGGCCGACATCCCCCCAGAGAACAGGCAGAGTAATGTAAAGCATTGAATCTCCGACCAGACATATGGCTGTTACTAGGGCGACGCCCAGAATCTGCTTTGGGACTTTGGTGTGCAACAGGTCTCACTTTCCTTTGGAAACCCCTTCCTGTGTCTTGTATTCTACGGTTGATTTGTGATTACCTCCGCTGTTGTCGCAAGGTGGTCAGGGGGTATGAAACCTAAACTGTTTGACGTACCGTACGTCGCAAGCTCGGCAAGTGGTGTATCTATAGTTAGGTTCGGTCTTGAGTGCTTGTCCTTCCGGTATTTGGAGGTCCTGCTGAATTGGCCTGGGTCTTACGTGTACTTTTCCAACAAGGTTCTCAATGACCAGTAACATCTTGTCTCCTCCGGATTATTTCTTCCTTTTCTTCTACCTTTTCCTTCTTTACCACCTTCATTCCACACACCCGGCACACGCCTCTCTTGAGAACATCCTCCCTTAGTTCTATACCTTCCTTTGCTGCCCCGGCCTTTTCACCTTCTGTTCTACCTATTCGGCGTCCCAGGGCATAACCAGTAAGAAAACCAGTCAGGAGTACAAGAACTATCAAGACGATGATTTCTGGCACAGCCCGATCCTCCTTCCGATCCAATACTCCACCAAGAAAAGACCCAGTGTTGTGACCAGTACAATGACAGAGTTGGTGGGTTGAAGAAGGAAACTACCCAGAAGAAGGACCACGGCAAGCATTAGGGTTTCCATCTGACCCAGGCTATGGGTCAGCCGTCCTGCGCTGCAGCCTGCACCCTGGAGACGGCATGAGTCGAGGTAATCATCCAAGAGTTCAACAGCACCAACACTGGCTAACGCGAAGAGGGTCATGTGCATGCCCCAAAACCAGTACATCACCAGCAGGCACACCACACCTTCACCCCAGGTGGGCAACCCAGAAGGGAGACGCTCCCTCAGATTCCACCCCATTCCCAGAAGATAGCTGGCCAGGAAAAGAGGAAGCACCAGGTCTGCCTTTAGTGTTGCGGCCAAGGCCAGGCAAACCAAGGCATAAGCCGTTGCCCCCGGGCCGAAAACAGCTGCCACCAGGTTAACCTTTCCGAAAGCCTGGTCCTCTTCTATGTCTAGGGAGTCATCCATGAGCTTGATGGCCAGGCCGACTAAGAGGACCGCCAGGAACCTCCTGCCGACCTCAAAGATGGCGGGCGACAAAGGCTTTCACCTCCGTGAACCCTCTTTTCTCAAGGGCAGAGACCGGGATAATGTGGTGTCTTCTGAATTCTTCCTTGAGCTTAATCAAGCCAACCCGCGCCATAGGGAGGTCCATCTTGTTGGCAAGCATGGCATATTGGGCGTAATAGGAAGCAAAACGGGCTACCTGAAGGTCAATCTCGCCCACCGCATCAACCCCACCGGCTCGCCCAACTGCGGCCGCATCCACCATGTGAAGCACGATCTCGGCCCCCTTGAGATAAGAAAGGGTCTGGGCCATGGCCTTACGTACATCCTCGTCTTGGTGGATTTGGTCCGTGAGACCGCAGGTATCTGTGATCCGGAAGTTCCTTTTCACCTTGCCCCGGGGAACGGTCAGGACCAGGCTGTGCAGGCATCTTGTTTTATGTGGGGCTGCATCTACCAAGACCTTTCTCGCTTGGTCAGGAGGGTAAGCCATATACTGCTGGGTTCCGTCCGGGTAACGGGTACATACCTCTAGTTTCTTAATACCCATGAAACCAGCAAAATTGATCAAAAAAAGTGTCTTGCCCACATTGGCCTGACCTACAATAAGGCAATCCTTCACCGGTTACGACACCTCCTCGATGTCGTCCTCGGTTATCAGTATTAGCTCCTCCCGGGTAAGTTTTGGCTTGTCAACCAATCGCACGGCCTGGCTTCGTATGGCCTGTTCGATGATGTTTCTAACATCGCGGGCATTGCCTTTCTTATCCCCGACCATACTGGCTTGCCTCCGGAGAATACCTGCCAGTTTCTGTCTTGCTCCTGGAGTGAGCCGGTACTGCCGTCTCTTCAACATCAAGTCCGCTATTTTCATCAATTCTTCAGCCGTATAGTCTGGAAACTCAATATGGATCGGGAAACGGGAACGCAGTCCGGGGTTGCTACGTAAGAACCAGTCCATTTCCTTCATGTAGCCGGCAAGGATTAACAACAGGTTCTCTTTGTTATCCTCCATGGATTTGACCAGGGTATCGATAGCCTCTTTTCCGAAATCCTTTTCACCCCCCCTGGCCAGGGAATAGGCTTCATCAATAAACAGGATTCCTCCCATTGCACGTTCCAACTGTTCGCGGGTTTTCTGTGCCGTATGCCCAATGTACTCACCAACGAGGTCAGCCCTTTCCACTTCAACCAGGTGACCCTTCGGCAAGACACCCATTTCTCGAAAGATCTTCCCCAGAATCCGCGCCACCGTGGTCTTACCTGTACCGGGGTTTCCTTTGAAAACCATGTGCAGGACCAAGGGTTCAGTGGCCAGCTGCTGTTCGGCCCGCTTTTTCTGGATTTGCACGAAGGCTCCCAGTTCCTTCACGAGCTTCTTAACACTTTCCAGCCCGATTAAGCTGTCCAACTCCTGCATGGCTTCTTCAAGACGTTTCCAGTCCGAACTGTCAACCTCAGCCCGGCCGTTTTGGGCCTCGGTGCGGTCGAGCTTTTGAAACAGGACAAAAGCCTCCGATGCCGAAATCTCGCCGGCCTCCAGGAGTTCAAGAACCTCCTCGGTGGAATTAGCTTTGCCGGGTTCCCTCTTTTGTTTCTCTTCTACTGGGCTTTTCATAGAAAACCCCCTTCGGCCGGAAGCTTACCCTAACATTATACGCAGGGCCAAGCAAAAAAGGGACCGACATCGGTCCCGAGGGGTGCCACCCTTGGTTAATCGAAAAGTTGATCCCCGTTGGTAAAACACGTGACTTTTCGTCGTCTAGAAGCTCATCAACCTTGCTTAACTCTTCGCTCAAGACGGTAAGCT